>ERZ836877.6056-NODE-6056-length-11063-cov-3.431595_pt1 | contig 11063 bp, 11 predicted proteins | sample MGYA00519469_ERZ836877 | MGnify/ENA primary metagenome ERZ836877 (study PRJEB31850, sample SAMEA3708809) | human gut metagenome | biome: human gut; feature: human-associated habitat; material: faeces | place: China | collected 2014 ... | reverse complement strand
GAGGCTCTGCCTCTGGACTCCGCAAGGGAGTTTCTCCCTTGACCCTTTCGCGCGATTGGGTTGGTGACTTCTCCATACTTCTTCCGCGTGTCGCGCAGGGGTTTCGCCTCTGCGGAGGCGATTCCCCCTGCGTGAAAGCAATCAATTTCAATAAAAAAATCAAGCCAGAACACGCACACCGATGGATTCCGTCAGGGGACAAACTTCCCCTGCGCCACCGCCGTGATTCCCCCGTGCGCCGCGCTGTACACCCACCGATGTGCCCCGCGCAGCGCCAGTTCCGCGTGGCATAGCGCAATGCCGCCGTCCAGCAGGGCACGGTCGCTGATGGTCAGCGCAAACGCACCGGGCAGCGCTTCCATCCGCCACGGCTGCATGTTCATTGCCGACGGCGCGATTTGCACCAGCTTCGCCGCATCCAGCATCATGCCATCCGCGGGAACGGCGTTCATCAGCTTGTCGAGCGGCTTCCGGCGGCGATTCTCCGGCGCTTGAAGCGGCTTCTCCGGCACACCGACCGCAATCACCGCGAGTACCGTCTCGTTCTCCTGCATCGGCAGGCGAATCTGCTTGCGGCGGTATGTGCCGCTCACCCAGCACGTCCCCAGTCCCAGCGCCGTCGCTTCCAGCACGAACGCTTCGCCCAGAATCCCGGCATTCACGCGGCAGAGCGCTTCCGTCCCGCAGGCGATGACCACTGCCGCCATTTTGCAGCCTGTGATGCGCCCCATGCCCAGAATCGTGCCGGTAAACAGCGATTCGTCCACCGGTGTCAGCACCAAGCGCGCACCGGGCAGCGCGCACCGACCGACGACGTAGGACAGCGCCGCGAACGCCGCCGTGTCGGGCGCACCCGCAAAGCTCCGGCAGGATGTGCGCACCAATGCCGCTTGACGCAGTTTCTCCTTCTGTATGGGCGAAAAGAGCGTCTCCAACGTCGTCATTCCCCCACCTCCAATGGTGTCGGGCGCAGATGGCGGCAGACCGCTCCCACGCGCTCATGCAGCACCAAATCCGCCTGATTGTCCAGCGGGGTTGCGTCGCGGTTGATAAGAACAATGTGCCGCCCGCGGAAGAACCGCAGCAGCGACGCCGCCGGATACACCGTCAGGCTCGTTCCAGCGACGATAAGCAGTTCCGCCTGCTGCAATTGGCGCACCGCCGCGCGAACCGTCGCATCATCAAGCCCTTCCTCGTACAGCACAACGTCCGGCTTGATGATTCCGCCGCAGGGGCATTTCGGCACGCCTTCACTGTCCCGGATGTACTCCGGCGGAAAAAAGCGCGCACACTTCAGGCAATAATTCCGGTGGATGCTGCCGTGCAGTTCCAGCACCGTTTTGCTGCCTGCCTTCTGGTGCAAGCCGTCGATATTCTGCGTGATAACCGCCGTCAAACGTCCGCCGACTTCCAGCTGCGCCAGAAAGCGATGCGCGGCGTTCGGCTGCGCGTCCAAGGGGAGCATTTTCGCGCGGTAGAAGCGGAAAAACTCCTCCGGATGGCGCGCAAAAAAGGTGTGGGACAGAATTTCCTCTGGCGGATAGGCGAACTGTTGATGATACAATCCGTCCTGCGAGCGGAAATCGGGAATGCCGCTCTCCGTCGAAACACCCGCGCCGCCGAAAAACACGATGCGGCGGCTCTCGTCAATCCACTGCTGCAATTCTTCGTACATTGTTGGGGGCACCCCTCTCTTGTTTTGTTTCCTATGCCATTCGCAATCAATCAATTCCCTTTGGGTTTCGCCTCTGGGGAGGCGACAAGGGGGGCTGAAATCTTCCAGACGCTCAAAGGCACCAAGGAAATCATCCGTCAGTTCCAGCATTTCGCTGAGTTCATCCAGCAGCTTCGCGGCTTTTCGCCAACCGCTGGCGCTGCACAAGCTCCGCCGTAATTCCCTGATGCGACAAATAATGGCGGTCGTCCAGAAAGCTCGCATAGTTCAGCGCCACAATCGCGCGGCGATTCGTGTCCTGCATATCAATCGTTGGCATGGCAAACTCCTTTGCTCGCAGCAGGAAAGTAATCATTTTCAGTATAGCACACCCTGCCGCGTCATGCAAGACAAACGGGCAAGAAATCGCTGTTTGTCGCGGCTAATCATCTTCCTCTTCACATCAGAAAGGAAATATGCTATAATATAATCGGTAGATTCTTCACAATCGAAGGAGGCATACGATGGATGTCAAGAAGCTGCTTGCTGACGTAACGGCGCTGCCGGGTGTCAGCGGGCATGAGGCGCAGGTCAGCGCGTACTTTGCCGAACAATTCCGTCCGCTGGTAGACGAGGTGACGGTGGACGCAATGTACAGCGTGATTGCGCACAAAAAGGGCAAAGGTCCGAGAATTATGCTGTGCGCCCATTTGGACGAAATCGCCCTGATGGTAACGCATATTGAGGATGACGGCAGCCTGCGCTTGGGCAATGTCGGCGGGGTTGACCCGCGCATTCTCCCCGCGAGCCGCGTGTGGGTGCATGGGCGCGAGAAGCTGTTCGGCACCATCGGCGCGCTGCCGCCGCACCTGATGAGCGCCGCTGACCGCGCGAACAACTACACGCTGGACAACCTGCATGTGGACATTGGCATGAGCGCCGAACGCGCGAAGGAACTCGTCCGCATCGGCGATTTGGTGACCTTCGACGGGCCTGCCCGCGAATTGCTCAACGATCAGTTCGCATCGAAAACGCTGGATGACCGCTCCTGCGTGGCGATTCTGCTGCGCGCGGCGGAAATGCTGCAAAAGCTGGACTGCGACGCGGATGTGTATTTCGTCTGCTCGTCGCAGGAGGAAGTCGGCGGGCGCGGCGCAATGACCTCCGCTTTCGCGATTGACCCGGATTTGTCTGTTGTGCTGGACGTCGATTTTGCCGAAACGCCGACCTGTCCGCCGCGCTCTGCCCTGCCGATTGACGCCATGATTGTCACGCACGGGCCGTTTGTGCAGCCGAAGCTCAATCAGCGGCTCATCGACTGCGCAAAAAAGCACCATGTGAAGCTGAACGCGAACGTTGCGAGCCGTTCCACCGGGACGGACGCGGACGAAATCGGCTTGTCCCGCGCGGGTGTGCCGAGCGTGCTGCTCAGCCTGCCGGAGAAGTACATGCACACGTCGGTGGAAACGATTGACCTGAACACGCTGGAAGAGGGCGCGCGTCTGCTGGCGAATTTCGTCGCGGAACTCGACGAAAGCTGGGAGGATGACCTATGGATTTGAAGACACTGACGGAAATCAACGCTCCCTCCGGGCATGAGCAGGCGATTCGCCGCGTTCTGCTGGATGAGCTGAAAAAGCTGGGCTTTGCGCCTGTCCTCGACCGCATGGGCAACGTCGTTGTCGTGAAGGAAGGCACGGGCGACGCGCCCCGCAAGCGCGTGATGGTCAGCGCGCATATGGACGAAGTGGGGCTGATTGTCACCTCCGCCACGGAGGATGGCTACCTGCGCATTGCCGCGGCAGGCGGCATCGACCCGCGCGTGCTGGTTTCCAAGCGCGTCACCGTCGGGGACGACAAGCTGCCCGGCGTCATCGGCGCTGTGCCGATTCACCTGCAATCTGCCGCCGAGCGCAAGCATGTGCTTTCGATGGACGAGCTGCTGGTGGACATTGGCGCGAAGAACAAGGACGAAGCCGAGCGCAAAGCCCCGATGGGGACGTACATCTCCTTCGATACACCCTATGTGGAATACGGCGACGGCTTCGCGTGCGGCAAGGCATTCGACGACCGCGTCGGCTGCCTGTCGCTGCTGCGTTTGCTGCAAGAAGAACTGCCGGTTGACCTCGTGGCTTGCTTTGTGTCCGAAGAGGAAGTCGGCTGCCGCGGCGCGAAGGGGGCCGCGTTCCAGCAGGAACCCGACATCGGCATTGTGCTGGAAGGCACAACGTGCAACGACCTCGGCGACGTACCGGAGACTGCGCACGTCTGCGAAGCCGGACAGGGCGTCGCGGTGTCATTCATGGATGGCGCGTCGATTGCGAACCGAGCGCTGTTCCGCAAGGCGCTGGACGTGGCGAAGCAGGAGAACATTCCGCATCAGGTGAAGCACAGCGTATCCGGCGGCAACGACGGCGGCGCGATTCAGCGCGCGCGGGAGGGTGTGCCGGTGGTGGTGCTGAGCGTGCCGTGCCGATATATTCACTCGCCGTCGTCGGTGGTGAAGCTGTCGGATGTGGAGAGCCAGTTTGCGCTGGTGAAGGCGCTGGTCAAGGCACTGGTGAAGGCACTGTAACGCAGGGATTTCCCCTCTGCGGGCGCGACAAGGGGGCAACGAAAACAGACGAAGTCTGCGATCGCCCCCTTGACCCCTTCGCAGTGCACCACCATGTTACAGGACTTTTATCGTGGCTTTTTTAGGAGCAACACGCGCATACTGTATGCAGTCGCGCTCAACTCAATCGCGAAAATGGGAGTCCAGAGGGTCGAAGACCCTTTGGCGGGGTCAAGGGGCAGCGCCCCTTGGGTTCCCCCTAAGTAAAGGAGTAAAAAATGATGTTGGAATTGTTGAAGAAGGTGCTCAAACCGGTCGCGCCGTCGGGACTGGAAGAGCCGGTGGCGGCGGTCATCCGGGAAGAGGTTGCGCCGTATGTGGACAGCATCGAGACGGATGCGCTGGGCAATCTGATTTGCGTGAAGAACGGCACGGAGGCGAATCCGGAGAAAATCATGCTGTCCGCGCACATGGATCATATCGGCTACATCGTCACGGGCATTGAGAAAGATGGCTTCCTGCGCGTGACGAACGTCGGCGGTATCAGCCCGACCATGAGCCTGACGCGGCATGTGTCGTTCCCGAATGGCGTGCAGGGTGTTGTGGTGTCCGAAGTGAGCAAGGACACGGCGATGAAGGACTTGTTTGTGGACATCGGCGCGCAGGACAAGGTGGATGCCGAGACGATGGTGCAGATTGGCGACGTATGCGTGTACGCGAACGACTGCTTCCCGCTGGGCGCGAACCGCGTCGCAAGCCCCGCAATGGACGACCGCGCGGCGTGCGCGCTGCTGATTCGCTTCCTGCAAACCGTCGGCGCGACGAAGCAAACCATCATTGCCGTTTTCTCCGTGCAGGAGGAAGTCGGCTGCCGCGGCGCGAAGGTGGCGTCATTCGCGAAAGCGCCGGACAAGGGCATCGCCATTGACGTGACCGCGTGGGGCGACACCCCCGGCACGAAGCAGCCGGACATTAAGCTCGGCGAGGGCATTGCCGTGAAGGTGATGGATCACGGGAGCATCTCGAATCCGGATTTGCGGGAAGCGCTGCTGGCAGCGGGTGCGCAGGCGGGTGTGAAAACCCAGCGCGAGGTGCTGCCGTTCGGCGGTACGGATGCGTCGGCGATGCAGACCAGCCGCGGCGGAATTCCGGTGTGCACGCTGTCGATTCCGTGCCGGTATGTGCATTCGGCGTGCGAAGTGGTTGACCTTCGGGATGTCGAAGGTGGCGTCAAGCTGCTGAATCAGTATTTTCAGGCGTAATCATTCAGCATAAAGTGTTTTTTTGCCGCAGGGGAAATCGCGTCTGCGGTCGCGACGAGGGGGCAGGGAAAACAGACGAAGTCTACGGTCGCCCCCTCGACCCCTTCGGCTTCGGCTCGTACCTGGTACTTGGTTTTTATCGCAGCTTTTTTATTTTGGTATACCATTTTGTTGGAAGGGAGTTCCTTCATGACCGCATTCCTTGGCGTTTTGTATCTGCTTGTGTTCCTCGCGGCGGGGTGCACATGCGTGCGATTCCTGCTGCCGCAGAAGTCGCTGCTCACGCGCGTGTGGCTCGGTGTCAGCTTGGGGCTGCTGCTGATGATGTGGCTGCCGGCGCTGATTGCGTTCGCGGTGGATTTCACATGGACGGCGCATTTGCTGGCGCTGATTCCGCTGGCGGGGCTGACAGTGGGATGCTTCTTTTTGCGCGACCCTTCGCCGGTGAAAAAGTGGGATGCGCAGGAAAAGCAGCTGGCTGGACAGATGCTGATGGTTGTGCTGCCGCTGACGCTCCTTTCCGCCTATCTGCAATACACGCACTGCCTGCGCGTCGGAAGTGACGGCGGCTGGTGGGTCGGGCAGAGCACTTACGGCGATTTGCCGATGCACATGTCGTTCATCACGTCGCTGAAAAACGCTGCTTTTCCGCCGGATTATGCGCTTTTCCCCGGTCAGCGGCTGTCGTATCCCTTCCTGACGGACAGCCTGTCTACGTCGCTGTACCTGATGGGCTTCTCGCTGGAATGGGCGATTGTCGTGCCGGGTACATTGATGATGACGCTGTGCTTCATGGGCGTGATGGTGCTGGCGCGTGAGATAACCGCCGGGAAAAAGACGATTATCCTCGCGACGCTGCTGTTCTTCCTGAACGGCGGTCTGGGTTTCCTGTACAATTTCGACCTTGCGGGCGGCACTGTGAACAATCCGTTCAGCACGGTCATCGAGCGAATCCGCGAAATTCTTGACGGGTACTACGCCACGCCGACGAATCAGCCCACGCCGTACAACCTGCGCTGGTCAAACGTGATTGCCGACCTGATGGTTCCGCAGCGGACGCTCCTCGGCGGGTGGTGCATGGCGCTGCCGTGCTTTTATCTGCTGTTTACGTCCTTTGCGCCGGAAAAGCGCCCGGCGTTTGCGCAGCGCATTCGGCAAACAGGACTGCTGGCGGTCTGGGCAGGCGCGCTGCCGCTGATTCACACGCATTCGTTCCTCGCGCTGGGGCTTTGCTCGCTGGGCATGATGGTGTACGACCTGATTCACGACAAAGAGCGCTGGGCGCAATTGCAGTGGTATCTGGCGTATGGCGTGATTGCCATCATTCTGAGCGCGCCGCAGTTGATTTGCTTCACGTTCGAGCAGGTGTTCCAAGGCACGGGCAGTGGGAACAGCTTCTTGCAAATTTGGCTCAACTGGGTCAACGGGTATGAATCAAACGGTGAATTCGCGTTCCGCGACCTGTACTTCTGGTTCTACCTGAAGAACATCGGCTTGCCTTTCCTGATGCTGATTCTGGCGCTGTTCGAGCGGAATCCGAAGCATCGGCGGCTGTTCGCGGGCGCGCTGCCGATTATCCTTGCCGTGGAGCTGGTGCGCTTTCAGCCAAACATCTACGACAACAACAAGCTGATGTATCTGGCGTGGCTGCTTTGCTGCATGATTGTGGCGGACTGGTGCCGGGAGATCTGGCATCGGCTGAAAGGGATGCGCGGGCGCGGCGCGCTGGCGGTTGTGACGGCGATTGCGGTGTTCCTGTCCGCGGGGCTGACGCTCTGGCGCGAGTGCGTCAGCAACTATCAGGCGTTTTCCGCGTCGGCGGTGGAAGCGGGGGAATTTGCCCGCGATAACACGCCGGAGCATTCCACCTACATGACCGGGACGCAGCACCTGAACCCGATTGCGTCCATCGCCGGGCAGAACATCGTCTGCGGGCCGGATTTGTGGCTGTACTACCACGGGCTGGACACGAGCGAACGCAAGATGGACATTGCGGCTTTCTACACTGACCCGGAGGAAAACCTCGACCTGCTGGAGAAGTACGATGTGGACTACATCTACGTCAGCAGCTACGAGCGGAGCAGCTATGCGGTGGATACGGATACGCTTGACCGCCTGTTCACGCGCGTATTCAGCAACTGGGAAGCGACGATTTACGCCGTGCATCCCTCATCGGAAACGGAGGACATGGGCAATGGAGCGTCTGCTGCGCTTCGCGGTGGAGCATGACCGGGTGATACGCCTGATGTTCATGCGGGACGGGCGGCTGTTTCAAGTCAATGCGCACATTGTGAGCTACGACGACAAGCAGGTGTCGTTCGTGACGACCCGTTCGCCGCGGACGCAGGTCATCAGCCGCGAGGAGCTGCTTGCGGTGGATTTCCGCCGCGGGGATGATGGGCAGGTGGTGTAATCCCTGCCTGCTTGCCAACAAACAAAACGTACGCCGCACAGCGGCAAGGAAAGGAGCGAAGGATGGAGCAAGCGGAAAAGAAACCCACGACACTAACCGGCGTCGATTTGTCCCAGACAGCATCGCTGCTGCTGCCATGGACGCATGACCCGTGGGGCAAGCTGCGCCCGCCGCTGTCCGAGGAAGCGCTGTGCATGAGCGCCGAACTCGCCAGCGCCGCGTACGGCATGGCGATTGAGCCGTGGGTCGAAGCCGGCTGGCGCGACGTGACCATTCAGGTGGATGGCGAACTGACTGCCCTGCCGCCGAACAACCCCTTGAGCGCCGAGTGGCGGAAATACTGGGTGCGCGCGCGCCTGAAACCCGTCAGCGCGCTGGGACAGATGCTGGGCGCGCTGCGATTGAGCAGCAGCAATAACACCACCGGCAAGGCGGTCGTGATGCTCCATCCCACGCTGGATGGGCGCTACGTCGTCGCGGTGGGGTTCATGGGCACGGGTTCGCGCTTCTACGACTGGTTCAGCAATTTCCGTATGACAACGCAGGACGGGATGCACCGCGGCTTCCTGGAACTCGCGCGGCAGTTCGAGGCGAATGAGGAGAAAATTTCCTTTCCGGAAACGGCGGAAGAGCTGGGGCTGGAAAAGCTCACCCTACGCGACATTCTGCAGAACATGCGCAGCCCGAACAGCCGCTTCGTCCTCTGGGTCTGCGGGCACAGCCAGGGTGCGGCGATGATGCAGGTGTACGCGCACCTGAAGATGAACGAGACGGGCATCTCTGCGCGCAACCTTATCGGCTACGGCTTCGCCTCCCCCACGATGATGGCGGGCAAAGCGGTTCGCGACCCATCCGCCTATCCGCTGTATAACATCCTCAACAGCGACGACCTTGTCCCCCACTGCGGCGCGGCGGTGCACCTCGGCATGTGCCTGAAATATCAGGCGACGGAGAATCTGCGCAAAAGCTGCTACAACTGGAAGCGCGACGAGAAATCCGTGCAGGCGCGGCTGGCAATCCGCCCCGTTCTCTGGAAGATGGTCGATACCCCGACGTGCATCATTGGCGGCATGGCGCTGCTGATGGCGCTGGGGCGCGTCAGCGGGGCGGATTTCCTCAAAATGCTGGGACTGGGCGGCTTCCTGCCGCTTGACCGCGCGCTGGAAAAGGCGGATGCGGAGGATTTTGTCCGCGGGCTGAACCAGAAGGCAGCGGCAGCATACGAGTCCGTGACTGGGCATCCGATTGACATGGGGCAGGTGTCGGACGAGGCGAACGCCATGCAGCGCATCATCGACCACTTCGGGCTGCTTTCGTTCATCGACGCGGCAAAAGCGCTGATGACCTGCCCACACTACATGATGGCGCATCCCGAAGAGGGGTACATCGGCACATATTTCTATATCGTCATGAACGGGATTCAGGATTTTGTGCCGTTCATCTGGCGCTCAGGCGATCCGCCGCGCCGCATGACGGTGGAGCAGCTGCCGCATGACATGGTGACACAGGACATGCCGGGGCTGTACAACCGCCGCCTGCAAAAACCCGACCGGCGCAAGCACCTGCCGATTACGCGGCGTGACCCGCGTCCGGGCGGCGACACGCGCCATCACCTGCCCCTGCTGACGGCGGGAACGGTGCAGCCTAACGAGAAGATCTACCCGGTGGAAGACATTGAACTTCGATAACCCACAATCATAAGAAAAGAGGCTTTTCCCATGTCCGATTACCGCATTGAAACCAAGTGTGTTCAGGCAGGCTACACGCCCGGCAACGGCGAGCCGCGCCAGATTCCGATTATCCAGTCCACCACCTTCAAATACGCCACGAGCGAGGACATGGGCAAGCTCTTTGACCTCGAAGCGTCCGGGTATTTCTATTCCCGCCTGCAAAACCCGACGTGCGACCACGTTGCGGCGAAAATCGCGGCGCTGGAGGGCGGCAGCGCAGCCATGCTGACCGGCTCCGGTCAGGCAGCGAACTTTATGGCGCTGTTCAATATCTGCGAGGCAGGCAGCCACATCGTCGCGTCGTCATCCATCTACGGCGGCACGTTCAACCTAATTGCCGTGACGCTGAAGAAGATGGGGATTGCGTCCACCTTCGTCTCCCCCAACGCGACGGACGACGAGCTTGACCGCGCCTTCCGCCCGAACACGCGCGCAATGTTCGGCGAAACGATTGCCAATCCCGCGCTGACCGTGCTGGACATTGAGAAATTCGCTCAGGCGGCGCATCGGCACGGCGTTCCGCTGATTGTGGACAACACCTTCCCCACGCCCGTCAACTGCCAGCCGATTCGCTGGGGCGCGGACATTGTGACCCACTCGACGACAAAGTACATGGATGGCCACGGCGCGGCACTCGGCGGCGTCATCGTGGACAGCGGCAATTTCGACTGGATGGCGCACGCGGAGAAGTATCCGGGGCTCTGCACGCCCGACGAAAGCTACCACGGCATCACCTACGCCGAGAAATTCGGCAACGCGGGCGCATACATCACCAAATGCACCAGCCAGCTCATGCGCGATTTGGGCTGCGTGCAGTCCCCGCAGAATGCGTTCATCCTCAATCTGGGGTTGGAGAGCCTGCATGTGCGGATGCCGCGCCACTGCGAGAACGCGATGGCGGTCGCGCAGTTCCTCGAAAAACAACCGCAGGTGGCGTCTGTCAGCTATCCGCACCTGCCGTCCAGCCCGTACTACGCCCGCGCAATGAAGTACATGCCGAACGGCGGCTGCGGGGTGGTTTCGTTCGTCTTGAAGGGCGGACGTCCCGCTGCTGAGGCATTCATGAAACGGCTGACTTTGGCGGCGATTGAGACGCACGTCGCCGACGCGCGGACGTGCTGCCTGAATCCGGCGACCTCCACCCATCGGCAGATGACCGAGGAGCAGCTGGCAGTTGCGGGCATTCCGGCGGGCATGGTACGCATCAGCGTCGGACTGGAGAGCAAGGACGACCTGATTGCCGACCTTGCGCAGGCGTTGTCCGGCATCGAAGCATGAGCGCGTACATCAACCGATATTTCCTGCTGATGGCGGTGTTTTTGCCCCTATGGTGTATCATTCGCCGCCCATGGAAGCGCTGGAGCCTGCACGAAGGCTGCCTGATGGCGTTCGCAGCGCTGCTGTTTTCGCTGCTGTGTCTGGTGCTGCGCGGCACATGGGCTACGCCGGG
>ERZ836877.6054-NODE-6054-length-11064-cov-2.977564_pt1 | contig 11064 bp, 7 predicted proteins | sample MGYA00519469_ERZ836877 | MGnify/ENA primary metagenome ERZ836877 (study PRJEB31850, sample SAMEA3708809) | human gut metagenome | biome: human gut; feature: human-associated habitat; material: faeces | place: China | collected 2014 ... | reverse complement strand
CTCTTTTTTTCTTTTATTCAACTGACAAAAACTTTACCCTATAGCAGAAAGTAACTGTTTTTTGCAGAAAATGATCAACTATATCCGTTCAAGTCTCAGTTTCGTCCAGAATAAAATAGGCATGTATCAATTCTACGGTTCTCCAAAGGAGATTTGCCTGTAAAATAAAAACAGGACCCTCCGTAATTTTCACGGAAAATCCTGTCTGTATGATCCTGTATTTATTTGCTCATAACGACTCTCTTGAAGTTCTTCTTACCTCTGCGGACTACCAGGCCCTCTCCATCAAACTGCTCGGGAGCGTAAGTAGTCTTTACATCGGTAACTTTCTCATCCGCTACGACAACACCGCCCTGTTCTACAGCACGTCTTGCTTCACTGCGGGATGCAGACAAACCGGATTTTACCAGAACACCGAGAATATCGATCTTACCATCCACAAAATCAGCCTCTGTCAGCTCGCTGGTAGGCATCTCTGCAGCATTGCCACCGGTAAACAGTGCTCTTGCACTCTCCTGTGCCTTTTTTGCTTCTTCTTCGCCATGTACCAGATTGGTCAGTTCGTATGCCAGAATCTCCTTCGCCTGATTCAGCTGGCTGCCTTCCCATTTGTCCATCTCATCGATCTGCTCTAAGGGCAGGAAGGTCAGCATTCGCAGGCACTTCAGAACATCGGCATCTGCTACGTTTCTCCAGTACTGGTAGAACTCGAAAGGAGTAGTCTTGTTGGGATCCAGCCATACGGCACCCTTCTGGGTCTTACCCATCTTCTTACCCTCGGAATTTAACAGCAGGGTGATGGTCATGGCATAAGCATCCTTACCCAGCTTTCTGCGGATCAGCTCGGTGCCTCCTAACATGTTGCTCCACTGATCATCACCACCGAACTGCATGTTGCAGCCGTATTTCTGGTATAAGGTCAGGAAGTCAAAGCTCTGCATGATCATGTAGTTGAACTCTAAGAAGCTTAAGCCCTTCTCCATTCTCTGCTTGTAGCACTCTGCGGTCAGCATACGGTTAACACTGAAGTGTGCTCCCACATCTCTTAACAGTTCCACGTAATTCAGGTTCAACAGCCAGTCCGCATTGTTGACCATCAGTGCCTTACCGTCACTGAAATCAATAAAACGGCTCATCTGCTTCTTGAAGCAGTCTACGTTATGCTGGATCGTCTCCTTGGTCATCATGGTACGCATGTCACTTCTGCCGGAAGGATCACCAATCATTGCAGTACCACCGCCGATCAGAGCAATCGGCTTGTTGCCTGCCATCTGCATTCTCTTCATCAGGCACAGTGCCATGAAATGTCCCACATGAAGGCTGTCTGCGGTAGGATCAAAGCCGATGTAGAAGGTAGCCTTTCCGTTATTGATCAGTTCCTTGATCTCCTCTTCATCTGTCAGCTGTGCCAGCAGTCCTCTTGCTTTTAATTCGTCAAATACTGTCATTTTCTCTTCTCCTTTTTGGGTTCTTTTTACTCTGTATACCTTTTTTACATTTTGGGGGAATCGGCTCCAAAGGCACTAAAAAAGCCCGCCCCTTTTTCAAAAGGACGAGCTTGATCACTCGTGTTACCACCTAATGTTCCCGCCAGACTCACATCTGACAGCTCAGTAAGTATCTATCAATACTTCGGCCGATATCGGGGCCTGCCGTCCTGATCTACTCGTTCGGGATCCTCTGATAAAATCTACTGATCCTTCTCTTTCCACCGGCTGCTCCGGGATGTATTCCTGCTCTGCTTCTGTGCGCCTCTCACCTGCCGGCTGCTCTCTGTCAGAAGTGGAGGAACAGTACTTCTTCCCTTCATCGCATTCTTCTTATCCTATGTTTGCGCTAAACATGACCTTATTATAGCCAGTCTGCGTTTTTCTGTCAACACTTAAAATTTTGCTGCTGGCAGGAGCCGCCTCCGGGTCTATTCTTCCGGCCAGGGCAGGTGGGATACTTCCAGCTTCTTGTCACGAAGCATCAGTTCTTTTACCGCCTGATCCGCAGGCTTACCGTCAAAGAGCACTTCATTTACCTGCTCGATAATAGGTAGCTGAACATCATATTTTTTCGACAGTTCCATGGCAGCCTTGGCGGAATACACGCCCTCTACCACCATCTGTACTTCCTTCATGGCTTCCTCGTAGGTCTTGCCCTGCCCGATCAGGATACCGGCACGACGGTTACGGGAATGCATGCTGGCGCAGGTCACGATCAGATCTCCGATACCGGTCAGACCGCAGAAGGTCTCGAAATTACCACCCATGGCAGTACCAAGTCTTGCGATCTCAGTAATACCTCTGGTGATCAGAGCTGCCTTCGTATTGTCTCCGTAGCCCAGTCCGTCGGCAATACCGGCAGCCAGCGCTACAACGTTTTTCAAGGCACCACCCAGTTCAATGCCCAGTACATCCGGGCTGGTGTAAACACGGAACACTTCATTCATGAACAGATTCTGCACATATTCCGCGCAGCTTTTGCTCTTAGAACCCGCTACGATCGTTGTAGGAATCCCACGGCTGACTTCCTCCGCATGGGTAGGTCCGGACAGCACCGCTACCTGTGCCTGCGGAATCTCATCTTCGATGATCTGCGCCTGGGTCATCAGGGTATGCTCCTCGATTCCCTTGGAGACACTGACAATTTTCTGTCCCTGTGCCACCAGCGGGCTGATGCGGTGTGCTGTGCTTCTGGTATAGGAGCTTGCCACTGCCATGACCAACAGGTCCTTACCCTCGATCGCAGATTTATCATCCGTCGTAAAGATCATATCCTCCGGAAGCTTTACTCCCGGCAGCATCTTGTGCTCATGCTTCTCCTGAAGCATCTGAATCTCTGCGGGAACCGCAGACCATACCGTCACCTCATGTCCGTTCTTATGTAATACCACTGACAGGCCGATGCCCCAGCTTCCACCACCCAAGATACATACTTTTGCCATAATTATTTGTCCTCCCCTGAGATTTCTGTCTGCGCTTCGGCTGATTTCTTATTCTTGAACAGATAAGTCTTCCTCTCGTTCCCGTGGATCAGACGCACAATGTTCTGTCTGTGCTTCCAGTAAGCCATAACCGTAAGAAATGCAGTGATGGCATACATTTCATACAGCTGTGACTGTGGCATGGCACCGAACAGTCCCATCTGTCCGCAGACTACCATCTGGATCATAAATCCGGCATATACAAGCAATGATCCCAGTGAAACATAATGTGTGGTCAGGAAAGTGCCGAAAAACAATACCACACCCATCACGATAAAATAAGGATGGAACGAAAGAATCAGACCTGCAGTGGCAGCGATTCCTTTTCCTCCCTTAAATCCCATGTAAAATGGGAAGTTATGTCCGATGACAGCTCCTGCACCGGTGTACAGGCACAGCAGATAAATATTCTCCGGATGTCCGGTACTGAATAAGGCTCTGGTGATGCACACAGCAATGATACACTTTAAGCAGTCTCCCGCCAGTACGATCAGTCCTGCCTTGGTTCCCAGCACTCTCAGGGCATTGGTGGTACCGGCATTGCCGCTTCCGTACTTACGGATATCGATTCCTTTTGCCTTCCCGTAAAAGTATGCGGTCTGAAACAGTCCGAATATATAGCCGATGAGTAAACAGATAACACGTTCCATTATTGATCTTTTTCCTTTCGTTCTCTGATAATAAACCGGAGGGGGGTTCCCTTGAAGCCAAAGGTCTCCCGGATCTGATTCTCAATATATCTGGTATAGGAGAAATGCATCAGCTCCTTATCATTGACAAAGATCACAAAGGTAGGGGGCTTTACCGCTACCTGGGTAATGTAATACAATCTGAGTCTCTTACCCTTATCGGAAGGAGGCTGCTGCATGGCCACAGCCTCAGCCATGATCTCATTCAGTACACCGGTAGCCACACGCATGGCGTGATTCTCACTGACGATATCGATAGTCTCGAACAGCTTGGGCAGTCTCTGTCCTGTTTTCGCAGAGACGAACAGAAGCTCTGCATAGGGCATGAAGGATAAGGTATTACGCACCTTTTCGGTAAATTTATAAATGGTCTTGTCATCCTTTTCGATAGCATCCCATTTGTTCACCACGATGATCGTAGCCTTTCCTCTCTCATGGGCGATTCCGGCGATCTTCGCATCCTGCTCCGTAACACCTTCCTCTGCATCGATCATCAGTACCACCACCTCGGCACGCTCTACGGCACTGACGGTACGGACGATCATATAACGCTCCAGTTCTTCCTTGATCTTGTTCTTCCGGCGAAGACCGGCAGTATCAATGAAGACATATTCTTTGCCGTTATAAGTGATCTCGGTATCCACCGCATCTCTGGTGGTACCCGCGATATCAGAAACGATCAGACGGTTCTCACCCAGCAGTTTGTTGATCAGGGAAGACTTGCCGACATTGGGCTTTCCGACGATGGCCACACGGGTGCGGTCATCCTCTTCTTCCTCTGCCTGTTCCTTATCAAAATATTCCGTTACGGCCTCCAGCATGTCACCGATTCCCAGACGATTCACCGCAGAGATCGGATGGGGATCGCCAATACCCAGATTGTAGAATTCGTAGACATCCGCCATATACTTCTGGAAGCTGTCCACCTTATTGACCACCAGTACCACGGGCTTGTGGGAACGGCGCAGCATGTCTGCCACCTTGGAATCCGCATCCACCAGTCCCTGCTTTACATCCACCAGGAAAATGATCACGTCTGCAGTCTCCATAGCGATCTCTGCCTGTTCCCGCATCTGGGACAGGATCACGTCCTTGCTGTCCGGCTCGATACCTCCTGTGTCGATCAGGGTAAATGTCATATCCAGCCAGTGGATATCCGCATAGATACGGTCTCTGGTAATACCGGGTGTATCTTTCACAATAGATATATTTTCGCCAGCCAGTGCATTGAACAGGGTGGACTTACCGACATTCGGGCGTCCCACCACCGCAACGATGGGCTTGGTTTTTCTCTTTGCCATAATTTCCTCCGTTTCTTATTTACCATCATAAAATCTATTCAGATGCATCTTCTCCAAGCAGGGCATCCACAAGATCATATCCGCTTGATTTTACAATATTCACGGGCACTTGTAAAGCCCCCTCCACGTCTGCCAGCGTATAATCATCCAGGAACAGATCCGCTCCGCTTCTGAGTACATTCCGGGGAAGATACAATGCTTCTCCCAGATTTTTGTCCTTTAACTGCTTTACGATATCCTGTCCCGTCAGAAGTCCGGACACCGTGATCAGCTCTCCGAAAAATTCATTGATGACCTCATAGACATGTATCTGCAGGCCGGGGTATTCCGACATCATTTCTTCCGACATCTTCTTTAAATAAGGAAACGCCAGTCTTCCCGTAGCCAGAGAGATCTCTCTGGTGCCTTCCCAGGATGGCTTTTTTCCCGCTTCCTTTTCTGCGGTACGCCTCTTCAGTCCGTCGTGGAATTCATCCAATAGCAGGCGGATCATTCCAACACCGTTCTCCAACTGCAGATATCCGTCGTAACGTTCCTCTTCCGGCACCTCTCTGCCCGCCAGAATGTACCATTCATCACTGGCCTGGATAAAGTGTGTCCCATATTTTTCCATGCAGATCTTCTGGTATTTCTCGATCAGATCAATGATCTCACCGGCATCCTGCGCATTAAACGGCTCTAACGGATATAATCCCTCCCGGTACCTGGATAATCCTACCGGCACCACCGAGACACTTTCCACATTTGGCAGATATTCCATCAGCTTCCGGATGCTGTATTCCAGTTCCTTGCCATCGTTTACGCCCTTGCAGAGCACGATTTGTCCATTCATACGGATTCCGGCGGCATTGAGGATGTCCACCTTTTTCAGGGCATCCCCCGCAAAACGGTTGTTCAGCATTTTGCAGCGCAGTTCCGGATTCATGGTCTGGAAGGAGATATTGATCGGAGATAAATGGTATCTGCAGATCCGGTCAATATCATGATCCGACATATTGGTCAGCGTCACATAATTTCCCTGCAAAAAAGATAATCGGGAATCATCATCCTTAAAATAAAGAGTATCACGCATGCCCTTCGGCATCTGATCGATAAAGCAGAAAATGCATTTGTTATGGCAATGACGGTATTCGTCCATCAGACCGTTCTCAAATTCGATGCCCATATCCTCATCAAATTCCTTGTCGATCTCTAAGAGCCACTGCTCTCCGTCCGGCTTCTCTACCAGCATCTCAATATAAGTATCCTGTGTCAGAAACTGATAATCAAAAATGTCTTCGATCTCTGTATTATCTATGGCCAGTACTTTATCTCCGGGAGCGATCTCCAGTTCCTCCGCGATGCTTCCCGGCTTTACTGTTTTTACAATATGTTCTTTTTTCTTCATTCTAATTCACCTAACCATCTTTCTCCTATCCATTGTACAAGAAATTCCTTGACGTGTCACTAGCATAATGTTATAAATTAATTGTTATATTCAGAATAGTTCCGCAAAAATTAAGCATCGAAGATGCGCTTTTGCGAATGAAGCTCTGCATATTTTTACGAACAATAAAGCTCGTCCAGGAGGGACATCATGCCTAATTTACACGAACTGGAAAATGCCATGCCCGTGGCTCCTTTGAAGATCATCGCTCTGCCTTCCGCAGAAAAAATGGGACGCCGCATCAATGACTACATGGTAGAATTCCGTAAGAGTATCCATAATGACAAAGTGAAAAACGATCCTGCCTTTCACGGCTATATCGAGAGCAACTATCTCGTAGACGTGGATGTGCCCCGTTTCGGAAGCGGTGAAGCAAAAGCGCAGATCAGCGAGACCATCCGCGGTAAGGATCTGTTCATTCTCACCGATGTATGCAATCATAGTATTACTTACAACATGAACGGCTATACCAACCACATGTCTCCTGATGACCACTATCAGGATCTGAAGCGTGTCATCGCCGCCTGCAACGGCAAGGCCAGACGTATCAACGTCATCATGCCTTTCCTCTATGAAGGCAGACAGCATCGCCGCAGCGGCAGAGAATCCCTGGACTGTGCTTATGCACTGGAAGAGTTACGGGATATGGGAATTGATAACTTCATCACTTTTGATGCCCATGATCCCAGAGTACAGAACTCCACTCCGCTGAACGGATTTGATAATTTTACCACCCCTTACCAGTTCATCAAGTCCTTGTTAAATTCCGAAGATGATATGATTGTAGACAAAGATCACCTGTTAGTCATCAGCCCGGATGAAGGAGCTCTGGATCGTGCCATTTATTTTGCCAGCGTTCTGGGTGTCGATACCGGTATGTTCTACAAGAGACGTGACTATTCCACCATCGTCAACGGTAAGAACCCTATCGTGGCTCACGAATTCTTAGGTGACAATATTGAAGGTAAGGATATCATCATCATCGATGACATGATCTCCTCCGGTGGAAGTATGCTGGATACTGCAAAACAGTTAAAGGCCATGAAAGCCAGACGCGTATATATCTGCTGTACTTTCGGCTTGTTCACCGACGGTCTGAAGAATTTCGACGTTGCTTACGAGCATGGTGATTTCGATAAGGTCATTACTACGAATCTTACCTATCTACCGCCTGAGATCTACACCAGACCTTATTTCGTGGAAGCCGATATGAGCAAGTTCATTGCTTCCCTGATCGACTTTATGAACCATGACGCTTCTCTGTCCAATGTCATGGCTACCACCGAAAAGATCCACGGTATCGTAGAAGCCTACAACAATCGTACGGAAATGAGCGAATTTCATTTTTAATTTCCAACAGATCTGACAACGCATAAAAAAACGCAGACGCCGTTATGGTTTCTGCGTTTTTCAGTTATATTGCTTATTTCAGTATTTCTTATTTCGCCATTTCTAAACCTCTTTCGACACGGTCTCCTTCAGCTGCTCAGTGGCGGGTTCTTCCGGCTTATGGTATTCCGGGAAATCCAATATAATCTTAAACAGATCTCCATCCAGCTGAATCTGGAATTCTCCGTGCTGTGCCTTGGTCAGATTTTTCGCAATATACAGACCCAGACCACTTCCCTCGGTAGTACGGGAAGCATCTCCCCGGATAAATCTCTCTGACAGTTCCTCACCCTTGAGATTCATGGGCCGGTCGGAAATATTTTTCAGAGAAGCGATGACTCTTCCGTCCTTTACCTGCATCTCCAGATAGACTCTGGTTCCCTCCAGGGCATACTTGCAGATATTCTGAAACAGATTTTCAATGATTCTCCACATCCTGCGGCTGTCGGCATAGATCATGCCGGCCACATCATTTCCGTCAAAGATCACCTGCAGCTTTTTCTCTTCCATTCTGTCGGAGAATTCTCCCACTGCCTGATTCAGCAGTTCCGTCAGGTTCAACTGTTCCAGATTCAGCACAATGTTACCGGAGGAGATTTTCGAAGCCTCCACCAGATCATCCGTCAACTGTTTCAGTCTCTGGGATTTGCTGTCCAGCACCTCAATATAGCTCCTGGCCGGTTCTTCCGTGATCTTTAGGCGTTTCAGCAGATCCACATAATTGATAATGGAAGTCAGCGGTGTCTTAATATCATGGGAGACATTGGTGATCAGATCCGATTTCATCTGCTCATCCTTCATGCTGGTGCTTACCGCCTTGCGGATACCCTCTCCGATGTTATTGACTGCATCCGCCATCTCACGGTTGTCCCCATGAAGAGATTCCACATCCAGCTTATAATCCACTTCTCCATCACGGATCCTGCGGATTCCTTCCACGATATCGATCTGCTCCGCTTTTTGCTTGAACCTTAGTACCCCCACAATGCCGTCCAACACAATAGCCCCCAGTGCCGGAAGCACCCACAGAGCGCTTTTTCCCCGCAGCAGATAAGCTCCGAAAATTCCTGCCAGATTCACCAGTAGAAACAGATTATACGGGATCAGTGAGCTGATGGCGGAATTTCTGTGGGAAACCACAAAATGTACCGCCTTACCGAAGCTTGTGACGATCCAGTGCAGGAAACTGTCACTCCACATATTGTGGGATTTGATCCTGCGGATCAGGCTGTACCAGAAAACATTGATTCCCATGCTTACGCAGAAGCCATACAGCGCAAAGACACCGTAGGCTGTCAGCCGTGTGATCTCCCGCCCCTGGATCTCGGAATGGCTGAGATATACCTTATTGGCCACATTCATCAGATAATCGTATCCGATTCTTCCGCCATAGATAAATCCCACCAGCAAAAGCGCCATGAACTCGATCCAGACATGATCGATACCGTTCAGGTACAGAACCGGCTCATCCTCCTCATCGTAAGCCACGCCGGCCGTTACGGTAAGATAAATACCCACCAGCAGCCACAATACTGCCAGCAGAATCCCTCCGCCGATCAGATACCAGATATTCGGAACGATTCTCTGGAACACCACATTGGCATTGTAAAAGGAATCTCCCTCCACCGGATAATTGGTATCCACTGCGATCCAGATATGAGTCATATCCGGATGCACATAACCATACTCTTTCAGATACTGATAGATCTGGCCCTCAGTCATTCCTGTGTTGCCGGTAAATTCCAGACTGTCCGGATAATAGATCAGATACCGTCTGTACTCCGAAAAATAATCCGTAATATCATTATCGGAACTGTTCTCAAACTCCGATACATTCGTATAGGTTCTGCTAACTCCATCTGTTGTCATCATACGGACCACATATTTCAGATTGCCCGCATCTTCTTTATACAGATCATTACAGTTCTGATACTGCTCATAGTTGGCTGACAACGTCTGGATCGTCATCTCCAGATTGCTCTGCAGCGCAATATATTCGATCCAGTTGTCCGCACAGGCTGTCAGCTGCTTCTCTCCGTCTACGGTGGCATAACGATTCACTAGCATCGGAAAATATACCGTCAGCGTACCATCGTCTTCTCTGGATACCCGGATATCCTGTACACTCTCTTTCACAATGTATGTGAAAGCCAGATCTTCCAGCCGATCGGTTCTCTGGCTCTCCGGAATTGCCTCGATTGCCTGTGCGACTGCTTCCTTCTGCTCCTCCGTCTGCTCTCCTGCCACGAACACCAGCTGTCCGTCCGCATCCACGCGGAAGTTCGACTCCAGGTCTATCGGTCCGAAATAATTCACGAAGTCCGACATACTCATAATACGATCTGTATATTCCGCACCGTATTTTCCCCATTTGATCAGATCTTCCAGCTCATAAACTGCTGTTACAGGGCAATCTGCACCGCCGGTTTTCCCTGAAGCAAATTCCGTGATATCAACATGCTTATGCGGATCAAAGCTTCCATTGGTCTCCATCTGTCCTTTGATCACCATAAGCTGGATAATATCCGATACCGAGCTCTGGAACAGATCATGGAAAATCACGGAATCTTCAAATTGCGTTTCCGCATCCAGAGGGGATAATTCATATACTTTTGTGCCATCCGCTGTGTCTACCGCCAGATAGGAATTGAACAAAACCGCCGCGATTGCCACCAGCAAAAGCAAAGCCGCCGTCTGCTGCACCAGTCCCAGCATCAGCCGTTTCAATGTAGGTCGTCTCATGCCTGCTCCTTGTCGATCTTATAGCCTACTCCCCATACCACTTTCAGATACCGGGGTTCCTTGGGATTGATCTCGATTTTTTCACGGATATGCCGGATGTGTACCGCCACGGTATTGTCCGCTCCGATGGCATCCTCATTCCAGATGCTTTCATAGATCTGATTGATGGAAAATACCCTGCCCTGGTTCTTCATCAAAAGTAATAAAATATTATATTCGATAGGTGTCATTTTTACCGGTTCATCGTCCACTGTCACCTGTTTGATATCATCATTGAGGATCAGTCCACCCACCTGATAGATTGCTTTGTTCTCACCGGTCAGGCTCCCCAGGGAGGTATATCTGCGCAAGTTGGATTTGACTCTCGCCACTAGTTCCAGCGGATTGAAAGGCTTGCAGATATAATCATCCGCACCGATATTCAGCCCCAGGATCTTGTCCGTGTCTTCCGATTTGGCCGACAGGATAATAATGGGAATGCTGCTGTATTCCCGGATCTTCAATGTAGCCCGTATGCCATCCAGCCGGGGCATCATGATATCCATG
>ERZ836877.6048-NODE-6048-length-11069-cov-5.101598_pt1 | contig 11069 bp, 7 predicted proteins | sample MGYA00519469_ERZ836877 | MGnify/ENA primary metagenome ERZ836877 (study PRJEB31850, sample SAMEA3708809) | human gut metagenome | biome: human gut; feature: human-associated habitat; material: faeces | place: China | collected 2014 ... | reverse complement strand
TTCTGACCCCAAACAATATATCAAGAAGATGCGTGCCCGTGACAAAGCACTTAAATCCAAGTGGGGTACAATTTGTACCCCACTTCAAATGTTAGCACCTGATGGGAAGATGCGAAAAACACAGGCTGCCAACACAGAAGGAATTCTTAGAATCATTCAGTCAATTCCTTCACCAAAAGCTGAGCCATTTAAAACATTGCTGGCAAAAGTTGGTGCAGAAAGATTGGAAGAAATTGCTGATCCGGAGAAAGCAATGGAACGTGCGGTTGCTACATATAAAGCAAAAGGGTATTCAGATGAATGGCAAAATGCAGGTATAAAGGAATCAAAAGAATTTGCAGCACTTACCAATATTCTTACCATCGCATGGTCATTTTTATGGTTATTTTTAGAAAATCTGTTCCCATCGCTGTAAAAATTATAGCTGCTTTTATATTCGATGTCTATCGCCCCTGTGAAAAATAGGGCGAATATTTTTCTCTATATCTCCTCTATGTAAATATTGATCGCAAGATGTATAAACATATGATATTCCCGCAGATCGACGCCGGTAATCTCTTCAATTTTATTGATTCGATATAAAAATGAATTACGATGGATATGCAGTTGAGCCGCACTGTCAGACGTACTACATAAATTTCGGATATATACTTTCAATGTATCCAGAAAATCCGTTGAATGCTTTTTATCATATTCCCTGAGTTTTTCGATAACCGGAGATATGTAATTATTTCGCGGCATTTCATTTATCCGCGGCATCAAAATAGCCGGAAGATAATAATCTTTATAAAAATGGATTCGGCTATGCACGTCTAGTCTTTTTCCGATACACATAGCGTCTGCCGCCTGTATTTTATAATCTCCGATATCAAGCAGATTTTCAAACGAGTTGCTGACACCACAGTGAGCGTTAAATTTGCACAAAAAAATATATAATTCATTAGAAGCCATCTGCGTCATTTTCGGAAGAAGACTATACTGTAATATATAAAGCACACGATCTTGGATCAAAAGCATCTGGTCGGAAAATAAGTTTTGAAAATATTTACTGATGTAAGACAGCACGTTCTTCTCAGAAGATGAATTCGTATTTACTGTAATAATGCGGTAAGGAGGTTTCGGAAAGAAACGACAGTTCTTCCGCCACAAGTCTAACTGTTTCTCCGATACGATCCTACCGTTAAACAATTCATTGATAAATGTTTTAAGATAAACCGATTCCATGCTGTTTTCCGAAGTTTTCCCCTTTAACATAAGACTGCACGCTTCCTGGATAATGCTCATCGCCTTCATCCGTTCCTCCGTGATCTCCCCCTTTTTACATTGCATGACAACATAACCTTCTACGATATTGTTAATCTTTATAACCCCTAAAATCTTCGGAAATTCTTCTGTCGCCGCTCCCCAGTCAACTATATAAGGTGCTTCCTTTTCATTTACCGACTGCATAATTCCATCAGTATATAACTGCACGGTCATGTCCATATCATATCTTTTATGCTCTACAAGATAATCCCAGTAATAGTCACCTGTTTTATTTTTCGGAACAGCTCCGAGAAGATTGTATGCAATATCCACGGCAAGGATCGGAACTCCCGTGATCTCATAAGATACATCCATTAATTCTTGCATCTTTCCGTGTGAAAGTGTCTGAAATAATCTCTGATACAATGCCAAAAAATCAATTTTCTTTTCCATGATGTCTTACTCCCTGTCAAAATGTATCGTCATTATAAACGTACGTTAAAACCGGATATCCCATTATCTCAATTCGTCAAGTTTACGGTTTCCTTATACGAACAAGCATATTATACTGCAAAATCAGGTAAAAAGCCTCGAATTTTGAGATTATTTTTTATATTATTGTGCATTTGCACAAAAACCACTCTGCAATTTCAGGCAAGGATCTGATGAAAAGATTGTTAAAAAACTATACAATCAAGCTATAAAACAGACACGAAAGAAATGTCATCGAAAATGAATAAGGAGGACAAAATGAAAAATTACTTTGATTTAACAGGACAAACAGCTGTGGTAACAGGTGCATCCACAGGATTAGGCGTTCAGATGGCAAAGGCATTCGCAAGTCAGGGAGCAAATCTTGTATTGATCGCAAGACGTCAAAATCTGCTTGAAGAAAATGCAGCAGCCATCGAAGCAGAATTTGGTGTAGAGGTTCTTCCGTATACATGCGACATTACGGATACCGAGAAAGTAAAAGCAGCAGTGGCAGCCACTATGGAAAGATTCGGACGGGTAGATATATTAGTCAATAACGCAGGAACAGGTGCGGTCGCTCCGGCAGTAGATATCACAGACGAACAATTCAACAACGAATTAAAAATCGATCTTTTCGGTTCATTCATCTGTGCTCGTGAATATGCAAAAGAAATGATCAAAGCTCACTACGGACGTATTATCAATATTGCCTCTATGTACGGTCTTGTGGGAAATATGGCGGCAACATGCGTGCCTTATCATGCTGCAAAAGGCGGCGTTGTCAATATGACAAGAGCTCTTGCGGCAGAATGGGGCAAGGAAGGAATCACAGTGAACTCTATCTGCCCGGGATATTTCATAACTCCGCTTACAAAAGAAACTCTTGACTCCGACTGGTTTACAGCATATGCAAAAGGGGCAATCCCTGTAGGGCGTTATGGAAATGAAGGAGAATTGGATACTTGCGCTCTGTTTCTTGCTTCTTCCGCTTCCTCATACGTAAACGGACAAAACATTGCTGTAGACGGAGGATATACAGCTATTTAATTATTTTTCGATCTTATACCGTTAAAAAAACAGATATTTACAAAAAACATTTTAAAAAGGAGAAAACTACTATGGGGTATGAAAGTTTATTTACACCTTTTAAAATCGGAAACATGGAAGTAAAAAATCGTATCGGTCTGTCTCCGATGGGAACAAACTCAGCATTTACTAACGGAAGAAAAGACGCCCAGGAAATCGATTATTTCATTGAAAGAGCAAAAGGAGGAACCGGTATCCTTTATATGGGATGTCAAATGTTAAACGAGCAGATCGCACAAGGTTCTATGGAAGGTTATCTTGATACATATACAGTCCTTCCTTCTCTGACATCTGTGTGCGACGGATGCCACAGATACGGTGCTAAAATTGTTTGTCAGATCAGCCCTGGTACAGGACGAAACGCATTTCCTGATACATTCGGAAACCCTCCGATCTCTGCATCAGCGCTTCCGTCTGTATTCAATCCCGACGTAATCTGCCACGCACTGACAAAAGAAGAAATCGCTCAGATGATGGAAGGATTCAAATTTGCCGCAGGCGTTGCAAGCGATGCCGGGTTTGACGCTATCGAAATCCATGCACACGCCGGATATCTGATCGATCAGTTTATGTCTCCTGTATGGAATAAAAGAACAGACGAATACGGCGGTTCTCCTGAAAATTGTGCACGCTTCCCGAAGGAAATCGTAGAAGCGATCAAAAGCGTAGTCGGTGACAGTATGCCTGTCATCTTCCGAATTTCTCTTGATCACAGATTTGAAGGCGGACGTACGTTGGAAGACAGCATGAAACTTTTAAAAGTTTTAGAAGCTGCAGGCGTAGATGCCTTTGACATCGACGCCGGATGTTATGAGACTTTGGATTATATCTTCCCTCCGTCTTATTTAGGAGAATCCTGTATGTCTTATGTATGCGCAGAAGCAAGAAAAGCTGTCAGCGTACCGCTTATTAATGCCGGATCTCATAATCCTGATTCCGCAGTTGAATTGATCGAAAGCGGAAATGTTGACTTTGTAAACATGGGACGTGCATTGATTGCCGATCCGTATCTTCCTAACAAACTGATGACAGGACATCCCGAAGATGTCAGACCTTGCCTTCGCTGCAACGAATATTGTATCGGGCGCATTTGGAATAAACATACAAAACTTAGCTGTGCGATCAATCCACAGGCAATGGAAGAAGTTCGGTTTGAGATCAAAAAGACAGACTCCCCGAAAAATGTTGTCGTAATCGGCGGAGGTCCGGGCGGAATGGAAGCAGCCAGAGTTGCCGCAATAGAAGGGCACAAAGTGACCCTGTTCGAGAAAAACTCAAAACTCGGGGGAGTTATGGGGGATATCTGTACTGCAAAATTTAAAAATAATATTAAAAAACTCACAAAATGGTACACCGTACAGTTAGAAAAACTAGGCGTAGACGTCCGTCTAAATACAGAAATAACAGGCGATGAATCAATCCTTGAAGAATGCGACAACATCATTATCGGATGCGGTGCCGTTCCTGTTACTCCTCCTATTCCGGGAATTGACGGAAACAATGTCATATCGATCTTAGACGCACACCGAGATCCTTCCCTCATAAAAGGTGAAAAGATCGTAATCTGCGGCGGAGGAGCTTCCGGTCTTGACGGAGCACTCGAAATCGCTTCTGAAATGGGCAAGAAAGTAACAGTCGTAGAGATGCTGCCGGAATGTGGAAAAGACGTATTCTTTATTAATAAAATCACATTGTTTACCAAACTTGCTGAAAACGGCGTTGAACTTATGACTAACACAAAAGTCGTATCCATTGAAGAGAATGGTCTGACCGTCGAAAAGCAGGACAAAACAACAGAGACAGTTCTCGCCGACACAGTCATTTCCGCATTCGGAATGAAACCTGTTCTTACAACAGTAGATGCTGTCAAAGCAAAATATCATCTCAAAACGAGAGTTGTCGGAGACAGCAATAAATTAGGTAAAATAGGCGAAGCTGTACGCGACGGTTTCTATGCGGCTACAAGTTTATAAAAATCATAAATTTTTAAGGTAATCGTAAAATTTTAAACTGATCATGATTTTTTAAGATGATCGTAAATTCTTAATCTGTGGCAAGAAAAACACCCACACAGGAGCATTTCTACTCTTGCGTGGGTGTTCTTCTTGCCACACTCTTTGAAGGTGTCACTCAAAAATTCTCATTTTACGAAAATCCCTTTGTTGCACCGCCAAAAGCGAGGCTTTTCTACTGTCTGTGGGGTTCATTACAACCCTCTGTTCTTCTTTTCTGATTATCTATTGTACTTTTTCTTCTTATTTATAACCATTGATCCGCCACTGACAACCAGCAGAGCCATCCACAAAGCAAGATTTGCTGTATCGCTGGTCTTCGGACTCCTGGCAGACGTTCCAGCCTTGGTGCTGCTATTCGTTGTTGTATTTGGCTTTGTATTTCCTGGCTTTGTATTGCCCGGCTTCGTATCACCCGGTTTTGTATCTCCAGGTTTTGTATCTCCGTTGTTATCTTTAGCTTTTTCCCAAACAGCTACATAAGTAACATCTCCTGTTACTTTTTCAGCAACAGCCGGCTTCCAGCCTTTGAAGACATATCCTTCTCTTGTCGGTGTTCCCTTGAAAGCAGGTGTATCGACTCCCGGCAAAAGATTTCCGTATACCTGATCTGCAAAGACTTCTTCTCCGTCTACTCCGTCTGTATACGTAACCGTATATTTCGTTTCTTCGTTATCGTCAATGCCATTATTATTTTTATCTTCTCCCCACGTTGCTACATAGGTCGCATTTCCTGTTACTGTTGCAGCAACAGCCGGATTCCAGCCTTTGAAGACATATCCTTCTCTTGTCGGTGTTCCTTCAAATGCAGGTGTAGCCACTCCTGACAGAAGATTTCCGTATACCTGATCCGCAAAGACTTCTTTTCCGTCTACTCCGTCCGTATATCTGACGGTGTATTTGGTCTCCTCATCGTCTGCGATACCATTATTATTTTTATCTTCTGCCCATCTTGCTACATAGGTCGCATTTCCTGTTACTGTTGCGGCAACTTCCGGATTCCAGCCTTTGAAGACATAGCCTGTTCTTGTCGGCGTTCCCTCAAATGCAGGTGTAGCCACTCCTGACAGAAGATTTCCGTATACCTGATCTGCAAAGACTTCTTCTCCGTCTACTCCGTCTTTATACGTAACCGTATATTTCGTTTCTTCGTTGTCGTCAATGCCGTTATTATTTTTATCTTCTCCCCACGTTGCTACATAGGTCACATTTCCTGTTACTGTTGCGGCAACAGCCGGATTCCAGCCTTTGAAGACATAGCCTTCTCTTGTCGGTGTTCCCTCAAATGCAGGTGTAGCCACTCCTGACAGAAGATTTCCGTATACCTGATCCGCAAAGACTTCTTTTCCGTCTACTCCGTCCGTATATCTGACGGTGTATTTGGTCTCCTCATCGTCTGCGATACCATTATTATTTTTATCTTCTCCCCACGTTGCTATATAGGTCGCATTTCCTGTTACTGTTGCAGCAACTTCCGGATTCCAGCCTTTGAAGACATATCCTTCTCTTGTCGGTGTTCCCTTGAAAGCAGGTGTATCGACTCCCGGCAAAAGATTTCCGTATACCTGATCTGCAAAGACTTCTTCTCCGTCTACTCCGTCTGTATACGTAACCGTATATTTCGTTTCTTCGTTATCGTCAATGCCATTATTATTTTTATCTTCTCCCCACGTTGCTACATAGGTCGCATTTCCTGTTACTGTTGCAGCAACAGCCGGATTCCAGCCTTTGAAGACATATCCTTCTCTTGTCGGTGTTCCTTCAAATGCAGGTGTAGCCACTCCTGACAGAAGATTTCCGTATACCTGATCCGCAAAGACTTCTTCTCCGTCTACTCCGTCTGTATACGTAACCGTATATTTCGTTTCTTCGTTATCGTCAATGCCATTATTATTTTTATCTTCTCCCCACGTTGCTACATAGGTCGCATTTCCTGTTACTGTTGCAGCGACTTCTGGATTCCAGCCTTTAAATACATACCCTGTTCTTGTCGGTGTTCCGCCACTGAATGCCGGGGTAGCCACTCCTGACGAAAGATTTTCGTGTACCTCATCTGCGAAGACTTCTTCGTCCTCAACTCCATCTGTGTAAGTAACAGTATAAGCCACGGTCTGCTTGATAGTAAAATGCAGAGTACGCCCTCCCCAATTGCTGGCATAGGTCCAACCTATGGACGAATTTAATCTGCTGAACTGATAGATCAGATCAATATCAAACGTAGCTGTTCCGTTCGTCACACCATCGGTTGTCACCACCGTCTGATAACATTTATACGTTCCCGGCCAGCCCGAAAGCGTGCTTGATCCTTCACTGCCTTCAATCCCCTCAAGGATATGGTTGGGATCGTTAATATTGTAAACGTAATATTTATAGGCTGAAGGAATGATCTGATAGGTATTATTGCCATACTGCCACTGGATAAGTGGTAACACCGGATGCGTCAACCTGGTTTTACTTTCTGTTGCACTACCGTTGACATTAACTTCACCGTAGTAAAGATTATCAGCACACTTTGGTTCCTCATACACTCTGTCAACTGTTACCTTGCCACTAACATCAATATTTGCTGCCAATGCAGTTGTTGGAAACATGGAAATTATCATACACAACAACACGAACAGCGAAAGGAATTGCTTTTTCATCTTCTTCATCTTCTTCATAAGAAAACCTCCATATTCAAATTTACAGGTTAAGGATGGCCCTGTATAGCCAGTGAAAAGTTACTTCAGACCAATGGTCTGAATGGAAAGCATGCTCAACAAATTCACTTCAAAAACTTCAAAAAATTGCGTTTCATCTCTCCTTTCACATCAAATTATACTTCCCCTCAAAACGAACTTATCACTACACATTATATATTTTATGCCAAAAAACGTAATTTTTCAATAGAATCGGTCAAAATTTGACAAAAATCTAAATATATAACATACAAAAACACAAAAAACTTTTCATTGTATCTATAAAAAAACATCTCCCCTTACACTTGAAATCCATACTCTTCTAGTATAAAATAATTACGTTAATTATTTAACAGAATACACAGGAATGAGGAATTTACATATGGAAAACCATTTTAATACTCCGGCTGAAGTAGTAGATCTGAGTATCAAAGCATGTGAGAACAAAACAAAACTCCCTGTCGGGAAAATGATCCTTCTCGGTATTATGGCAGGGGTTTTTATCGCACTGGGCGGTGCTACAAGCAGCACAGCGGCACACGCAGTAGAAAATGTCGGAGTGGCAAGAGCATTGGCAGGTGTGATCTTTCCGGTCGGATTGATGCTGATCGTATTCTTAGGTGGAGAACTTTTTACCGGAAACTGTCTGATCATTATGGACGTATTTGACAAACGGGTAACCTGGGCCGGACTGTTCCGTGACCTTTTCATCGTATTTTTCAGCAATTTGATCGGTGCCCTCTGCGTGGACGTACTGATCGTTTTCAGCGGAAACTTAAATTACTCCGGTGGTCTTCTCGGTGCTTATACGATCAAAGTTGCTGTCAGCAAGATCGCGATCTCACCGGTACAGGGCATCACCTCCGGTATTTTGTGTAACATTCTTGTCTGCCTTGCAGTACTGATGGCGACTTCTGCACGTGATATTGCCGGAAAGGTATGGGCGATCTTCTTCCCGATCTGTGCTTTCGTTGTAGGCGGTTTTGAACACTGCGTTGCCAATATGTTCTATATTCCTGCCGGTATCATGGCTGCCATGAACCCGGATTATGTGGCAAAAGCAAAGGACGCTTACGGACTGACCGTAGAACAGATTGCTACACTGACACCTCTGCACAGCCTGCAGAATTTTATCCCGGTTACTTTGGGAAATATGATCGGTGGTATGTTGTGCGTCGGACTTCCGCTCTACCTGATCTACAAGAAAAAATGGAATTAATTTAGAAATAAATTACTGGATTTAGAAATAGAAATGGAAAAGGAGAATCTCTCACGAAACCCTTGTGAGCAGATTCTCCTTTTCTGTTGCACGATATTGAGCAGGCTGTCATCTGCTCAATTTGTATTCATCCCTTTACAGTCCGAACAGTTTCAATAACTTCTCCATGAAATTCAATTTTTCTCCGATACAAAAGACTCCGTCATCCAGACTTACGATTCCTTCATACAGATCCGAAGTTCCTTTCGTGTGCAAATACGGACAAATCTTTCAATTTGATGGTCAAATATGGTATAATAAAATGATATCGGGGTCAAACCCCCCCGACTTTGATGCCTTTACGTTTGTGATCGATTATGTAGAGGAGAATGCATTCTTTCTCTGTAATTTTTATTATTACTCTGAATATTTTGCTCCCCGCAGTACTTACTGCTGAAAGGTTATAATGGAAAAAATCAGTATTATCGTACCAATATACAACGTTGCACCTTATTTACCGGCATGTTTGGATTCTATTATTCATCAGACTTATCTTAACCTTGAAATTATTTTAGTTGATGACGGATCAACCGATTCCAGTAATAAGATCTGCGAACAATACAAGACTGTCGATCCAAGGATTCAGGTGATCCATCAGAAAAATCAGGGAGTCTCCACTGCACGAAATGCCGGATTGGCTCTTGCCGCAGGCCATTATATTACTTTTGCAGATGCTGATGACTTGCTTGAGCCATCCCTGCTGGCTGAATGTATAAAAGCAATAGAGACCGGACAGACGGATGTACTGTATCATGGATTTAAAAAGGATGTCTGGAAAAGCGGAAAAGTTTCCTCTTCTCTCAAGGGGATTCCGTCCTTTGAAGGAGTTCTTTCTGAAAATCAGATGAAAGACTACATCCTGGCACAAAAAGGAAATCTGAACGTCAATGTATTCAGCTATATTTTTACCAGAGAATTGATTGCAGATCTCCGGTTCAATCCAGATCTTCCCTATGCAGAGGATGCGGTATTCGTTATGCAGGCACTTTCAAAAGCCCAGACTTATTACTTTTCTGCAAATTGTGATTACCACTATAATGTCCGTGCCGGCTCTGCCGCATACCGCTGGCAGCCGAAACTGGTCGAATGCTACCGGAACAATTTCATGGAGACTCGTCATTTTCTGGAATCTCTGGAACTGACCTCGCGGGAGATGGAAGAGATTATGTCTCAAAAATATGTAGATGGGTATGCCTCTCTGGTCTATAACCTGTGTCTCCCTACCTGTACTCTTTCTTTAAAAGAAAAATACCGGATTTTACAGTCTGCCAGAACGGAGTTCCGGATCGATCATTATAAACGTTTTTATAGGCTGAAAGAAGCCGGACTTTTTCAAAAAGCAAAGACATTTCTTATTTTCCGGCATTTTGAAATATTTTTAATTTTATTTGGAACACTCTATTGTAAGAAGGGATAAATCATGAAGACTGAAGAAATTGATATTGTATTGGCCTGGGTAGACGGCTCTGACCCTGTATGGCGCGAAAAGAAAAAGGAACGTATGAGACAGCAGGGATTATCCGTCAAAAGTGATGACCGGGAAGAACGCTACCGGGACTGGGATCTGATGCGTTACTGGTTCCGAAGCATTGAAAACTTTGCTCCATGGGTTCGTAAAATCCATTTTGTGACCTTTGGACATCTGCCTGAATGGCTGGATTCCAGTAATCCGAAATTACATATTGTAAACCATGAAGACTTTATTCCGGCGAAATACCTGCCTACCTTTAGCAGTCATCCCATCGAATGGAATTTCCATCGTATTGAAGGCTTATCGGAAAATTTTATCTATTTCAATGATGATATGCTCCTGTTAAAACCAGTGAAGCCGACGGATTTTTTCAAAAATGGAAAACCCGTTGATATGCTTGCACTGCAGCCCGATGTAACTAATGTGGACGACACAACTATGCCATATATCTACCTGAACAATGCCATGCTTCTGGCTAAATATTTTGACAAGCGGCAGAATATGAAAAAGCAGCCTGGGGCTTATTTTCACATTGGTTATCCTGCGATGTACTTTTTCTATAATTTTTTGGAAATCATGTTTCCACGGTTTACAGGATTTTATACCGTACATGGACCATCTCCGTTAAAAAAGAGTACTTATGAAACTCTTTGGAATCTGGAGGGAGAGTATCTGGATCAGGTATGCTCTCATCCTTTCCGTCACAGAGAAGACGTCAGTCAGTACGTTATCCGGGAATATCAGAAATTAAGCGGAAATTTTATCCCGAAAAATGTAAGAAAACTTTGCCGGTACTTTAATCTGGCAGAGACGAATCCTACTTTGACTGATACCATCATCCATCA
>ERZ836877.6046-NODE-6046-length-11071-cov-2.507444_pt1 | contig 11071 bp, 14 predicted proteins | sample MGYA00519469_ERZ836877 | MGnify/ENA primary metagenome ERZ836877 (study PRJEB31850, sample SAMEA3708809) | human gut metagenome | biome: human gut; feature: human-associated habitat; material: faeces | place: China | collected 2014 ... | reverse complement strand
CTGTGAAAGGTTTTGCCTTTTGAGCTACCAATGTTTGAACCCTATCCCATAAATTCACACCATTTTCTCGTTCCAGATTATCATAAAAAATATGTAATCTATTTGCCTTTTCCCTCACTTTGCTTATGTTGGTAATGGATTGAATACAGCGATCAAAAAAAGTATCAAAAATGCTTAAATATTGAAGCATAATAACGATACATCCTGTTGTTATCATCTTTTTTTCCATCAAAATACACCCCAGTATTAAAACAGTGATCTGCGAAACTGCTTTTACAAATCCATTTGCTTCGCCTGCCAAGTTTTCAATTTTAATTGCCTTTTTGCGCGATGAATTCAGATATTTTTCAAATTGCAATTTCCATTTCTTTACAATTCCATTTTTTAATCCAAAACATTTGATTGTCTTTGCAAATTGTGAAATCTGCGTAAAAATCTGATTTTGTCCGGATAAATAATTCCAATTTTCTTTTTCATATTTCAAGTTTATTTTACGAAATATAATAGGTATTAACAAGGTAAAAAGAGAACAGCAAATACCAAACAGCAAATAGATAACTCCCATTTGTTTTACACAATACGCCAAAAAAATACCAAAGATGGGAACAAGAATCAGAGTTGAAAGTACATTGGCAAAACAAATCCGGAATTCACATAATTCTTCTGATAATTTGTACTCAATCTCTCCTTCGTCCATCTTTCGCAATTTATCGTATTTCCAAAAAGATATTTTACTGCACATCTCTATGTCACTTACCGAACCTGCCTTGATCCATATAAAATCCATCGCAATCGCCGCCAACGGAACACAGACTGCCCCGATTGCGATAATAAGCAGCAACACGTTACCTTTATCAAGAAAAACATCATATTTCCCTGCTATCGCCGCATCTGTGACGCGACCTAGAAAATATGCAACAATAAATACCATAGAAAGTTTCAACACTTCGTAAATAACGTTAGACAAAACAGGAAGCAACATCCAGCGTACGGTATCACGGTATATATTTTTATTTTTCATATGCATTTTCCTTCCTCATATCTATAATGAATAAACTGTCACATCTTTTTCCTTCTGAAACATTTTCGCATCATGTGTAATCACAAGCCAACCCTTCTTCCGCTTTTTCATCATTTCAATAAGTATTTCAACACTTTCAGAATCCAAACAATTTGTCGGTTCATCTAAAAACAAAAATTCATTTTCCCTCGCAAGCAACCGACTCAAATACACTTTTTTCCTTTCCCCGCCTGACAGATCACAAATTGCTGTTGAACATATATTTTTCTCAGATAAACCAAATTGTCTGGCAATTTCTAACGCGCTATCCACCTCATCTTTCCCTGCTTCACAAAACAGTTCATACGGCGTAAGATTTAGTGTTGCATCTTCCTGGGGCAGATAGGCAAACGCATCATAAAATTGCTGATTTCCAATCTTGTTAGCTTCACAATTATCGTACAATATTTTTCCACACTCTACATCTTTAAGTCCGATAATACATTCTAATAATAATGTTTTTCCACTGCCATTCTCTCCAACAATATAATACTTTTTCGAAAAATCTATTTCACAAGAAAAATCCCTTAAAATATTATTATTCTCATATTGGATGCTGATAGAATCAACTGTGATTTTATGACACGTTAAAGCAATTTCTTTATCTTCGTAAACTACTTGCCATTTTTCTATATTTCCCCTCGCCTTTTTATACTCTGCAATCTGCGGAAAAACGAAAAAAATAGAATCTGTATAAGAAAACAATCTAGGTGCCAGCACCAAAAGATACGTTCCCGCTGCCAAATCCACACTGCCTTCGAGCAGAAAATAACCTAAGATCAAGTAACTAAAAACTTGTAATATCGTTTCTATAAATGAACGAATTCCTTCACTAAACCTTCCTGCCGCACTTGCTTTTCTCCCTAATCTATCCCATTTCTGATTTAATTGTTTGAATTTCCGAAAAAATAAATGATGTAACTGATACAATTTAATCGTCGCATTTCCAAAATACATCGACAACACATTTTCCGTCCATTTAGCCTGTGCCTCCCGATCTGCATCATAATATTTATAGGAAAAGCACGACACAATCACATGTGGAATCGTCTGCAGCACCGACAATATAGCAAATATAATTGCAAGTAAAATAGATTTTGCCGCAAATAAATATATCGTTACAATTACAAACAACAGATTCGTAACAATCGTAGGCAGTCCGGTACAATAATACTCTGCCACTTTTTTAGCATCCAGATCAATCGTTTTCTGAATATCTCCAGCATGAAACTGGAAAATTCTTTTTCTAGACTGCTTAAAAAAAGATTCTACTACTTTTTCACGAAACCTCTGATACTCAATCTCTTTTGCCAGATCCGTCTTAATTTTCAGCATTGCATTCATTACAAAATACACACTTGTCAATACGATCAGATACAATGCGGACCATAGCACATGTGTATACTGGTATTCCATCGCAAGCGAAACCATATCGGAAAATAACTTTGCCTGCAACAAAACATACCCCATCGTAACAAGATTTTGAATAGTATAATACCCAAAACTTTTCCGAAACAGAACGGCGTTTGCTGTTTTCTTTTTTACCATTCTATTCGTTATCCTTCCCTTCCTCGCCAATTTTCACGTCATTTCCTGCTTCATCGTATAAATAAATATCCGTTCCCAATTCATAATAAAGTTTATTATCCACCGAGAATATTTCGTAATATTTCATATGTTCTTTGTCCTTCCTTTTTCGCACTACCGTTTCTTTCCTTGATTCCAAGTCATACCGAAAAATCTCATCCCCAAAACGCTTCACGTAAAATAATGCATTCTCATAAAATGCACCCGTGCGAACATCTCGTGCAATTCTACCCCCTATTTCGCCATTCTGTCCACATTCTATAACATCTAATCCGGAAATTTGAAGATAAATGTGTCTGGAATACACAACCATTCCAAAAATATCCGGAAATGTATATCCAGCCTTTTCAAGCATTTCATAGGTGATAAGCTGCTGCGTCTTTTCATTTTCAAGTTGAATCCTACCTACTCTCCTCATATCTTCGATATAGTAAAGTTCACTTTCGGTACAACACAAAGAAATACTTTTCTTGCCTTTCCACCGCTTCAAAATAGATTTCTCCTTTGTCTCTTTTTCTTTTTGAACCAAACTATTTTTCGAAACATAAAATACAAATTTACTATTTTCTACTTTTTTGTCACCCCATTGTGTGTCGCTTTTTTCTAACGCATCAAAAACTGCCTTTTGCGTTTCCTTCTCCTGCTTTTCCGCATTATAAGTTGAATTATTTGCAGCATTTTGCTTGTTTGATTCGTTTGAATTGCACGAACAAAGAAGCGCACAAATCATGCAGATCATAATATAATTTTTCTTCATAAACCTTCTCCTTTTATGGCTTTGTTATACCGATTTTCAATTTTTCATAAGTGATTTTTTCGCATTAGCATTTCTACCATCTTTGTATCAATTTGATCAACATATATACTCGGATCGCCAAAATCCCAGAGCCGAATGTCCAGCATTTCATCATTTTCCCACGGAACAAATTCGGTTAATGACTCTGCCTCCCCCCTATATACTGCACGAAACCGGTATTCCTTTTTTGTTTTATCATAGATGTTAAACAATCCACAAAACGCAAGTTCATCCACAATTTGATGCGTTTCTTCGTACAGTTCTCTCCTCGCTGCCTCCATCGCTGTTTCACCGGATTCTATTTTTCCAGCCGGAAACTCCCATTGCTCACGGTAGCTATTATATCCTATCAGAAACTTTCCCTGAACTTCTATGATGGCATAAGCACTTGTCGGCGTAATATTTCTATTTTGGTAAAGTTCATCTTCTTGAATATCATAATATTCGATAATTTCTATGTCACTGATGTTTTCGTCTTTCTTCATTAATCGTCCTTTCTTTTGCATTTTTTCAACATTACCTCACTTGAAACAAAATTTTAGACTCTCCTTTAAGTTCATTAAACGCATAAATTTGTCCATCGGAAATTGAATTTTGTTCCTGGATCAGCCACCCATTACCTCCATATTTCAAGGTGCTGTTTGAAGCATTCGCCATCGATGTTTTCTCCGTGTTTCCTAGATTTTCATATGTTTTATAGTAGACATTTTCATCGTCTTCCGAAACAAAATAAATACCATTTTCACTTAACGCATAGCAACTAACCTCTACGCAAACTTCTTCTAATTCAAATGAACTAAGAGATATACAATACAAACAAGTTTTATTATCTATATTTTCTGCCAAAAAATATAATCGGTCGTCAATCGCATCAAAGGTACTAAAGAAAATTTCTTTTATTCCCTGTCCCTTCATAACACATTGCTTTTGCTCCCCCGCCAGATCACAAGTATATATTTTATTTTGGCTAGCCGAGTACATTTTATCATTGTAAATCAATTCAAGAGAGACGCCCTCTTTATTGCTATTCAAATTTACAGTTTTAACAGCATTACATTCTAAATCTGTTTTTTTCACTATCCCTGTTTCTTCTGTATCGCTAAAATAAATGTTATCCTTATAAATATAAAAAGCGCTATTAGGCGGGTTTAACCAGCGTTCTTCTTTGGTTTCCAGATTAATATCTTTTAACTGGTTCCATTTATTTTTCCTATCATTAACCATTATATATAAATGTTTTTTATAGGTATGCCAGCAACTAATATCACAATTTTCTTTTAACGTTCCTTCATAAATTTTCTTCTCATCAATGTTATAAAATTCATAGTTTTCATCCAGAGTTCTTAAAAAGACAAATGTTCCGTCATCCGCAATATCGACGCCGGTTCCTGTTGCTTTTTTCGCTATATTTTCTTTATTTCCAGAAATCACTTTTGTCTCTTTACTATCTTTTTGTACATTTTGGTTCTGCGTTTCATTGCTGCAACTAAACAAGAAAAATAAGCAATTCCAAATAACAAATATCATAACTATTTTCTTCATAATTCTTCCTTGTACTCTTTCCAACAACGTATAATCCAATTCCTTTTTCCTTTCACATCAACGCACTAAAATTGCTGACCCAAATGTCAATCGCATGACTGACAAAAAGACCGATGGCAGCGAAAAAGAGCAGTATTTTTAACAAATTCCAATTTTTGTCTCTTGCCATAGCTGCCAGGAGCAACAAGAAAATTGCTATTATTGTTTTCACTTCGCCCTCCCTGTTTATGTTTCTCTATCCTCTTCCAATTTTTGGTTCTCTTCTTGTCTTACAGTATAACATACGCATTTCGCAGATTCAACCACCAAAAAATAACTTCCACTAGAAATATCTTAGCAAGGCTTCATTTATTTCATCTATTTTCTCTCTTCGCCTTTTTAATTCTGACAGGAGTGCAATTTTTCCAATTTCATCCTTATCTTTTCTGCATTGATCAATTATTTCAAGCATTTCTTTTTCAATAACGAATCCGTATAAGCCACCGTACTCCTCATGCCACTCTTTATTCCAATATCCGGGCGGCATATTATAATGAACAATTCCTAAATACTCAAAGTTTACATTTTTCAAGCCAAGTTCTTCCTCGGTTTCTCTAACAATACATTCCCTTATACCTTCTCCCTCTTCCCGCAAACCGCCAAAAGTCTCCCAATCATCTCTCCATTTGTGATAACCAAGTAAATAATCATCCTCGCATTTTACGATAACCAACGCATGATTAATAGAAGAATATTGAATTAATGCTTCCTCTTCATCAATCTCTATTTTATCCAGAATTTCTGCTCCGTTGCTTGCTCTAAATATCATTGTTTAGCCCCTTTCCCTTAATAAATCATTTCTCCATCTTTCACTTTGACCGCAATCTGCCATTCATCTTCATAAACAATTGTCCCAACAAAATTCGTGTAGACAACATCATACGCCCTATTGTATTTATCCAATAATTCCATTGCCGGTTTCAGTTTCGCGTACATTTCTTTTGCAGAATCACATTTAAAAAATGTAATAACTTTTTCACGGTTTACGCATGGTTCCGGTTCCGGCAGGTTGCATTTAAACCATTCATCAATGCTTATAAACAAGTCATTTTCGCTCTGTTCCATCACTCCATCATTTACAAGATTCCAACATAGACTAAAAATTCCTTTGGGATACTTTGTAATATAAGAATCTTCTCTTCCTTGTATCCGCACATACTTATAATTCATCTGTTTTCTCCTTCCTCCAACTAAAAAACGCCTGTTAGGAATAAATTTTCCCTAACAAGCGTGGATCAAGCATTTGCTAATATCAATATTAATGTATCATATTTTAAGTTGTTCGTCAATGGGGTGTTTTGCTTAACCTTCCATCAACTCATCTCAATTTATCTAGACAGTTTTTGATATAATCACTTCCATACTGGCAATCGAAAATCCAAACTTTGCAGCAAGATTAATAGATGAGTTATTTGAAGAATCCACAACATAAACCGGATTAATATTTAATTCTAAACATTTCTGTATCATCATATTTAGTAAGGTTGAACCCAGACCTTGGCGTCGATAGTTTTCATCTATATACACAACTATATTTCCAAATCCAAAGTCTATGTCCGAAACCTTACAATATCCAATCGTTTTTTCTTCACTTTTTGCTACATATTTTCTCATCTCATCAATATAAATATAATCATATTCTTCCTCTTTCTCCTCTCGCACATCAACTTCTTTATCAATAATCATTCTATACATCTTCCTAATTTCATAACCATCAATTACTAATTTCTGCATTATAGTATCATAGTTTTCTAATGTAATATGTTTCATTTCTCCCCAAAAATATTCTTTGTTTTTGCTATCACATGACAAAATCCAATTTTGGTTATAGTAAGTTATAATGCCCGAATAAAGATATCTTTTATTTATTGGATGGTTTCTATTTTTTGAACAATATACTACTATATTCTTACTTATTTTACCATCTTTTGTAATTCCCAAATACCTTTTATAATACTCATTAAACATACTATGAATACAATAAAACATATTTAAATATCTAAAGGATGTAAATTCAAAAGAATACTCTATTGAAACTCCCAAATCATTCCCTATTTCCGTAAGCAATTGTATTATGCTTATGGAATCGTATCCCAAATCATCTATCAAATTGGTGTTTTCATCCAGCACTATTTCATTATTCCTTTTTACTGCATATTTATTAACCAAATGATTTAATCTTGCATTTTCAACATTTGTTGTCATCTTTATTCCGTCCCTTTTATATCTTGAAGCCAAACGCATGATTACCTAAATTCTATTTTCCCATTCTTAACAAACAAATACCCATCAGCAGCAAACCTGCCAATGGGTACTCTATTATTTCAATCGTTTGTTCAACAAATTGTTAATCGCAAATTACTCGATGATTGTAGCAACACTTCTGTAAAATGGATTTTAGCACATTTCTATTTTACAAACATACGAAAAACAAGGGGTTTTTTCTCTTAATTTTCATACATGCTACACGTTCCATATTTTTTTAGTACCTTTTTAGTACTCAAGCCGATCTAATGCCTCGCCATTTATCTTATGGAGATTTTCAACGCAGTACATTGTACTCATAGAAATTTTATGCCACTCTAAGCCCTTAACATATCTCAGCTGCAATATCTCCTTATGTGTGTCATTGGTAATTTTTTCTATAATATTCTGTATCTCTTCGATTATTTCATTGTCTTCGTCCTTCTCTTTTATGATTGTCTTCCTTAGTCTGTCAATCTTCTCCAGCAAATTATCGAGTTCCTCTTTTCTTTTTTGATCTCCTGGAGATGTTTCTTTCTGCATCCGTACAATTATTTTTTTCTCTTGCTCCCAATCATTAAGCACTTTGTCGTAATATTCAATTTTCTTCTTTGCTATCTGGTATTTTTGTAAATATTCCTTTGCTTTTTTTGCCTTGCTTGTCATAGTGTCGCTCCTTAAGTAAAAGCATAATTATTTTTGGATGGGCGGTGTATCCATCATCTCAGGTACTCACTAGGAGTGTGCATGAGTGCGTCGGGAACCATTTCCGACCTCAAAAATAATTATGCTTATTACTATCTTATTCAAATCAAAGTAAGGATCATCTATCTGTCCGGTCAACTGATTCATGAAATCAGGACAAAAGGAGACGGGAAACGATCCTTACTTGATATATCAGGGGGAAAAGTCTGCCAGACCATCCCCCCGGCATTTCCTTACCCTTTACTATTTGATCCACTTTCCGTTGTTGATCCACTTTCCGTTGTCTGTTCTGTTGCCGGTTGTGCCTGGTAGTAGATAGCATTTGCTTTATTTTCCAGGACAAATGCATCGTAACAAATCCGACCTTCTACCAATGAGCCGCTAATTCCCGGCGGATCCTTGTGTACCTTATAATCTTCTAACTTTGTAGGTGCCACGGTTGCCGATGGATGACACGCCATAAATCCAAAATTTTCGGGCAATCTTACCGATGGTACTTTTATTACATTCATACCGTCAAGATTGGCAACAACACCACGTATACGGTACTGTTCCCCGATATCTGTATTTAGCACTATGTCAGGGCTTTTTTTCATAAACCGGTAAATTGCAGGGGTAACAATCAACTGTCTTCCCTCTTCTGGCACCTCTTCATCATCAAGATGCTCCGTTGCTTTTGTAATCTCATCGTATATATTAGCGGCCGTAATCTCTAGCGCTTCCGGTTTAGCTCCCGCATTTTCTGCCATTATGCCGTATGTGTAACTATCTACTTCCGGAATTACAACCTCTCTATTTTGTCGTGCCAACGCAGAGGCAGCAGCCAAAACCTGCCCTGTCTCGTCCTCGTCTAATTTGTCAATGGTAAACGTAAAGGATCGATCTTTCTTCAATGTCAGCTCTTCGGTTGTCGCGTCCAGGCTGTCTACTTCCCCATAACGTGAACCGGTAGCCTTTCCTTCTCTCTTGTAATCGTTCATTTTTGACGTTGATACTTTATAGACTTTTATCGTATGTGCACCCGTCCAGTCAAAGTCCTTATTTGTAACAAGGGACTTTTTGCTCTCTCGTGCAAACTGTTCGTCAACATGAGGTTTAAATTTTGTAACTAAATCTATCAAATTCTTACACTCCTTTATTTACGTGTAAATGCCTCCTCTATGGCACTATTCGCATATTCACCGCCACCCTGTGGCTTATACGCATTAGTTTTCTTTCCAAACAACTTTTCCATCAGATCTATTGAGGCACTTACTGTTTCTTTATCTGCTAAATTAACTAATTCGATACTTTCCGGCGGCAATTTTTTCTTCTGGATAAGTTCCGCGGCCGTCAATCGGTTTTCGCGCTGTACCAGTTCCGCCTCCCGCTCGTCAAGGCGCTTATTTGTTTCTTCTGTCTTTTCCGCTTTCACTCTGGAGAGTCGGCTTTTTATTATCTCATTTACCTCTTCCTGGGTAAAAGTCTTTTCGCTCTGTTCCTGTTCCTGGTTTGTTTCAGTGTCTTTGATTTCTTCCATGTCTTTCTCCGTTTCCGCCCGTCGGCTGTTTTATTAGCTGATAATTTAATAATAAAAAAAGACATACGAAAACAATAATGATTGCTTTCCCATGCCTTGTATAGCGTCCGTCCATCTCTTGCGTGATGTCCAGGGTACTTTGTCGTATTCAATTATCAACTTATGTACATTGTATCATTTTTCACTTTTATATGCAAGTTTTTTTACCTTAAGGTTTCTTAATTTTACCTTAAGGTTTCTTAACCTCCTTCTTTTTTATAGAAATAGCCGTATAACACGAAATATCGTTGTTTATCTGGGTTTGTCGATCAAAAAAAGTGTGCAAAAAAGTGTGCAACTTTTTTATTTTTGTGTGCAGCTTTTTTACACACCTTGTGCATCATCGGCAAGCCCTATTTATAAATAATCAGCTTCGTGTTACCCAAGAAATTAGAATTGTAGTAGATTGTATGAAATTTTTTATAGCATATTGCGTAAACTCTGCAATCATAGTACTGTATGTATTTCCTTGTCAACGTGCTCCCCCTCCTAACCGGCTGACCGGGTTTTTGATCTCTATGTATGCCTTTTTGAATTTTCCCGACTGCTGCCTTGGTATTTTGCATTTGTTTACACTAGGGTGCAGTTTTTGAAGCAACTGCCGCAATTCCTCCTGCGTCTCATAGGACACCTTGATCTTTATCATATTACTACCTCCGCCGTTTATTTTCTTTCTTTGCTGCTTTCATTCCCTGGTAATAACCGGCATAAAATGCTTTTACGGCCAGATCAATATCACATTGCTTTTCCGCCTTTACTATGTCAATCAATCTGCAGAATTCTGATATACTAAAACAGAATCCTGTACCGCTTGATAACTTACGTCCTAACTCGATTATATTATTAACATCTCGCATGTTACCACTCCTTTATTTTTTTACTAGCCTTTTCATCTCTTTTATGTTACAATCTAATTGTCTTATTCATTGATACCATGCCCGCCAGCTTCGGTTATCGTGAATATAGATCTGTAAGCCTTCACATGTATTTATTTACCTGTGGGGGCTTTCATTATTTGATTTACGAGTTCCTTATTGTATTTTTCCGCTAATTTCTGACGTATCAACACATTCGGTAACACCACTTTCAGACTTGTGCCTTGTATTCGTGATGCTGTCCTCTCGTCCTTACTTGCTTCATCAATGGGAAGATTGGACGTGTAAATAGTCGGTTTGTTCTCTCTGTAGCGGTAATCTACAAGAGAAAATACGGCTTCGTTTATCCATTCCCTGCCTTGCTGGGTCCCCAAATCGTCCAGAATCAAAAGCGAGCATCTCCGGAAACTCTTGACCGCTTCCGCTGCTTCCGGCGTCTTACTCTTCCAGTATTCCAGATAATCAAGCACCGGGCAAAATTTCACATTTACACCGTACCGGTCCACTATCTCGGTACAAAGGCAGCAGGACAACAAAGTCTTTCCCGATCCTTTCACGCTTGAATGAATATACAAGCCCCTGCCGTCATTTTGGTAGGTGGGGAAGTAGGTTACGAAAGCATTGACAATTTTCTTTGCCATGTCCACATTTCCGCCGTATAGTGT
>ERZ836877.6040-NODE-6040-length-11076-cov-3.470465_pt1 | contig 11076 bp, 8 predicted proteins | sample MGYA00519469_ERZ836877 | MGnify/ENA primary metagenome ERZ836877 (study PRJEB31850, sample SAMEA3708809) | human gut metagenome | biome: human gut; feature: human-associated habitat; material: faeces | place: China | collected 2014 ... | reverse complement strand
TACCGAATTCTTTGCCGGAGACATGAAGGACGTGCTGACCGACGAATTCATCGAACGCCACGGACGGCCCGACGTGATGATTGTCGACCCGCCGCGTGCCGGGATGCATGCCGATGTGGTGAATGTGATTCTGAACGCCCGCCCGCAGCGGATTGTCTATGTGAGTTGCAACCCGGCCACCCAGGCCCGCGACCTGGCACTGCTCGACCCGCTATACCGCGTCACGGCCGTGCAGCCCGTGGACATGTTCCCCCACACCCAGCATGTGGAAAACGTTGTCAGACTCGAGTTGCGATAGCCGAATTGTAGTAGGCCGGATTTCCTGTGACCTCCTCGCCGATAAAAGGCGGGAGAACAAAGGAAGTGTCGGCCGAGGGCAGTTCAACCTCGGCCAGGACCAGAGGTGCGGCCGCGCCGTGGAAACAGTCGATTTCCCAATGCAGTCCGTCGCCGGCAGGGACCACATAACGGGTCTTGTCAATCACACCGACACAGGCCGTCATCATAGCGCGGGCATCGTCGACAGGAACGGGATATTCCCATTCGTCGCGCACACAGCCGCAGTTGCGGGTCTTGACGGTGATGAACGCCCGCTCGCCCGCGATACGCACGCGGACTGTGCGGTCGGGGTCGGTGTTCAGATAGCCCTGCACGATGTGAATTTCCTCAACGGCGGACGTCTTGAACGACAGGTCGCGAACCAGAAATTTCCGTTCTATTTCCTTAGCCATAATCAGACGTGAATAATAATATCCGTGCAAAGATACAACAACGGCGCCTAACAGCCATAATCCTGGCGGCACTATTTTGCTGTGCCGCGGCATGGAGCATGCCCGCGGCCGACTATTTCGTACGCGGCATCGTGCGCGACTCGCTGACGATGGAGCCACTGCCGTTCGCCTCAATCGTGGTCGAGGGGCAAAACCGCGGCGCCGTGGCCGACGACAAGGGCATTTTCGAGATTCCGGTTCCGGCCGGAACCAAGGCCCTGCGCGTCACCTGCATAGGCTATGAAAAGAAGATAGTGCCCGTAAGGCGAAATTCATTCAACACCTATGTGGTGTACATGACTCCCGCCACCACGGAATTGCAGGAAATCACCGTGCGCCGCGGGAAATATTCAAAGAAGAACAATCCGGCGGTCGACTTCCTCAACCGGCTGAAAAATGCCGCGCCGCTAACCGACCCGCGCCGGAATGATTTCTATGCCTACGACCGCTATGAACGCCTCACCCTTGGGCTGAACAACTTCACGGCCGAGGACCACCAGCGGATGATTCAGAAATTCCCTTTCCTGGGCGAGCACGTGGACACCTCGGCCATCTCGGGCAAACCATTCCTGAGCCTCATGGTCAAGGAACGCCGCGGCCGCGTGAACTGGCGCAAGGCCACCGGCTCGACCCGCGAGGTCGTGGAGGGAATCCGCAGCCAGGGCATCGACGATATCGCCGACCCGGCCTCGATGCGGGTGTTCATGGAGGACATCCTGCGCGAGGTGGACCTGTACCAGAACGATATCAACCTGTTCCAGAACCGTTTCGTCAGCCCCCTGTCGCGAATCGCGGCCGACTTCTACAAGTTCTACCTTACCGACACTGTCGAGGTCGACGGCGAACGCTGCATCGTGCTGTCGTTCTATCCCCACAACCATGCGGCTTTCGGCTTCATGGGCCATGTGTATGTGCCCGAAGGCGACTCGACAATGTTCATAAAGCGTGTGGAGATGCACCTGCCGCGCGAAATCAACCTCAATTTCATCGACAACCTGTATCTTGTGCAGACGTTCGAGCGTGCCGGTGACGGTTCGCGACTGAAAACCTCCGACGAACTGATTGCCGAACTGAGCCTCGCCGGCTCGGGCAACGGAATGTATCTGTCGCGAATCACTGCCTACGGCGGTCATTCATTCGATGAAATTGACGATGAAGTGTTCAGCGGCGGCGGAACAACAGTTGTTGCCGAAGATGCCGAAACCAGGGACGACGATTACTGGGAGCGGGCGCGGCTCACGACCATAGGCCGCGGAGAAAGCCGTGTGGGAATGCTGATGCAGCGCCTGCGACGGGTGCCGCTCTATTACTGGGGCGAAAAGGTCCTTAAAGTCATGTTCCAGGGCTATATCATGACGGGCGAAAAGAGCCGCTTCGACATAGGTCCCGTCAATTCCATAATCAGTTTCAATTCCACCGAGGGCACACGTCTGCGCCTCGGCGGCATGACCACGGCCGAACTGTCCAGGCGATGGTTCCTGCGCGGTTTCGCCGCCTACGGCTTCAATGACCACCGCTCGAAATACAATGCCGAGGTGGAATATTCATTCAGAGACAAGGATTATCATTCGCGTGAATTTCCGGTACAGTCGCTGAGGCTCACATCGGCCTACGACATCGAACGTCCGGGACAGAACTACCTGTTCACGTCGCCCGACAATATCGTGCTGTCGCTCAAACGTATGGACGACGACCGCGTGCTGTACCGACGCCTCAACCGCCTGGAATTCATCTGGGAAACCGCATCGAACTTCACGGCCGGACTTGCGGTGGCCAACGTGTGCCGCTATGCCGCGCCCTCGATGCCCCTTGTCGACGGCAACGGAACGCGGGTGCATCACTATACCGAAAACCTCGTGGAACTTACCCTGCGCTACGCCCCGGGCGAAAAGTTCTTCCAGACGCGCTCTTACCGCATACCCGTCAACCTGGACGCCCCGGCAGTGACCCTGCGCCACACGTACGCGCCAAAGGGGCTGTGGGGCAGCCGCTTCGGGCTGAACATCACGGAGATTGACCTTGCGAAACGCTGGTGGTTCTCGGCCTTCGGCTATCTTGACACCTATATCGGAGGCGGCCACGTGTGGGGATCGGCACCGTTCACCGATTTGCTGATTCCGAACGTCAATCTATCATATATCATCCAGCCGCGCAGTTTCGCGCTGATGAACGCGATGGAATTCATTAACAGCAGTTATGCCTCGTTCGACGTGACATACTGGGCCAACGGCGCTCTGTTCAACTACATTCCGTATCTGAAAAAACTGAAACTGCGCGAAGTATTCTCAATCCGCGGCCTTTGGGGCACCCTGAGCCACCGGAACAATCCGTCGGACAATCCCGAACTGTTCCGGTTCCCGCTGGGCGCCGGCGTGACAAAACTGAACCACGGCCCTTACATGGAAGCCTCGGTGGGTATCGAAAATATCTTCAAAGTGCTGAGAGTAGACTATGTATGGAGGCTGAACTACCGCAACGTCCCCTACCGCATCGACCGCAGCGGCGTGCGCATAGCAGTCCACGTCACTTTCTGACGCTTAACCTCCCTTAGCCGTCGAAAGCGCTCAGGCCTTGATTTTGTTGGGGATAGTCAGCACGAAACGTGCGCCGGACGTGTAGGTTGTGTCCAGCACCAGGTCGCCGCCGAGCAGACGCGCCATCATTCGGGCGATCGGCAGCCCCAGGCCCGGGGATTTGTGGTTCTTGTCGTCGTGCGATTCCGAGAGTTTCACGAAACGCTCGAAAATCTTCTCGCCATATTTCGGGTCGATGCCTATACCGGTGTCGGTCACCGCGATAGCCACAAACTTGCGCTCTCTGACCAACGCGCACGACATCGTGATTGAGCCTTTCGCAGTGAAACGGGCGGCATTTTCCAGCAGGTTAATCAGAATCTGCTGAATACGCCGCGGATCGGTAAAAACCGACGGATGCAGGGAATCTCGGTCGATGGACATTGTGACGCCCTCGGCAAGTTCGGGCCTTACGGTGTCAGCCGAAATCTGCATCACGGAATGGATATCGGTCAGTTCGCGTGTCAGGGGCAGAGTGCCGTCACGGGTTTCGGTAACAGTGAATAAATCATTGACGAGAGTCTGTATAAAGGCACCGTTGCGCTCGACCAGCGTGGCGTAGTTGTTCAGATAATCCTTGCCATGCGTATCGCAGCAGTCGCATATCAGGTTGGAATACTCGACGACGGCATTCAGAGGGGCCGTGATTTCCCGGCCGAGATTGCGCACGAAGTCCGAGGCAAGTTCGCTGCCGCGGCGCACCTTGTCGCGCTCGCGGATTACCTCATTCTGCGATTCGCGCAGGCGGATACTCTCGTTTGTCAGTTTCTCGTTGTTCTCTTCAAGATTCCGCGACAATTTGCGTGCGTGACGGTATACGCGAACAAGGAAAATCACCATAATGGTCAGGCCGATGATAAAAATCAGCGAAATGACGATGATACGGTGCTGCGAGCGGTTCTGCGCCGCGATCTGGTCGAGTTTCATGTCGGCCAGTTTCTCGTTCATGCCATAAACATCATATAGAATCTGCATCTCGCGCATTTTTTCGGTGCTTCGCGAATTCAGTTTCTCGGTGAGCATGGCGTTGTAGTCGCGCATCAGTTCCAGGAGGCGACCGTTGTTGTGCAGCGAATCGGCAGCCTCAACGGCCATCGCCAGGACACGTTCGCGCTGAGTGCGCGTAAGGCTTTTCGTCAACAGTAATTCAAGCAACGGCATGGCCTTGGCGAATTCCTTGTGGGACATGTAATAATATGTATCAATCAACGCTGGATAGACCGGCGAATCGGAAACACGACGGCTCTGGTTCATGTATTTCACGGCCATGCCGTAATACTCATCGACCTGCTCGGGCGTCAGCGAACGGTAGTTCGACAGCATGCGCGCATAGACCAGGAAACGGTTGGCGTCATAACGGTGGTACGGGCGGCCTTTCTGAAGATAGTCCACGCGCATCGAATCCATAATGGCCAGCAGGCGTCTGTCCGCCTCCATGCCGTCCTTCACATCGCCGGCGCTATAATAACTCAGGGCCGACTGCACGTAGAATGTGTTGCGCAGGGAATACTGTGCGGCCGGAAGTTGGGAAATCAGAGTCTCCAGACGTTTCAGGTAAGAACCCAGCAACGTCGGGGTGTTGCCGTTAGCCAGACTCAGGCACACGTTATGCAGCAAAACGATACGCTCATAGATATCTTCGGGCGGGGTCATGGTCCATTCACGCAGTTCCTCCTGAAAACGTTCCTGCCGCTGGGCTTCGGTGGCATTGCGGTCGTACCAGGTATTGAGACATATACGGATGAAAGTCGAGGTCTCGCGTCCCAGCGCGGTGTCGCTGCGCTCGATGATGCGGGCATCAGTCAGAAAACCTTCCAGGGCGTCGCGCTCGCTCATGTGTATATTGGCGCGGTTGCGAAGCATTTCCAGAGCCAGAGACCTGTCGCCCAGACGAGTGGCGATATCGTATATTGCTCCGGCAAATGAATCGGCGCGCTGGCGGTTGCGCACCACGGCAACGTCGTAAAGATTGCTGTAGAGATAGATACTGTCGCGAGGCGTGCGGGCAACAGTAACCCGGCTTTCCAGCGACCGGACAACCGAGTCCAGGTCTATATTATTCTGTGCCGGAGACACAAAACTGAGGCAGATAAAAAAAAGAACCGCCACAAGCGGCGCAGAATGTTTCATGGCAAATTGTAAAAAAATGCGGATTTATCCGTCACAAAGGTAAACAAATTTCCCCTATCCCGCAAAAATTAAAAAACAGAGAGAGAAAAACACAGGCAAAAAATACAGTCGCCGGGCCGAGGCGCTTGTACAATCCAAAATAAATCCATAAATTTGCACCCGCAATCCGGAGAGATGGCAGAGTGGTCGATTGCGGCGGTCTTGAAAACCGTTGAGGGTCACACCTCCGGGGGTTCGAATCCCTCTCTCTCCGCAATAACGGGCAGCCGCAAGGCCGCCCGTTTGCATTTGAGAGGGATGAGAACACTCGGGTTCTTTATCGCGAAGCGCTTTCGCAGCGCAGAAAGAATCCTCTCTTTTCCGCAAAACGGGCAGCCGCAAGGCCGCCCGTTTACGTTTGAGAGGGATGAGACCACTCGGGTTCGTTATCGCAAAGCACTTTCGTAGCAGAATTTGTAGGGATGCACGCCCGTGCATCCGCTGTTGGTCAATGCATTAAGGCGGAGACGCCTTCAAGGCTGTAAGACGTTAATTGTCAGCGAATGCGCAAGCGTACATCATTACAAGCCTTTGGCCGTTTTTTAGTTTTGACACATCCTCTTATCCTTAGATATCATTCAAATCATTTTGGATTTTAGTTTCTACGTTTTGCGAATCTTGATAACGAATCACAACGACCCCTTCATATATTCCGGATGACTTTTCTATTGAAAGTTGAATATTTCCACCTATTACTTGCCATGCACTACCAGAGGTAACCGTACCCTGATGTACTTCTCGCATTAATGAGATATTGGAATCGGAATGAGAAGGATTATTTTCTTCGGAAATTGTCGGCTGACCATACTTTCGAGTATATAAATTCTTATAGTAGTCATAAGTATTGACAAGTACATTCCATTCACCGCTCGGTTCGAATAACACTACGACGCCATAAACATCCGTTCCGTTGTCAGTTGCTTGTACGCCGACCGTTGCAGTACGTCCCGTGAAGTTGCCCGTAAACAACATCAAATTCTTATCACTGCCTATAGAATTGAATCCTTTGGCTTTGAGTTTTTGACAGAAAGTCGTCATACTTCCTTCGATGGGAATTCCCATGAAAGAAAGATGTTCCTGAGCCATGATATTTATCACAGCAAAGAGCATAGTTAATGTGACTAATAGTTTTCTCATAGTTATTGATTTTTATGATTATTTCGTAGTCAATAATTTGAAATCCTCTGCAGTTAATCTTCCTATTGACATAAGCCATTCGAGATAAGAGACATCATCTTTAAATTCGCCGAAAGATTTACCTTTATATTTGCCAAAGTCTATTACCTTTTCCGAGATAGATATATCAGGAGTATTCTCAACATTTGGATATAAGTGTTTAAGTTCCTCAAAGTCAATTTTGAAAAATTTATCAGTCGCTTCTAACCAATGAAGATATTTAAAGTCGTCCTTATAAATATCACCCAAAGATTTTCCTTTGTATTTACCAAAAGGAAGTACATAATCTGGTTTGCGAACGGGAAATATTTCATCAAGTGATGCCCCGGGAACATTTATCAATACCCACTCTCCACACCCGGCGCATGGGATTTCCTCATCCTTTTTATTAGGGTAACATTCTTTTCTATAACTGTCATCCGGTTTTCCATCCACAAAACACTTTCCGTAAGCCTTTCCATATTTACCGCGAGGCTTCACTGATTCTACTAAAAATGCCCTGTCTCGGTTCGGATCTAAACGTCTCTCCTCACTTGAAGAACGAGCCAATCCCAATTCACATCTTTTAACCAAGAAAGGAGTTCGCTTGCCTATATTGTAGTATATGTTGAAAATATTATCGTGTGGGTACATATTAAAATTATTTTATTGCGTTATACCTATGATTATTTGAACAGTTTATTAATTTTCTTTTTTATGGCTCTCAGAGCGATACTTTGGTCGTGGCCTACTGTCATTCCAATTCCGCTGCTTTTTACTACCGCTACTCTTTGATTCGTATTATAATCGTAAAAAGTCACGGTTATATATGTATGTCCTCCATCCCATTTTTCAGATGTAATATGGATGTTCGGGGTAAGAATACTATCCGAACACTCATAAATTCTCAAAGTGTTGGAAGCAGACAAAACGGTCAAATTCGTTCCGGCAATTATGTTTTGAACAGACATAACCATATCATCTAATTCTCTATTCCCGGAAGTTTCCGTTCCGAAAATGACATATTTGTACTTGCTTATGTCTGCATCATTAGATAATACAATCTTTCCAGAAGCACATGAGGTCATTAAAATGGCAACAATGGTTATAATAAATAGTGTAACCTTTTGTTTCATTTCTTTCGTAAGTCTAAGGCCCTTTTAGTTCCTATTGAGCCGTTAATTACGCAGAAGCGTGGAACTGCAAATGCCACGTTCTGAATTGGAGGTCGTAGGAAACCTGTACACACGAATGTAGTAATAGCAGCCCACGCTATAGCGTGAGAACCACTATGCCACCCTTGTGTGTAATTGTGAAATTTCCTACGTTTCCAATTCACAAGATAAGCATAACGCTTCTTAGTATATCAATATGTCTTGGAAAGAGTTGCCTCAATCCAAATGCAAAGGTAATGAAAATCCACTTATATTAAGCATAATACTCAATATTATTTTAAGAAATCGCAAAACATTGTCTTTTAGGCAATGCGTATTTGAGACGTTACTATGCTTGGGCTTGATATTTAGAGGATGATGGAATCAGTCGATGTATTCGCGAAGCGCTTTCGCAGCGGAATTTTTTTGGGTGGGTGACCGACCGTGCGACTGCTGTCTGTCAACGCATTGCGACTGACATCGTCATCCGGGCGGCTGCTCAATGGAGCAGCCCTAAGTTTTTGAGTTTCGCGGTTTTGAACTCGTTTGAGTTTGCTTCATTCGGACGTTTTTTGTAACTTTGTGAGGTTAAATGGCCGCGGCCAGGCTTTTTATTTGATGAGAATAAACTTTTTCCATATACGTTTTTTACCTGCTGTATTTGTCGCGATTGTTGCGGCGGGTATGGGCGTGTCGTGCTCCCGAACGCAACAGCACGCTCATATTCTTTCCAAGGCAGAAGGTATAGTTTACGAATACCCCGACAGCGCATCGGCTATCCTTGAATCGATAGATCCGTCCGACCTCAAAGCCGACTCCTTAAAGGCACAGTTGTTTTACCTCAGGGCTTACGGCCACATGAAGGCCAACCGTTCCATGATTGCAGATTCGTTAATTTCCTTTGCCCACAATTATTATCGCGGGAAAGATGTTGTGAAGGACATTCGTAGCGGCACAGCATTTGCATGGTACAAGTTCTAGACGGGTGACACTCCCGGATCCATTGCCATGCTTGATTCTCTGGCAGGGGTGCCCGGTGTGCCGGACTCGCTGATGGCCGAGACATTGCGGTTGCGCGTTTTGCTCGGAGCGGCCGAGTATCAGGGACAACAGATTATATCCCTGGCGAAAAGGCTTTATCAGTTGGAGACAGATAGCCTCAGAAAGATAGAAGCGAAGTATATGCTCATGGGAGGCTACTTTTATGCCGGCAAGGTAGGCTCTGCGTTATATTTAGAGGATGAACTTATTGATTATGCCCGCAGCCATAAGTGGGGCGACATGCAGTTCCAGTTTTCAACCGAACGCGCTCAGCTCCTCACCGAAGCCGGGCGCGAGGATGAAAGCGACAGGGTTATCGACGAGATATTCAGAAAAGCCGGCCCGAAGAACGGCGCCGCCGACCTGCTTCATTTCCAATACGCCATGAATGCCTTGAACCGCGGAGATGTGGACCTGGCGGACCGCCATATTGCAATCGCCGACAGTCTTGCCTATAAAATGAGAGGCGATGACAATCCCTACTTCCGCAGTTACAGCAATATGCTCCATGCAATGATTGATTTCAAGCGTACGGGGCGAATAAAGATGATTCAGATTACCGGACTCAACAACCGCATGAACGAGCGGTTCAACCGGATGAAAGCATCCCAGTGGGAGTCAGAACGCGGAGCACTGCATCAGCAAAACCGCGCACTGGCACTGAAGGCCGAAAGTACACAAAAAACCGCAATCATCCTTATCATAAGCCTCGCAGCGCTGCTGATACTTGGCGGTTGCGCATGGATTATCAGGACCCGCCGTCAGCGCGAACGCGACAACGAGGAACGAATCGAAGCGTTGCAGAAAATGGTGGATGAATACAACTCCGCTCCGGTACAGGAAACCGGAACCATGGTTTCTTCGGCCATGCGCGGCGTAATGCTCAAACAACTGGGCATTATCAAGATGGTGGCGGAGACTCCGACTGAACAGAACCGCGAGATGCTGCGTAAAATCTCTGCCATTGACGGAGAAACAAACGGCGAACTCGTTGACTGGGGAAAGGTATTCGAGATGATTGACAATCTCTACTTTGATTTTTACAGCAGACTGCACAAACAGTTTGGAGACATTCTCAGTCCGAAAGGGGAACAGATAATCGCCCTGATGATAGCCGGATTCTCGACAAAGGAGATTAGCGTGATAACCGGCCAGACCACCTCCACAATCTACGTCCGAAAATCATCCATACGAAAGAAACTCGGAGTGCCCGAAAAGGAAGATATTGTCGCATTCCTTAAAAACGGGGGGAAGGATTAAGAGCCCATTAAGACCGGCCAAGGCGACATTAAGACTTTTAAGAGATGCGACCACTGATTTTCAACGGTTTGCATCTTGCGTATTAAGACTTTTATATTTGGAGTTAAAATCCGTTCAGCCATAATTTTGCATCAGTCAATAATTCAAATACTGATGTAAAATGAAAACAAACATCCTTACATTTCTAATGGCATTTATTGCCATGGCCACGGCACACGGCCGCGAAATTACCGGCAAGGTGGTCGGAGAAAACGATGCCCCTGTCGACTATGTCAACGTGGTGTTGTACCACGACTCAACTTATATCACAGGTACCGTCACCGACGGGGCCGGCAGGTTCTCTATACCTACGGATGCAAACGGCAACCTCTCCGTAAAATGTTCCTTTGTCGGTTATGAAACCACGGAGGTCCCGGTCCCTGCTTCGGGCCATATGGGAACGATCAGACTTACTCACGCGACGGTTGAACTCGGAGAAGTGGTTGTCCGCGCCACAAGGCCCTCGACAACGATGAAAGGCAATGCGCTTGTCACCAACGTAGAGGGCACGTCGCTTGCCATCGCAGGTACGGCCAACGACGTGCTGACACGTGTGCCGATGGTGATTGAGAACGACGGGAAACTAGAAGTTTTCGGCAAAGGTGCGCCAGCAATCTACATAAACGGGCGCAAGGTCAATGACCCTCAGGAACTTAGGCAACTGAACTCCAACGACATAAAGAATGTCTCGGTAATAACCAATCCCGGCGCGTCTTATGCTGCCAACGTGAAATCCGTGATTATAATCCGTACGAAACCGCCAAAAGGCGACGGATTCGGCGGTACCCTCCGCTCCGACAACGGTTTTCAATACTATTTCCGGACCGGAAACTCAATCGACCTGAAATACCGGACCAGGGGCCTTGAAGTCTTCGTAAACTACGGTTGGTGGTACGGTGATAACCGCAATGATCG
>ERZ836877.6037-NODE-6037-length-11084-cov-4.673860_pt1 | contig 11084 bp, 10 predicted proteins | sample MGYA00519469_ERZ836877 | MGnify/ENA primary metagenome ERZ836877 (study PRJEB31850, sample SAMEA3708809) | human gut metagenome | biome: human gut; feature: human-associated habitat; material: faeces | place: China | collected 2014 ... | reverse complement strand
AAGTTTTCAGAACTTTTATAAAGTTCTGAAAACTTGCTCAGCGGGGCGAAAAGACTTTTTCGACACGCTGACGCTGCCCGGAGGAATATCCTCCGGGCAGCGTTGCTCATTTTTTCCGTTCCAGCAGGGCCAGCAGCAATCCGCCGATCAAAATAGCGAGATCCGCCAGATTCCATACATAGCGGCCGATCTTCGGCAGCTTGGGAAACTGCACATAGTCATAGACCACACCGCGCCGCAGCCGCTCCCACAGGTTGCTGAGCCCTCCTCCCAAGGCCAGTCCCGCCCCTATGGGACTGCGGCGGCGGAATACCCACACCAGCGGCAAAATCAGAATGGACAGCGCCGTTACCAGCTTCCGTTTCAGAGGCAGGCTGAAGGCCGCGCCGTCATTCCACAGGGCCGTCAATCGGATGCGTCCTCCCCAGAAAAATGCGTCCTTCCGCTCCGGGCGGTTCAAAAACCACCGCAGGCCGGCGCAGGCGGCCAAAACCGCCGCCGCGGTAAACAGTGTCAGCATCCGCCGCCCTCCTTTGCCTTTTCCATCGCCGCCCGCACCGCGCCGCTGTTGGCATTCTTCCGGTTATTCTGCCACACGGTATCTCCGATCTGCTTCTGGACCTCCATCAGCTCCTCGTGGAGGGCAGAGGCCGACAGCCGCAGAGCCCCGTGGCCCAGAATGATGATCTGCTCCGGCCCGTCGGAGGTGGCCACCCGGACCCGGTGCTGCCGCCCGATCTCATAGGTCGCCCGCTCGATATAGGCGTCCGCCGTCTCCGCCTCCTTGGTGTAGACAATGGTGATGTTGTGGTACTTTTCTACGCTGCCCAGACCGCCCTTCACCTTGTAGGCGTCAAACACCAGGATGACCCGGCATTTCCGGTAGCCCTGATAGTTGCACAGCAGGTCGCACAGCTTTTTCCGGGCGGCGTCCAGATGTTCCGCCGCCAGCTTTTTCAGCTCGTCCCACGCGAAAATGATATTATACCCGTCTACCAGCAGATAATCCTCGCCGGAGAAGGCCTGTTTCAATTCCCGCCGTTTTTCCTCCGAATGATCGGCCACAGGCCGCTTAGGAGCCTTGGGTGGAAGAAAACTCTCCCGCTTCACCGCGCCGTAGGTCCGCTCGAAGATGGCCTGCAACTCCTTATCCTGGGCTGCGGTCCCGGCGTAGGTACTGACGGGCCGCCGCTGGGGGGGCGCTTCCTTCGGTTCAGGCTCCGTCCCCTGCGGGCGCCAGCCGCTGTCCACCTGGGCGTGCTGGGCCACCTCCCGCCACGGGATCACCACACCGGCCCCGTGGGAGCAGAACACGGAATCCGCCGTGTTTTCCACGTCCCGCTCCGGGTCGTAGCCCATGGCCTCGATGACGGCTTCCGCCTCCGCGCAGGGGAAATACCCCGCCGGGATGCAGAACAACCGCCCCTGTCCACGGGTGTAGACCGCCACCTCCCGGGCATAATCCCGAAGGCCCGCCACCGGGGCCGTGCCGGTGAGGGCCGTTTCCTCTCCCACGGTCTCCGGCGGGTCCACCTTGCCGCCCATCTGCTGCAAGTCCGTCATGGCCCGGCCCACCTGCTGGGCGGGGATTTCCAGCCGGAACCGGTACCACGGCTCCAGCAGCACACTTTCCGCCTGCATCAGCCCATGCCGCACGGCCCGGTAGGTGGCCTGTCGGAAATCGCCGCCCTCGGTGTGCTTTTCGTGGGCGCGGCCCGCCAACAAGGTGATTTTGATATCGGTGATGGGTGAGCCGGTCAGTACCCCCAAATGAGGTTTTTCCAACAGATGTGTAAAGATCAGCCGCTGCCAGTTCAGATCCAACTTGTCCGTGGGGCACACGGAGGCGAGGGTGATGCCGCTGCCCGGCTCGCCGGGTTCCAGCAGCAGATGTACCTCGGCATAGTGCCGCAAGGGTTCAAAGTGGCCGATGCCCTCCACGGCGTTGGCGATGGTCTCCCGGTAGCAGACAGCCCCCGCGCCAAAGCTGATCTCCATGCCCAGCCGCTCTCGGATCAGCCGCTGCAAGACCTCCATCTGCACCTCGCCCATGAGCTGAGCGTGGATCTCCCCGTTGTTCCAGACGATGTGAAGCTGGGGGTCTTCCTCCTCTAACTGCCGCAGCTTTTGCAGCGCCGTGTGGGGGTCTGTGCCGTCCGTCAGTTCCACCCGGTAGGTCAGGACCGGCTGCAAGACCGCCCCGGACCAGTCCGGCTCGATCCCCAACCCCTGTCCGGGGAAGGTGTGGCTCAGGCCCGTCACCGCCACTACGGCCCCGGCCTCCGCCGTGTCCACGGGGCGGAATTTCACCCCGGAGTAGAGCCGGAGCTGATCCGCCTTTTCCTGCCAGACCGTGTCCCCCTCCCGGCCAGTGAGCAGTTCCTTGGTGTGCAGTGCACCGCCGGTGATCTTCATGTGGGTCAGCCGGGCGCCCTGCGCGTCCCGCGTGATCTTGAACACCTTGGCGCCGAATTTCGCCGGATAGGCCGGCTGGGGGGCATACCGCTCCACGCCGGCAAGCAGTTCCTCCACGCCCTCCACCTTCAGCGCGGAACCGAAGAAGCAGGGAAACAGCTTTCGTTCCCCGATCAGACGGGAGATCATGTCCTCCGGAAGTTCTCCCGTTTCCAGATATTGCTCCAGGGCCGTCTCGTCGCAGACGGCGGCCTCCTCCCACAGGGTATCCGGGTCCCCAAAGTCCACGCAGCCGCCGCTGAGTTTATTCTTTAAGTGGGCCAACAGCGCCGCCCGGTCCGCGCCCGCCAGATCCATCTTGTTGATGAACAGGAATGTGGGCACCTGATACCGCTCCAGCAGGTCCCACAGCGTCCGGGTATGGCCCTGTACGCCGTCAGTACTGGAGATCACCAGCACGGCGCAGTCCAGCACTTGCAGCGTTCGCTCCATTTCGGCGGAAAAGTCTACATGGCCGGGGGTGTCCAGCAGCGTCACACGGGTCTCCCCCAGTTCCAGCACCGCCTGCTTGGAAAAGATGGTAATGCCCCGCTGCCGCTCCATGGCGTCGGTGTCCAGAAAGGCGTCCTGATGGTCCACCCGCCCCAGACGGCGGATGGCTCCGGCCCGGTACAGCAGGGCCTCTGATAAGGTTGTTTTTCCGGCGTCCACATGGGCCAGAATGCCGATACAGATCTGTTTCATGGGCAATATCCGTTTCCGCCGGAGCCTCTTGCCCGGCCTGTTTTTTCTTATTATGACAGATTTCCAACGGGGGTTCAACCCCCGCTGCCGGTCCTTTTCCTGATTCCGTATTTGGAAAGGCCGACCTATCGGCAACCGTTTCCGCAAATTCCTACAAAATCACCTGCTCGGAAACATGAGGTTGTTGGTCACACCGCCGATCTCTTGGGTGTTTGCATGATTTCCTCTTGACGGACCGCCTTCACCGTGCTAAACTGCAGCCAACTTGAACGAAAGGACGGAGACAAACGATGACCTGCATGACCGGTTCTACTTTTGCATACGCTTCTGCGCAGGCAGTCTGCGCCGTTTCCGTCTGCTCCGAAGCTTCTTCCCACTCCAATATCGCTATGATTCTGGACGCCGGCCTGCTGCTGGCGTCCATTATTATTTTACCCATGATTATTCTGGTACATCATTTTCCCATTTGTCGAATCCCGGTACAACGCCCGGTTTCCCTTTCGATCCTCTGAGGATCGGACCTGAAACGCCAAGCGGCTCCGTCGATTCGACGGGGCCGCTTTTCTGTTTGCTTTTGCTCCAGCCATCCGGCTGCCAAAGCATAAAGTATTTGAACACACTCGAACTTATTTTCAGGAGGTATCATCCATGTATATCAGCATCACGAAAACGACCCATCCCGGAACACTCCTTCCCTCGGATCAGCTGGGCTTCGGCATCCACTACACCGACCACATGTTCATCATGGATTACAGCGATGAAAAAGGCTGGTACGATCCCCGTATCGTCCCCTTCCAGAACATCTCTCTGTCCCCTGCCGCCTGTGTGTTCCATTACGGCGCCGAGGTCTTTGAAGGGTTGAAGGCCTACCGCCGTCCTGACGGTGAGGTGCAGCTGTTCCGCCCCTGGGACAACATGGAGCGGATGAAGAACTCCGCCATCCGCCTGGGTCTGCCGGTAGTCCCCCCGGAGGACGCACTGGAAGCCGTCAAGGCGCTGGTGAAGGTTGACGAGCGCTGGGTCCCCTCTGATCCCGGCACCTCTCTGTACATCCGTCCCTTCCTGTACGGTACCGATGCGAAGCTGGGGCTTCACGGCGTTCACACAGCCCAGTTCATCATCATTCTCTCCCCGGTAGGCAGCTACTTTGACAACGGCATGGAGCCGGTGAAGATCATCGTGGAGACCGAGGACGTCCGGGCCGTCCGGGGCGGCACCGGCGAAGCAAAGTGCGGCGGCAACTATGGCGCTTCCAACCGGGCCGGAGAACGGGCCTTTGCCAACGGCTATTCTCAAGTACTGTGGCTGGACGGCGTGGAGCACAAGTATGTGGAGGAAGGCGGCGGCATGAACGTGGTCTTCAAGATCAACGGCAGGATCATCACCCCCATGCTGACCGGGTCCATCCTCCCCGGCGTCACCCGCCGCTCCTGCCTCCAATTGTTTGAGGATTGGGGGATGCCCGTAGAGGAACGGCTCATCTCCGTCGACGAGCTGTTTGAGGCCGCCGCCAATGGAACGCTGGAGGAGGCCATGTGCGTCGGCACCGCCGCCGTCATCTGCCCCATCGGTGAACTGACCTACGAAGGCAAGGCATATACCATCAACAACTTCCAAACTGGCCCTCTGGCACAGAAGCTGTATGACACCCTCACCGGGATCCAGTGGGGCACGCAGCCCGATCCCCATGGCTGGACCTGCAAGGTCTAAGCCGCCCGGCAATTTCTCCACTGATTTGAAATCTCCATATAATTTTACAGCCGCCTCCCGGATTTCTCCGGGAGACGGCTGCGTTGTTGATCTGATTCAGAATAGACTGCTAAAGACGTTTGACAGGTCTTTCCGTCTGTCAGTCCTCAATGCTGATAGCGCTGACAGGACAGCCGTCCCGGGCGGTCTCTGCCTCGGTCTGCTGGTTGGCCGGGATCTCTCCACCGTGGGCCAAGCCGTCATCCCCCATGGTGAACACCACCGGGCAGGTTCCCGCGCACAGGCCACAGCCGATGCAGTTTTCGTTCACTGTTGCTTTCATACGATTTACCTCCATTATTCCTGAATGGTTCCGTCCCGGCCCAGTGTTACCACCTGCCAGGGCAAAAACTTTCCGCTTTCCCGGAGCGCCGTTTCCGCCGCCCTCTGCAAGCCGCCGCAGCAGGGCACCTCCATGCGGACGATGGTGACCTCCCGGATGTCATTGCAACGGATGATCTCCGTCAGCTTCTCCGCGTAATCCCCCTCGTCCAGCTTGGGACAGCCGATCAGCGTGATCCGCCCCTTCATAAACCGCTCGTGGAAGTCTGCCCGGGAAAAGGCGGTGCAGTCCGCGGCGATCAGCAGTTTGGCCCCCTGATAGAATGGCGCCTGTACCGGCAGCAGCTTGATCTGAACAGGCCACTGCATGAGCCGGGAGGCCGGGGCAGACCGCATGGGGGCAGCCGTGTCCGTTCCCTGATACAGTGTGTCTGCCTGACCGCCGGGGCAGCCCATCTGTAAGGGTGCGCTGCCGGAACAGCCGCTACGGGTGACGGGAGCGCTGCCCTTCAGGGACGCCGCCTTTTTCATCAGTTGTGCGGCGGCAACGGCCTTTTCATCAAATGCGGCGGCCTCCCGCTCCACAAAGGTAATTGCGTTGGTGGGACAGTGGGGCAGGCAGTTGCCCAGTCCGTCGCAGTAGTCATCCCGCAGGAACACAGCCTTGCCGTCCACCATGCCGATGGCCCCCTCCTGACAGGCATCGGCACAGGCGCCGCAGCCGTTGCATTTTTCCCGGTCGATCTCGATCACTCTCCGTACCATATAGAGTGTCTCCTTTTTTCTCAGCTATGCAGGCTTGTTTTTGTGCTCTTAGTATCGTATAATAGGCTCATAAAATCTGTTGCGTTTGCAACTTTTTCTGTAAAAACAACTGTCAGTTTCAGGAGGGATTTCCATGCGGGTGCGTGTTCCGGATTATTTTGACGGATTTTCCTGTCTGGCGGGGGCCTGTCCCCATAGCTGCTGCATTGGGTGGGAAGTGGTTTTGGACGAGGACACGGTCCGGCGGTATCAGCAGCTTCCGGGAGCCTTGGGCGAGCGGCTCCGGGATGCGATGGCCCTGGACGGAGAGGATGTCTGCTTTCCGCTGGACGGCCGCCGCTGTCCTTTTCTGAATCAGGAAAACCTCTGTGACATTCACTGCGCCTTGGGGCCGGAGGCCACCTCCGTCACCTGCCGGGAGCATCCCCGTTTTATCGAGGACTACGGACCCTTCCAGGAGATCACTCTGTCTGCCGCCTGTCCCAAGGCCAACGAACTGCTGCTGGGCAGCCGTGACCCCCTGACCTTCTCGGAGCGTCAGGATAACCAGCCCACGGAGGACGGGGACGAATGGCTGGATTGGCTGGTCCCTCTGCGGGACCGCCTGCTGGATCTCCTGCGGGACCGGAGCCTGTCCTTAAAGGACCGCCTGCGGAACTTTCTGCTCATCACCGGGGAGGCCCAACAGCTATTGGACAGCGAAAACATGGCGGAGCTGACCGCCTTCTGCACGGAATCTTGGGCGATTTCTACGGAAACCGATGCCGGTTCCGGCTCTTGGGAAGCTGCCGCCTGCCGGTGCTTACAGGATCTGGAAATTCTGGAACCGGACTGGCTTGCGCTGCTGAAGCAATGGGAGCAAGCGCCGGAATTGCCCGGCTTCGCTCCCCAAGACCCGGAAAAGCTGGAACGCATCGCCGTGTACTTCGCCTTCCGGTATCTGCTGAAGGCCGTCAACGATGGAGACCTGCTGGGCCGGGCGCAGTTCTGCGCGCTGGGGGTACTGGTGACAGACCGCCTCTCCCGCTTCGTGGGACTGCCGGAGGCCCTGCGGCTGTTCAGCCGTGAGATTGAGCATAACGAGGAGAATCTGGGTACGCTGCTGGAACAGTTCTGGCAGACGGAGGGCCTTTCCCTGTCCGCTCTGCTGGCGGCCTTCGGCGGATAGGTCCACCTTTGTGCGACCTGCTTGTCCACCGCAGATCTTTTTGTAAAAAACGTTGAAATTGCACAAAAGCTATTGACTTGCCGCCAATATCATTATATATTATAGACACAAAGAGGGAGAGAAAGCCCTCGATGGGAAACCCTCTTTCTTCGCCGGAGAGCGTTACCGGAAGGTCAAATACGAAGCACATCATTTATGGGATCGCGTGAGACATGAATTCTGTACGCACGGTGCTTCATGGATTGGCAGGCAGTGTTTCAGCTCTCAACGGCAGATAGATGGAAGTAGAGGTAACCGTATTGAAAGAAATTCAGCAGAAGTAGCCCCCGTTTGTCGTTGGAACAAGCGGGGGCTGATGCTATTTCTAGGGGCTCACCGCAGAAGGCCAGAGAATTATTTCGCCCCAATTTTGTAAGAACAGACGGAGATTTCAGCAGACGTCCGCCTTTTATTGGAAACTTTATCAAATTTCAGGGAGGGGGTTGACATTCCGAATCTCCGCGCCTATAATACGGCACAACAAGGAAATCACAGCAAACCTATGACGGAGAGCAGTACCCAGTCAAGATGGCCTTTCAGAGAGTTCCGGGCGGTGAGATCGGAGCGGGAGTCGGCTGGTGAATGGACTTCGGAGGGCGGTCCGAACAGGAAACCAAGTAGAGGCCGACGGGAATCCCACCCGTTATCCATCGGGGCGCGTATGATGGTACGCGTAAGCGAGTGGACGTGTAAACGTTAATTTGGGTGGTATCGCAGAAGCATCAGCTTTTGTCCCATGTGTGGGACGAAGGCTGTTTTTTTATTTCCTTTTGGCCCCGGCACAGTCAAAACGGTCATCTGCCGCTCAAACATTTTATATTTTTGGAGGAAACCAAAATGAAAACCAACATGATGAAGAAGCTCCTGACTCTGACGCTTGCCTGTGCCATGACCCTGTCTCTGGCTGCCTGCGGCAGCAAGGCCGAATCCCCCGCCGACAGTCCTGCCGACCAGAACACCGCCGCGCCCACTGAAACCGATGCCAAGACCTACAAGGTCGCCGTCATCAAGCAGCTGGACCACGCTTCTCTGGACGAGATCGCCAACGCCGTCACTGCGGAGCTGGATCAGATCTCCGCCGATAAGAATGTGAAGATCGAATACGAGGTCACCTCCGGTCAGGGCGACCAGACCATTCTCAAGCAGTTGAGCGACCAGGCCATTGCTGACGGTGTGGATGCCATCATCCCCATCGCCACCACCGCCGCCCAGATCGCCGCCCTCTCCGCCGAGGAGACCAAGACCCCTGTGGTCTACGCCGCCGTCTCCGACCCGGAAACCGCCAAGCTGACCGGGATCGACTATGTCACCGGCACCAGCGACGCCTTGAATACCGACTTCATCATGGATATGATGTTCGCCCAGAATCCCTCTGTCGCAAAGGTGGGCCTGCTGTACTCCCTGTCTGAACCCAACTCTGCCAAGCCCATTGCCGACGCCAAGGCCTATCTGGATACTAAGGGCATCGAGTATGTTGAGCAGACCGCCAATACCAACGATGAAGTAGTTGCTGCCGCCTCCGCCCTGATCGCTGCCGGTGTGGACGCCGTGTTTACTCCTACCGATAACGTCATCATGGCCGCAGAGCTGGCTATCTATGAAGATCTTGCCAAAAACGGCATCCCCCACTACACCGGCGCTGACTCCTTCGTCCGCAACGGTGCCTACGCCACCTGCGGCGTGAACTACACCGACCTGGGCACCCAGACCGCTGACCTGGCCTACACCGCCATGACCGAGGGCATGGATGGCATGGAGGACTACTACCTGATGGACGGCGGCATCATCACCGTCAACACAGACACCTGTGCCCTCATCGGCAAGCAGGCCGACTACGCCTGCTTCAACAGCATGGGCGAGGTGGTAGAGGTCACCACCACCAAGGACTGATCCAGTCAAATTCCCCGCCCCGCTCCCCCGGCCTGCTGCCGGGGGCCGCGGCATGAAAGGAGCGCATTCTCTTGCTGATGATCACACAAACCGCTCTGGAACTGGGCTTTTTATACGCTTTGGTGGCCATGGCCCTGTTTCTGAGCTTCCGGATCTTGAACATCGCCGATATGACCACCGACGGTTGTTTTGTCCTTGGGGCGGCGGTCTCTGTCACGCTGGCCGCCGGGGGACACCCGATCCTGGCCATTCCTGCCGCCATGCTGGCGGGCAGCTGCGCCGGATTCGTCACAGCTTTTTTGCAGACTCGCTTGGGGATTCCCTCCATTCTGGCGGGCATCGTCACCAACACGGGCCTGTACACCGTCAATCTGATGGCGATGGGCTGGAAGGCCAACCAAAGCCTGCTGGGAGGCAGCACGATCTTCACCCTTCTGCGGGACAGCGGCATCGGCAGTGATTGGTACGAGCTGCTGCTGGCGGCTTCCGTCACCATTCTGGCAGGCGTGCTGCTGCTGGCATTTCTGAAAACACGCATGGGCCTTTCCATCCGGGCCACAGGCGATAATCCCGACATGGTGCGGGCCTCGTCCCTGAACCCGGCGTTCACCGTCACGGTAGGACTGTGCGTATCCAACGCCCTGACAGCCCTTTCCGGGGCCATGGTGGGCCAGTATCAAAAGACGGTGGACATCAACTCCGGCACCGGCATCGTGGTCATCGGTCTGGCCTGCCTCATCATCGGTGAAACGGTTCTGGGCCGCCGGACCGTTACCAAGGGCGTGCTGGCGGTGATGATCGGCTCCGTGATCTACCGGTTTATCTACGCCGTTGTCTTTTACACCAAGGTTGTACCGGTGGAGTGTCTGAAGCTGCTGACGGCCGTCATCGTGGCTCTAGCCATTGCAGCTCCCAGCATCCGAAAGTGGGCGGCCTTCCAGCAGCGGAAGCTGGCCGCTGGAAAGGGAGGGAACTGACATGCTGGACATTCAACGCATCTCCAAGACCTTCAATCCCGGCACTGTCAACGAGAAAAAGGCCATCACGGACCTGTCTCTCCATTTGAACAAGGGAGAATTTGTCACGGTGATCGGTTCCAACGGCGCAGGCAAGTCCACCCTGTTCAACGCCATCGCCGGCAGCTTTTACGTGGATGCAGGCGCCATCACCGTAGGCGGTCACAATATGACCTTTCTGCCTGAATACAAACGTGCGAAGCGGATCGGCCGCCTATTCCAGGACCCTCTGAAGGGGACTGCCCCCAATATGACCATCGAGGAAAATCTGGCACTGGCAGCGGGAAACGGCGGTTGGTTTTCCCGCTTGACCCAGAAGGATCGAACTCGTTTCCGCGACCGGCTGGCCCTTCTGGACATGGGACTTGAGGATCGGCTGAATCAGCCGGTAGGGCTGCTCTCCGGCGGCCAGCGGCAGGCGCTGACGCTGCTGATGGCGACCATGAATCCCCCCTGGCTCCTGCTTCTGGACGAGCATACCGCCGCCCTGGACCCCGGCACAGCGGAAAAGGTGCTGGAGCTGACGAAGCGGATCGTGGCGGAGGGAAATATCACCTGCCTGATGGTGACGCACAACATGCAGCAGGCTTTGGAGCTGGGAACCCGGACATTGATGATGGCTGACGGCCGGATCGTGCTGGACGTTTCCGGCACTGACCGGGTGGGCATGACCGTAGAGGATCTGATCCACCGGTTCAAGGCCGGTACCGGCAAGACCCTGAGCAATGACCGGATGCTGCTCTCCTGAACTTAATGATAGAAAAACACCCGTTTCACGAAGAAACGGGTGTTTTAATTTTTATCAGAAAAGTTCCAATTTTTTGTGATTTCAGGACTTTTCGTTTACTTTTTGCTCTCAGCCACAGCAACGGCCACAGCCACAGTTGCACCGACCATGGGGTTGTTGCCCATGCCGAGGAATCCCATCATCTCCACGTGAGCAGGGACGGAGGAGGAACCGGCGAACTGGGCGTCGGAGTGCATACGGCCCATGGTGTCGGTCATGCCGTAGGAAG
>ERZ836877.6034-NODE-6034-length-11086-cov-3.166349_pt1 | contig 11086 bp, 7 predicted proteins | sample MGYA00519469_ERZ836877 | MGnify/ENA primary metagenome ERZ836877 (study PRJEB31850, sample SAMEA3708809) | human gut metagenome | biome: human gut; feature: human-associated habitat; material: faeces | place: China | collected 2014 ... | reverse complement strand
CATCATAAAAACACCCCCGGAGATTATCAAAAACCTCCGGGGGTGTTGTTTATGAGCTGTAACCGCCTGTCATCGGCAGATGAGGCTGCGGCCGGAGCTGTGGGCCGTTATGGCCGGGTCGAGACTGCTCTGAGCCGTTGCGATACCTGAAGTAAACTCACCGGCGAAGCCAACGGTCATCTCTGTCGTAATCTGATAAGTACCTTTGGGCATATAGCCGACAAAAAGGCGTGTGTCGGTGTCGTTGTTCTCGCGATAGAAACCGAGACCGGCGCTGTAGACATATCCCGGCAGCTGATTGACAGGCTCGAACGACGCCGGACGCTCGTCAATAACAGTGACATACTCGAGGTCGCGGTCGGCCTTGATAGTCAGAAGCACTCTGACACGGTCGCCGAGGCGCAGGCTGTCGGCATATTCCCAGCGGTCGCCGCGCTGCACGGTCAGACGTTTTTCTATCGACAGACCGTCGCATTTGACGGCCTTGACGTCGGTCGAGGCGCTGATATAGCGCGAGATGACGGCACCGTAGGCAGGTCCGGCGGCGTTGTCACGCACGACGGCGAGCTTCTTGCCCGAGGCGTCTGTGGGCAACTGCGCAATCAGATGACCTGTGACAGGCTCGACCGCTCCGACGCTGACGGCTTCACCGCCGAGTGTCACCGTCGGAGCGGCGCCACTGACATTCCAGTCGCTGCCCGTCATCTCAAAGGCCGCTATCAGACGCGTCGGGTCAAACGAACCGAGGCGCGATGTGGCCTGACCGCGCACGACGAGCCACTGACGCATGCCGTCGATGGCCGACGACTGCGGCTCGATGCGGGCGAAGGCAAAGAGCAGGTCGGCATAGCTGTCGACATTAGTGACAGAGGGGAACGACGTGCCCTTATCTTTCGAGCTGACGCCGAACTGCGCGACAGACTCCATCAGCTGCCGCGCCATAGCCTTGTAGCCGAAAGCGTCGAGCACGATGGCGGCACGGGCTTTCTCGGCTGTGCCGAATTTGCGGTATTCCTTATTAATATATGCAGTCGTCGCGTTGACAATCTGACGTTCCCTGAGACTCAGCTCATGGTCAGGGAACATAGCTAATGTAGCCGACAGAGCGAGGTCGGGATAGATTTTAGTCGTCTTCGAGTCGAGGAAGGCGAAGGCCGATTCAATCATCTCTTTGAGTTCTTTGTCGGCCGGCATCATGCCGATGGCATTAAGCTGGCCAAGCGAGTAGAGGGTCGAACGTGTCGACCAGGCGTTGCCCTTGCTTTCCCACTCGCCCCAGCGCCAGCCGCCGTCGGCAGCCTTGAGGGTCTTGAGTCTGGCTATCGAGGCAGCCATGTTGCGCGACACGGCCTTGCTGTCGAGCAGCGCGACGAGACGGGCCATGCGCTCACTGTCGCTTTGAGCGGCCTGAACCCACGGGGTCTCGGTCAGTGCGGCGGTCTTGAGGTCTTCGTTCTGACTCAGCCTTGAGACGAGAGCCTGCGACGCGCTGTCGGCGCTCCATGTCTCAATGGCGCGGGCGAGTGCCGGATATTTCTTAAGCAGACCCGAGCTGACAGCGGCGCCAAAGAGGCGGCGCGCTGCTCCGGTCGACGTATATGACTTGCATACAGCGAGTGCGGGCAGCTGTTTGATGACCTCCCACGCCGGCGAGGCGTTATATTCGAGCGTCACCGATTCCATCTTGCCCTTTGGCAGCCTGACACTGTAGTCGCTCACGCCGGGATTGAGATAGAAATTGTCGCTCTCGATGACATCAGAAGTCGACGGCATCACGGCGATATAATCCTGCTCGCCGTCGCTGAAACGACCTGCTGTCGAGCGCACGCGGTAGCCTATAGCCGAGGCGTTGCCGTCGGCTGTGACCTCTATCATGACGGGAGCCGAAGCCATCGGGGCGATGGTGTCGGTCGACGTCATGCTGCGGGTCACGGCTCCGCTGTTGGTGTCGAAGATTTCGACGACCGTAGTGGCCGTGATGGTCGAATCGCTGTTATTGAAGACATTGGCTATCAGCTGCACCTTGTCGCCGGCGCGCAGGAAACGCGGCAACTGCGGCGTCACCATCACGGGCTTGTTCGATATAATTGATTTGAACAGCGTTGCCGTGCTGACATCTTTGGTCCAGGCGAAGGCTCTGAAACTCCATGTGGCGTTGGCGTCGGGGACAGTGAAACTGATGACCGAATTACCCTCGGCATCAAAAGTCAGGTCAGGCTTCCAGAACGCCTGCAAAACCTCACCTTCGCGATATTCGAAGTTATCGGGCCGGTCGGTTTTGTTTACAACAGGTCCGCCATCTTCAGGCATAGCATATCCGCCACCGACAGGTGTTATTTTTGCTGACATATCGGATGCAGCATAAACCGCATTATCAGCCATTTCGACTTCTTCTTCCCCCTGCCGCTGTCACTCTATTGGCCGACTTATACATTCTCATTCTCTGCAGGCCATAATATGTCAGCTGAGGATTAAAAACAGGAGCTATCAGCCTTACTTCCTCAAGATATTTATTATATTTATAATATTCAGATGACATCTTACCCATTGAGTATCGGTTTACACTTTGGTAATTCATACTGAATATACGTTCGGGGAAATAGAACAAAGGCCAGAAGTAATTTTTTATCTGATCGATAGCCGAATTATACATCGTAGCGACCATCGCACCTTGCGAGCTAACGCCATCATATTTAAAATTCAAAGTCCAGCTTTCTTTAGCACCGGGGCACAATTTATCTCTGAAGGACACAACAGATATTTCCGGTGCTTCTGCTCGACCACGTATAACATTGAACTCTTCGGTATAATTAACACCGTCACGGACGGTAAATACATATAATCGGCCTTCGTCACAATTATCTTCAAGTTTATAAGACAATCTATGGAAACCATATTCCAATTCCTTCTGCTCTATATGGCCTATATCATTTCCACCGTTAAAGACTGAATACATATAAGTTTTACCATGACCGGCCGTACCAATCAAAACTGTAAATGTTCCATCTTTAGCAGTAGTAATCTCGTTTTCCTCAGGAACAAAGAACGCCTTTGTGGTTTCGGGCATCACATTACGGGCGATACTGTATAATTTAATTGAAGCGTCAATGCTGTCAGCCATAGCAGTATCGACAGGACACACTGAAAGAATATAGTCTCCGGCATCCAAATCGCTAAAATCCGCTGAAATACCTTTTGCAGAGGAACATTTTCCGCTCGCAACGATATTAGGATTTTTGCTCTCGGGTTTTAATGACCAGATCAAAGGAATATCGACCGGATTACCCTCGACATTCTCCGCACCCACAGATATTTGCGTCACAGAATCTGTGTTAAAACACTTTTTTCTATTTAAATAGCATGTCAACTTATAAGGTTTGCCTGTCGAGACATTCTTCTGCAGGAGGACACTTTCGCCATTTGATGTAGATACCTTGATATAACAGCTGTAATTATTATATTTTGTTTCACCTGTCATGCTATGGTCGACAACGATTTCAAACATACCGTCAGCATCTGATTTTGTCTCGACATTATTCATAAATACCCGCCGGGCATTCCAGCCATAACCGGCCAAAGCATGTATATCAGTAACAACATTTGCATCAGCCACCGGCATTCCTGTAAAAGTCATGACTTTTCCTTTTATGGTAACGTCTCCTTCAGCAGGACAATTCCTATTGACCGACACTATTTCGACTTTAAAAGTTTTCAGTTTAAAGTCGCTTACCGTCAGGCCACACTCACCTAAACTTATATATTGTTTTTTTGTTACATCCAAGTTTTTTTTGGACAAGAAATCAACGCTATATGCTTTCAAGCTATAATCTCCGGTAAGACCTTGATCGGGTAACTTAAAAAATCCGTGGCCTCGACCATAATCATCAGTCGCGACTGTCAGCGAATCGACAAACTGGTCGTTGACATCATACATCACAACCTTGACAGAGCGATTATTTTGCACCTGCGGCCTAAACTTGTTGACAGGAGCTGCACCATAGAGTAAAACCGCCCATCCGACAGAGTCACCAGGATGATAAAGCTTACGGTCAGTAAAAATACCGACACCTGCTTCTATAGAATCCTTTACAAGAAATTCCATTTCTTTGTCTAAACATAACGTGAATCTATCTCCAAAATCAACGCCTTTATATCGGAATGTCGCATAACCGTCGTCCAAAGAACGTGAGCGTTTTCGGCCAACTTTTATCATACCGTCCGAATCGCTGACTCCAATTTTTGTCACCGCGCTCTTACCTCTTTTTTTATAATATGCCTCTACATCCTTGACCGGACGGCCATCGGCAAAAGACATAAAAAATATGTCGTAAGTCTGGCCGCATATTGCCGCAGGTATAAACGGAGTCACAACTACACGACAACCATTATTAATGTTCTTATGCGTAGCCACAGGGCTATCGGAAGCTACAACATAGTAAACTCCAGGCTCCTTCAATCTAAGCGTCATAACCGTATCACAATCACCTTCATCTGCCGATACGTCTATAAAGTCTTTTTTGATATAATATTTCGACATATCAGTTTTGGCTATATTATCCACACCATATGGATACTTATATACTACATAGCCTGCTTTGTCAGTAAAATTATAGTTTACAGATAGTTTCGCCGGAGTATCGACATTAACGAACACCGGAGCCGTGATGCTGACCTTTCTTGTAGTAAGGCGAGTCAAATTATTCTTCAGACTGTTGATGAATAAGAACTCGGGGTATGCTGCGATATAATCTTTCAAAGACTGCAGTTCCTTAGCATCTTTTTTTCGGTACTGACCTATGTTATCAAGCAAAGCCATCAGGACAATTCCCGAAGCCTCACAGTCATTATTACTGTAATATAATGATTTAAGCTTTGGATTTATATCCAAATCAGATCCATTTATATAAAAGCCTCTTCTGCTTTGAACACTCAGCATGCCTTGCAATATCTTCACCTGCCAGTTGAACCAGGGGGCTGAGCGGCGGGGGCTGCGGGCAAGGGCGAGCCGCATCGGCACGGCGGCATCACCGTTTTGCGTCAGGCCCGAGGCCTTGAGCGCGATGAAGTCGTAGACGGTCGGATAGAGATAGCGCGCTGCCGCATCGGCGGTGATGACAGCCGAGAAGTCGGCAAGCGGCTGACGGCCGGCGACGCTGTCGAGAGCGACCGCCTCATTGACGAGGCTGTCGATGACAGCACGGAACTGGCGGCCGTTCCACTCCGAGATGTCGGCCGGCAGTGGCTGGTCGGGCGTCTTCACCTGATCGTAGCGGTAGGCGCTGGCGTTATAGATGCTCGAATAGATGTCGGCATCGATAAGGCGTACAAGCGCCCTGACGGCCGGGTCTGTTATCTGACGGGCGACGCTGTCGACGAGTGCGGGAGCCGTGAAATAATTCTGCATGTCGACAAGTCCTCGGGCATAGACGATGTCGAGCAGACACTCGGCCCGGCTGATGTCGGCTTTCTGACCCGTGGCGCCGTCGAGCGACGACAGCCGTTTCTCGCAGTCGGCTATAACCGTCTGAGGATAGGCGAAATCGGGCGTTGCCGCCGACAATGTCGTTACAGTCGCTACAAGCGAAAGAATAATGAAAATCGTTTTTCTCATATATAATTATAGTTGAGTTTCTAATTTAGACGCCATGCGGCCCCAAAAGTTTAGAATCTGTGAAAAACAAATCTCCGGAGTCGCGCGGGGCAATCTCCGGAGATTCGATAATTTTATAAATGAGGCGCTTATTTATTCAGGCCACAAGCTTTGCATTTTTCTGAAATCTCGGTGAAGAAGTCGTTGCCCTTATCGTCAACGAGGATGAAAGCGGGGAAGTCTTCGACTTCGATTTTCCAGATTGCTTCCATGCCGAGTTCGGGATACTCAAGAAGCTCGACACTCTTGATTGAGTTCTGAGCCAATACGGCAGCAGGACCGCCGATTGAGCCGAGGTAGAAGCCGCCGTGTTTATGGCAGGCGTCGGTGACCTGTTTCGAGCGGTTGCCCTTGGCGATCATCACCATAGAGCCGCCGGCAGCCTGGAACTGGTCGACATAGCTGTCCATACGGCCTGCCGTGGTCGGGCCGAAAGAGCCTGAGGGCATGCCTGCGGGTGTCTTGGCCGGGCCGGCGTAATAGATGGGATGGTCTTTGAGATACTGAGGCATCTCTTCGCCACGGTCAAGACGCTCTTTGATCTTGGCGTGGGCGATGTCGCGACCGACAATGATGGTGCCGTTGAGCGAGAGACGTGTCGAGACGGGATATTTCGTAAGCTCGGCAAGAATTTCGGGCATAGGACGGTTGAGGTCTATCTTGACGACCTCACCTTCGCCCTGACGGCGGTATTCTTCGGGAATGAGTTCGCCGGGATTGCTGTCGAGTTTCTCGATCCAAAGGCCTTCGCGGTTGATCTTGGCCTTGACATTACGGTCGGCAGAGCAGCTGACGCCGAGGCCGACGGGACAGGAAGCGCCGTGACGGGGCAGACGGATGACGCGGATATCATGAGCGAAGTATTTGCCGCCGAACTGTGCGCCGAGGCCGAGCTTTTCGGCCTCGATCTTGAGCTGACGCTCGAGTTCCTTGTCGCGGAAGGCGTGGCCGAGTTCGTTGCCGTGGTCGGGCAGCGAGTCGTAGTATTTGACCGATGCTTTCTTGACTGTCGCGAGATTCATCTCGGCCGATGTGCCGCCGATGACAAAGGCGATGTGATAGGGAGGGCAAGCCGCCGTACCGAGCGATTTCATCTTCTCGACAAGGAATGGAAGCAGGGTCTTGGGGTTGATGAGGGCCTTGGTCTCCTGATAGAGATAGGTCTTGTTGGCCGAGCCGCCGCCTTTGGCGACAAAGAGGAAGTGATATTCGTCACCCTCTGTGGCGTGGATGTCAATCTGGGCGGGAAGGTTGCAGCCTGTGTTGACCTCGTCATACATATTTAGCGGAGCGTTCTGGCTGTAGCGCAGGTTGTCGGTGGTATATGTCTTGTAGACGCCTTCGGAGATGCGCTCTTCGTCGTCGCAGCCGGTGTAGACGAGCTGGCCTTTTTCGCCATGGACGATGGCTGTGCCGGTATCCTGGCAGAAAGGTAGCTGGCCCTTGGCGGCGACCTCGGCGTTGCGGAGCATCGTCAGGGCGACGAATTTGTCGTTTTGTGAAGCCTCGGGATCGCTCAGAATCTTGGCGACCATGGCGTTGTGCTCACGACGGAGCATGAAAGCGTTGTCGTGTGTGGCCTGACGGGCAAGCACGGTCAGCGCCTCGGGGTCGACGACGAGAAATTCGTGACCGCCCCAGTTCTCGACTTTGACGTAGTCAGATGTGAGATGATAATATTCTGTGGTATCGGGGCCGAGGGGAAACATCGGCTGATATTTGAATGGTTTGGTTGCCATAAATAATGATTTTTATATTATGTTAGTTTTTTCTGGTGATCAGTTTACACGGAAGCGGTCGATGCCGTCGCGGAGGTATGCCACAGTCTGGCGTGCGGCGGCGATGCCGGCGTTGATGTTGGCTTCGGCGGTCTGGGCGCCCATCTTCTTGGGGGTGAAGAACACACGGCCGGCAAAGCGTTCGTTCAGTTCGTCGGCGTTACCGGGCTTGACATCGGCGACATACTTGATGTCGGCGCGGTCGGCCAGTGCGCGGGCGAGACCTTCTTCGTCGATGACTTCCTTGCGGGCCGTGTTGACGACAAGAGCGTTTTTGGGCATCGAAACGAGCAGACCATAGCCGATTGACTTGACGGTCTCGGGCGTGGCGGGGATGTTGATCGACACGACGTTATTGTCGCGGTAAAGCTCGGCGACACTGCCGCAGGGCTTCACGCCGGCCTCTTCCATCACCGCGGCGGGGCAGTAGGGGTCGACAGCTGAGACTTCCATGCCGAAGCCTTTGGCGATGCGGGCAATGTTGCGGCCAACCTGGCCGAATGCCTGGATGCCGAGGCGTTTGCCTTTGAGCTCGCTGCCCGAGGTGCCGTTATACATATTGCGGACAGCCATCACCATCATGCCGAAAGCGAGTTCGGCGACAGCGTTTGAATTCTGTCCGGGGGTGTTCTCGACGACAATGCCGCGCTCGCGTGCGGCCTCGAGGTCGATGTTATCATAACCGGCACCGGCGCGGACGATGATTTTCAGCTCGGGGGCGGCGTCGATGACTTCGCGGTCGATGATATCGCTGCGGACTATAAGTCCCTCGGCATCTGCCACGGCGGCGAGGAGTTCGGCACGCGAGCCATATTTCTCAAGGAGTGCGAGTTCATAGCCGGCGCCTTCGATTTCGCGGCGGATGCCTTCGACGGCTACTGCGGCGAAGGGCTTTTCGGTGGCGACAAGTATCTTTTTCATATCCTGATGATTTCTGGGTCTGTGATTCTTTATCTTGTAGCTTCGAAGTCCTTCATTGCCTCGACGAGCACGTTGACGCTCTCGAGAGGCATGGCGTTGTAGATAGACGCGCGGAAGCCGCCGACAGAGCGGTGGCCCTTGATGCCGACGATGCCGCGGCCCGAAGCGAAGTCGATGAAGTCTTTCTCGAGCTCCTTATATTCGGGAGCCATGACGAAGCAGACGTTCATGATCGAGCGGTCGGCCGGATCGGTCACCGTACCCTCGAACATACGACTCTCGTCGATGGCGCCGTAGAGCACCTTGGCCTTCTCGAGGTCGCGGTGCTCGAGCTCCCTGATGCCGCCGAGCATCTTGTAGTAGCGCAGGGTCTGAAGGGCCGAGTAGATGGGCAGCACGGGCGGCGTGTTGAACATCGAACCTTTCTTGATATGCGTGCGGTAGTCGAGCATTGTCGGTATCTGCCGCTCGACCTTGCCGAGGGCCTCGTCACGGACGATGACGATGGTGACACCGGCGGGAGCGAGGTTTTTCTGAGCGCCGGCATAGATGGCGTCATATTTGGCGATGTCGATCGGACGCGAGAAGATATCAGAACTCATGTCGGCGACAAGACGGCAGCCGACCTCGGGATCGGTGCGGATTTCAGTACCGTAGATGGTGTTGTTCGACGTGAAATGGAAATAATCAGATGCGGGGTCGACACTGAAGCCTTTGGGGATGAAGGTGTAGTTGGCCTCTTTCGACGAAGCCACGACATCGACCTCACCGAAGAGGCGGGCCTCCTTGATGGCGTTCGAAGCCCATGTGCCTGTGTCGAGATATGAAGCTTTTGTTTTCAGGAGGTTGAAAGGCAACATGCAGAACTGCATCGACGCGCCTCCGCCAAGCCATAGCACACTGTAACCTTCGGGCACTTCAAGCAGCTCTTTGACAAGGGCTGTGGCCTCGTCGATGACAGCCTGAAACTCCTTGCTGCGGTGCGACACTTCGAGTATCGACAGACCGGTGTCTGCAAAATCGATGATGGCTCCGGCCGTATTCTTGATCGTATAGTCGCTCAAGATCGAGGGACCGGCATAAAAATTATGTTTCTTCATATAGTGAAAATTTTGGATGTGTTCTTTATCTCACAAATGTAGTCAATCGCTTGTTAACTGCCAAAAATAATCATCGGAATAATCGAAAGAAGAAAATTAAAGTCCCGAAATTTCACCATCACGCCTCTTTTTATTATTTTTGCGCTATTATGACAGAACAGCAACGCACACAGATAGAAGAAAAGACCGTCGAGATGCTCCGCACGGTCTTCGACCCCGAGATACCCGTCGACATCTACAGCCTCGGCCTCATCTACCGCATCGAGGTCGACGACGACGGCAATCTCGACATCGACATGACCCTGACAGCCCCCAACTGCCCGGCCGCCGACTTCCTCATCGAAGACGCCCGCTACAAGCTCGAGAGCATCGAAGGCGTCAAGTCGGTCAACATCAACATCGTCTTCGAGCCCGAATGGACCAAAGACATGATGAGCGACGAAGCCAAACTCGAACTCGGATTCCTCTAATCCCCACTCTCTGCCCATGGATGACCGCCGCCTGACCTACTTCATCAGCGACCTCCACCTCGGAGCCGCCCATATAGACAGCGACCGCCGCCGCGAGCGACTCGTCTGCCGCTTTCTCGACAGCATCACCCCCACGGCCCGACGCCTCTACCTCCTCGGCGACATCCTCGACTACTGGTTTGAATACAAAACCGTCGCCCCCCGCGGCTACCTGCGCTTTTTCGGCACCCTCGCCCGCATGGCCGACGCCGGCGTCGAAATCATCTGGTTCAAAGGCAACCACGACATCTGGCTCTTCGACTACCTCCGCGACGAGATAGGCATCACCGTCATCGACGGCAGCGAGAGCGTCACCATCGACGGCAGCCGATTCCTCCTCTCCCACGGCGACGGACTCGGACGTCTCAAACCGTCATTCAGGTTCATCCGCTCACTCTTCCGCAACCGCTTCTGTCAGAAACTCTACTCAGGCATCCATCCCCGCTGGACCATCCCCTTCGCCCACGCCTGGAGCGCCGACAGCCGCAAATCAGGCGCCGCCGACATCTCATACGAGCGCGACATCGCCCCCTCGGTCGAGCCCTGGGCCCGCGAATACGCCGCCGCCCACCCCGACACCGGCTACATCGTTATCGGCCACCACCACGTCATGGTCGACAAGATTATCGAAGGCAAAACCCGACTGATAATCTTAGGCGACTGGATAAGCAATTTCAGCTACGGCGTTTTCGACGGCAAAAACTTCGAGCTCAAACAATATGCAAGCGCCTTGCGTGATTTTAACAATAAATAACAATACAAAACATCCGTTCAGCAGCGACCGGTCCACAGAGACAATCAACTACATATCAGTGCAATGCCCCACGAGCAACCGCCATTGCCGCAAAAATAGTTAAAGAATGATGTCGTAAAACATATAAAAATATTTGGCAGCCTGCCAAAAAACGGCCACCTTTGTCGCACAAACCTAAAACAATCTTTTTTACCTTAGAAATTGTACCTATTGGAAACCCATAAAGAGGAACTCAGTGATGAGTCCCTCTTTATTTTTTTCGTCAGATAAAATCTCCATTATTTTTAAGCGTCGCCATGAACAAGCGCCTCGCGATTACGAAACCCAATGGGTTCTCACCCCCTCTACAACGTAAAAGCGGGCAACCTTTCGGC
>ERZ836877.6031-NODE-6031-length-11091-cov-3.890631_pt1 | contig 11091 bp, 9 predicted proteins | sample MGYA00519469_ERZ836877 | MGnify/ENA primary metagenome ERZ836877 (study PRJEB31850, sample SAMEA3708809) | human gut metagenome | biome: human gut; feature: human-associated habitat; material: faeces | place: China | collected 2014 ... | reverse complement strand
TAATATTTCATTCTAGTATTTCTTATTTTAATATCTCATAATTTATATTATTTTATTAAATTTAGCTTTTACAATTAATTTCATAGCTTCTTTTAAATTAAAACCTCTGCTCATTATATAAAAAAGTTCTTTTTCTTCAACCTTTCCAGCTGCACTGCTATGATTTCCTTCTACTACTTCTTCAGAACAAAGTAACATTGGAAGTGCTATAGATTTTGCCTTATCTGATAATAAAGTACAAAATTCATTTTCATTTCCAGTTGCTTTTTTACATCCTTTTTTAAAGTCTATAGTACCCTTAAAATGCTTTTTAGCTGTATCCTTTAAAGCTCCTTGTACTTGTATATCTATATTTGACCTTTTACCTCTTAATTCACCAATATAATTTAAATCAAAAAATTGACTTTCTTTTCCTAAATAAATCCCATTAATTATATTTTCAGAGTTATCTCCTAATAAATTAGAATAATAATTAGTAATACTCTTTCTTCCTCCAAAATCTACAATTGTATAATTAACTTTTGCATTATCTTCAAATAAATTTTCAAAACTTATAAAATTATTTGATTCTGTATTCATAAGATTAACTATTATGATATTTAGTTTACAATTTTTCTTAGCTAATACTCTTATTATTCCATTATGATAAGCTTTTATATTTTCTGCAGATTTATATTTTATTATAATAGTAGATTTAGTATTCTCCATTGCTGTTATTTCTATATTATCTATTAAATTTAAATTTTGACTATTAAAATTAAAATCAATTTCAACATTTTGGTTTTTATTTTTTTCCACAACTATTTTAAATTTTCTATTTGCTTTTTGCTGTACTTGATTTTCTAGTTCATTACCTAACCCATATGTCAAATTATAGCTACCTTTTACATCTTCAGTAACTTGCCCTATAATATTAACATTTTCAAATTTGCCAATAGTTTCTGGAATCTCTATATTTTGTATTTTAATATTATTTATATTAAGGTTTCTTGAAGTTCTTACAGGAGTTTCATTAATCTTTAATTCTTGTAACATTAACCTATTGCTCCTTCCAATTCTAAATTTATTAAATTGTTCATTTCTACTGCATATTCCACAGGCAGTTCTTTAGATATAGGATATGCAAAACCTCTTACTATCATTGCTTTGGCATCTTCTTCTGACAAACCCCTAGACATTAAATAAAAAATAGCTTTATCACTAATTTTTCCTATTTTAGCCTCATGTGAGAATTCTACTTCATCATTTCTTATATCATTAACTGGTATTGTATCTGAAATAGATATATCATCAAGCATAAGAGATTCACAAGACACAGAGCTCTTAGAATTTTTTGCATTTTCACTTATCTTTACTAATGACCTATAAGTACACTTTCCACCATTTTTTGAAATTGATTTAGAATTTACCACACTTGATGTATTCTCTGCATTATGTATTACTTTAAATCCTGTATCTAGATTTTGACCAGCTCCTGCAAATGAAATTCCTGTGTATTCTGTTTTAGCACCTTCTCCATTTAAGATGCTCATTGGATATAACATTGATATTTTAGAGCCAAATGACCCAGATACCCATTCCATTTTAGCATTTCTTGACACTATAGCCCTTTTAGTATTTAAATTTAACATATTTTTTGACCAATTTTCAATTGTAGAATATCTTAAATATGCATTTTCTTTTACATATAATTCGACACAACCAGCATGTAAGTTCACTTTATTATATTTTGGTGCAGAACAACCCTCTATAAAATGTAAACTTGCACCTTCATCTACTATTATTAAAGTATGCTCAAATTGTCCAGATTCTGGCGAATTTAATCTAAAATAAGATTGAAGCGGAATATCTACTTTAACTCCTTTTGGAACATACACAAAAGAACCACCAGACCAAACAGCACCATGTAATGCAACAAATTTGTGGTCTGTTACTGGTACACATTTCATAAAGTGTTTTTTTACTAAATCCGGATATTCTCTTACAGCTGTTTCCATGTCTGTGTAAACAACACCTTGTTTTATTAGCTCTTCTTTCATACTATGGTAAACTACTTCTGAGTCATATTGTGCACCAACACCTGCTAAAGAAGTTTTTTCAGCTTCTGGAATTCCTAATTTATCAAATGTATTTTTTATATCTTCTGGAACATCATCCCATGAGGTACTTAACTTAGACTTTGGTCTAACATATGTTGCAATTTCATCCATATTTAGTTCTGAAATATCTGGTCCCCATGTTGGAAGTTCTAATTTATTATATACCTCTAATGCTTTTAATCTAAACTCTTTCATCCAATCTGGGTCATTTTTTTGTTTTGATATTTCTTCAATTATTTCTTTTGTTAGTCCTTTTTTCATCTTAAAGTCATATTCATCTTTGTTTTTTATATCATAAATATTTCTATTAATGTCATTTACTTCGGTTTTATTCATTATTCAATATCCTTAAATAATATTTAGATTTTAAGGTTAAATCTATAAACCTTTTATTTTTACTTTTATCAATATTAGCTTAATAGCTTTATTTAAAATATCAATTTACAGCATATTCTAGACTAAATTTTTATATTTTGAATATCCTTCTTCTTCTATTTCAGCCGCTAAACTTTGGTCTCCTGTTTTTACTATTTTTCCATTAACTAATATATGAACATAGTCTACTTTTAAGCTTTTTAATATTTTTGTATTATGAGTTATTATAAGAACTGCATTATTTTCGTTTTTGAACATTTCTATTCCTTTTGACACAGTTCTAATTGCATCTACATCTAATCCAGAATCTGTTTCATCAAGTATTGCAAGTTTTGGATTTAGTACAAGCATTTGTAAAATTTCATTTTTCTTTTTTTCTCCTCCAGAAAAACCAACATTTAAACTACGTCCAGCATATTCTGGATTCATTTTTAATTCTTCCATATACTTTCTTAGTTCATCTTTAAACTCAAATACCTTTGTAGGTTTTCCTGTAATTTTTCCTTTTGCTGACTTTAAAAAGTTAGTAACAGAAATTCCTGGTATTTCTTCTGGCAATTGAAATGACATAAAAACGCCTTTTCTCGCTATTTCATCTGTTTTTAAATTAGTTATATCTTCACTTTCAAAATTTATATTTCCTTCTACTTTATTATATAAAGGATTACTTAATATTGCATTTGCTGTAGTAGTTTTCCCAGAGCCATTTGGTCCCATTATTACATGAATTTCTCCCTTATTTATTGTTAAATCTATACCTTTTAATATTTCCTTATCTTCTACATTTACATGTAAGTTTTTAATTTCTAATAATTTATTGCTCATACTAGTTAACTCTCCTTCTTACGCAACTTCTACATCTCTCATTATTAATATCATAATCACAGTCCAAATTACTTAAATCCAATGTTTTGTGTACATATTTAGCAAGTTTATTTAAAGTATTATCCGATATAGATGACTTTATATTTTCAGCTTCTTCCTCTGCGTCTTGTTTGTTTAAATTTAAGACATCCTTTAAAAATAAATAAACAATATCATATGCCTCTATTACTTTTTTTGCTACATCTTCTCCATTTTTAGTTAGTTCAATAGTTCCATAAGCCTCGTAACTAACTAAATTATTAGCTTTTAAATTTCTTAGAGCCTTATTAACACTTGGTTTAGTACAGTTCATTTTATTTGCCACATCTGTAACTCTAATATTTCCTGTCTGTTTTTTTAATATGTACATTGTTTTTAAATATTCTTCCAAAGCCTTTGATATCATATAATTCTCCTTTTTGTTAATCACGGTTAACATTATACAATATAGATTAATGTTTGTCAAGGTTAACATTTTTATTTTTATAAAAATAGGATATAAATTATATACTTATATCCTATTTAGCTTAACTTCTTCATATTGAACTTTATAATTTTTTCCATCTTCAGCAGTATGCTCAAAAAATGAGCATACTGTATTTTCATTTAATTCTTCATCTCTATCTGTAAAATGCCATTTTTTTACTCAAACATAGCCTTTACTTTAGGCAATAAATAATGGCTACCTCCTCTGTCTTTTACATCTTCTATCATGTTTACAATTAACAATTGGTCATTTGGATTATCACTAACTTTAAATGCATTAAACCATCCAATTTCTGTTCCATTATCATCGTCTTGAGAAGCTTTTATCTCTGCTGTTCCAGTTTTTCCTGCTAAAGTCATACCATTAATTTTTGCTTCATGTCCTGTTCCATTGGCATTTTCTATTGTTTGTATCATATCATCTCTTACTGTTTTTGCTGCTTCCTTTGTAAATGCATTTTTAATCCAGTATTCGGCTGTAGCATTTTCTTTGTATTCTATATAAGGTTTTATCATATTTCCTTCATTGGCAAAAGCAGAATACATTGATGCCATATGTAATGGATTTACTAAAACTTTTCCTTGCCCATAACCTGTATCTGCAAGTTGTATTTCAGAAGCAAATTTATTATCATTTGCAAATTGTGACTTATCCATATTTATTGTAAATGGCATTTCTGTGTCAAATCCTATTTTTAATAACTGTTCTGCAAATGTATTAGCTCCGATTTTTAATGCAGACTTTGCAAAATATATATTATCTGAATATATTAAAGCATTTCTTAAATTTGCTGGACCACTATAAGTTTGCAATGTGGTAACTCTATAGTTTCCCCAGCTAGAATTATTTTGCCAGCTTAGTCCACTTGCACCATAATTTTCATTTGCACTCATTTTACCAGTTGTTAAACCAATTGCTGCTGTAATAGGTTTAAAAGAAGAACCTGGTACATAAGTATTTTGATATCTCACAAGCATTGGATTATTTTTATCATTATTCAATTTATTCCAAGCTTCATCTGAAAATCCCTTAATAAAATCATTTGAGTCATATGTAGGTGTACTAACTAAAGCTAAAACTTCACCTGTTTTTGGATTAATTGCAACAGATAAGCCATTGTCTCCATCTAATTGTTTATATATTTTGTCTTGTAATCTTATATCTATTGTAGTTGTAATAGTTTCCCCATTATTTTCCTCTGTTTTAGCTAAAGTTTTCACTTTATTTCCAGAACTATTAGTAATATATATTTCACAACCAGTTCCTGGTTTTAATCTGTTTTCATATATCTTTTCTAATCCTGTTTTTCCAATTATGCTTGACTCTGTATATCCCTTACCTGAATTTGCTTCCAATTCTTCTGCACTAATACTTCTAACATATCCTAATAAATGTGATGTTATTTTTCCATATGGATATTGTCTTTTTCCATCATCCCCAGTAATAGCAAGAGCTGTTCCATCTCTAGCAAGTATCGCTCCCCTTTTTCCTTGTGTTGTAGATACCCTTACTTTATAATCTGATTGTAAATCTGGAAATATTAGCTGAGAATACCAATTTAAATAATATTTATTATCATCTTGTCTATCAAATGTAGCTTTATTAGAAAAAGTAATATTACCTGCCATTGTGTCCATAGACATTGAATAAGTCAATTTCTTATTCTCTTTATCATAATTCAAATCTGAAATTGTAACATTTGTTGCTTCTATTCCATTGTAAATATTACTATTTCTATCTAAGTATGTTTGCTTATCTACTCTTGTTTTTGTACTATCTGATAAAAGTGTATACATTGACTCAAAATCTTTTTCATTAATGTATGATACATATTGAGTTAAAACTTCTTCTGGACTATTCTTATCTGCATTTAATACAAATATATACCAATATACTCCTCCACCAATTAATGCTAATAGTAAAACTATGCATATAACAATTATTACAATAGTCTTAGTAGAAATTTTCTTTTTCTCCATCACTTTTTTCCTCTTTCTGAAAATTTAGGCATATTTTTAATTTATCAAAACAGCCTGAAATGACTTTTGTTAGAACACTTCAGGCTATTTTATAATTATATATTATTATATTTTTTACACAATCTTTGCTAAACTATTAATTATTCACATTATATATCTAATTTATTTTACTAAGTTTATTGTATCTCTAGCTATCATTAATTCTTCATTTGTTGGAACAATATAAACTTTAACCTTTGAATCTGGTGTAGAAATTTCACATTCTTTTCCTCTTACGTTGTTCTTTTCTTCGTCTATTTTTACTCCTAAAAATTCTAATGATTTACAAATTTTGCTTCTTACTTCTGGTCCATTTTCTCCAACTCCACCAGCAAATGTAATAACATCTACTCCATTCATTTGTGCAGCATATCTTCCAATATAACCAATAACTTGATATACAAATGTATCTATTGCAAGTTTTGCTCTTTCGTTTCCTTCTTTTGCAGCAGCTTCTATATCTCTATCATCAAAGCTTACTCCAGATACTCCTAATTTTCCAGATTTTTTATTTAAAATTGTGTCCATTTCATCTGGTGTTAAATTTTCTTGCTTCATTAAAAATGTTACTATTGATGGGTCAATATCTCCACTTCTTGTTCCCATAGGAATTCCTGCAAGTGGTGTTAATCCCATAGATGTATCTACAGATTTGCCACCTTTAACAGCACATAAACTTCCACCTTGTCCTAAATGGCATGTAACCATTTTTAAATCTTCTAATGGTTTTCCCATAAGTTCTGCAACTCTTCTTGAAACAAATTTATGAGATGTTCCGTGGAAACCATATTTACGAATTCTATATTTCTCATAATATTCATATGGAATTGCATAAATATATGCTTCTTCTGGAAGTGTTTGATGAAATGCTGTATCAAACACACCTACCATTGGAACTTCTGGTAAAACTTTTCTACAAGCTTCAATTCCAGTAATTCCTGCAGGATTATGTAAAGGTGCTAAAGGAATGCATTCTTTCATAGTATCTATTACTTCATCTGTAATAATTACAGAATCACTAAATTTTTCTCCTCCATGAACCACTCTGTGTCCTATTGCATCTATTTCTTTTAGATCTTTTATAACACCATAATTTGCATCTAACAATTGATCTAAAACTAATTTAATACCATCTTCATGATTTGTTATTACTTTTTCAATTCTATGTTTTTCTCCATTTACAGTATGTGTTAAGAATGAATCTGGCAATCCGATTTTTTCTAAGTATCCTTTCGCCATTACTTCTTCATTCTCCATATTGATTAATTGATATTTAATTGATGAACTTCCACAATTTACTACTAAAACTTTCATTTTTCTACTTCCTTTAAATATATTTAGATTTTTTATGGATATACCTATAAACCAAATTAACTAATTATTATTTAATTATCTTTCTATTTACTTTTAGTTATTATCATTTTCCATATCTTGAGCTTGTACTGATGTAATAGCAACAACTCCTACTATATCATCACTACTGCAACCTCTAGATAAGTCATTTACAGCTTTTGCAATTCCTTGACATAAAGGTCCATATGCTTCTGCTCTACCAAATCTTTGTACTAATTTATATCCTATATTTCCAGCATCTAAGTCTGGGAATATTAAAACATTAGCTTTTCCAGCTATTGGACTTCCAGGAGCTTTTCTTTCTGCAACTTCTGGTATAATCGCAGCATCTAATTGTAATTCTCCATCGCAAAGCAAATCTGGAGCTTTTTCTTTTAATATTCTTGTTGCCTCTATAACCTTTTCTGTTAAAGGTGAACTTGCACTTCCATATGTAGAATATGACAACATTGCAACTCTTGGTTCTTTTCCAACTAATTGTTTAAAACTTTTCGCAGAAGAGATTGCAATTTCAGATAATCCATCTGCATCTGGATATTCATTCATACCACTATCTGCAAATATAAACACTCCATCTTCCCCATATTCTGGGCATTTAGTTACCATTAGAAAAAATGCTGACGCAAGTTTTGTTCCGGGTGCTGTTTTTAATATTTGAAGTGCTGGTCTTAATGTATGTGCTGTTGGGTGACATGCTCCAGAAACTATACCATCTGCATCTCCTACCTTAACCATCATTGTACCAAAATAAATTGGCTCTTTCATTATTTCTTTAGCTTTTTCAGGAGTCATTCCTTTAGCTTTTCTTAACTCATAAAATTTGTTTGAATATTCTCCAAATTTTTCACTTTTTAAAGGATTTATTATTGTTACTTTTGATACATCTATATTATTATCTAAAGCTATCTGTTTTACGTTTTCTTCATTTCCAATTAATACAGCTTTAGCAAATCCTTCTTCTTCAACATCTGCTGCTGCTTGTATAACACGTACATCTTCGCTTTCTGGTAATAATATGGTTTTAATATTTTGTCTAGCTTTTTCTTTCATTGTTTCAACAAAAGACATGTTTATTCCTCCCTATTATTATTTTACGATACTATTATATAAATTTTTAGGTAAAAGTACAATACTTTTTCTAAGAAATGTGATAAAATATGCTAAATTTATTATAAAATTAGAATTAAATAAGGGATTAATATTATGGAAATAACTTACACTATAGAAGAAAATAATAAAACTATAAAGCAAATTTTAAAAGAAAGACTGTTTATTTCGGATAGGCTTTTAACATTTCTAAAGAAAAACAGTTTAATTTTATATAATAATGACAAAATAACTAATTTAAATATATTAGCTAGATTAAATAGCACAGTTACAGTAGATTTAAATTTTGAAGAAGATAACAATAATATTGTACCTATAAAAATGGATTTAAAAATTATTTATGAGGATGAAGCTTTACTTATAATAGATAAGCCTGCTGGAATACCTGTTCATCCTTCTATTTTGCATTATACAAATAGTTTATCAAATGGTGTAAAATACTATTTCGATTCAATTAATTTAAAGAAAAAAATTAGACCTGTAAACAGATTAGATAGAAATACTTCTGGTATTGTTATATTTGCAAAAAACCAATACATACAAGAATGTTTAATACATCAAATGCAAACTAAGGAATTTAAAAAAACATATTTAGCAGTTGTTGAAGGTCATTTTAAAAAATTAAATGGAACTATTGATGCACCAATTACTAGAAAGGAAAACAGCATTATAGAAAGATGTGTAGCAGAAAATGGAGAAAAATCAATTACACATTATAAAGTTTTAAAACAAAATTTTGAAAAAAACTATGATATCGTAGAATGTTTATTAGAAACAGGTAGAACTCATCAAATTAGAGTGCATTTATCATATATAGGTCACCCTTTAATAGGCGACACTTTATATGGAAATAACTCTAAATATATTTCAAGACAAGCGCTACATGCATATAAAGTAGAATTTATACATCCTATAACTAATAAATTAACGCAATTTACTTCTGATGTACCTAAGGATTTTGTTTCTTTTATAATATAATTTATGTAACTAGCAATATATAATTAACTACGTTTTTTTGCTGATAATTGGCATATATTTACTTTTTTCTGAACGCATAACTATCCTCCAGTATAACTGAGGGATTACTCTGAAATTATTTAAAAGAGATAGCTAAAAAGCTATCTCTTATTCGCTAAAGTAAATCTATAAGCCGGGTTCTGTCTAGGACAGTCATTTATCTAGTACATATATTACTATATGTCTCAAGCCACCAAATTAAGAAGACGACGAGCAGTCTTATCCTTCTTGTCTCGGTGTTGCTCCAGATGGGGTTTACACTGACCCAGTATGTCACCATACCAGCGGTAGGCTCTTGCCCTGCCTTTTCATCCTTACCTAAAATAGGCGGTTATTTTCTGTTGCACTTTCCTTAAGGTTTCCCTCACTGGACGTTATCCAGCATCATTGCTCTATGGAGCCCGGACTTTCCTCGTACGCTACCTTTCGATATTGCTATACGCGACTGTCCAATTTACTTATACACGCAATATTATTATACTATATCTAAAATTAAAAATCAATTCCCCTTATTCTAATCCTTGTATCTTTCCATTAAAAAATAATCGACATTTCTATTACTCTAATCCCTGTATTTCCTGCATAAAATTTTTGTAATTTATATAAAAAATATCTACATCCTTAACACTTGTACATCTTTGTAATTCTTTTAACAGTATATAAGTCTGGCTAACTCCTGCTGAATTTCTGGTGTTTATTTCTACATTATTAATAATATTGCCATACTCATTTATAGCATTTTCAAGCCTTTTATTTATTTCATCCCAATTTTTATCTTCTGTAAGAACATAAGCATTTAAAACTTGTACTTTAGTATCTAATAAATTTGTAAAAATATCATCTGCTACACTAGAACTATATTTTGGAAGTAGTGCATATAATTTTAATAAATTATTCATAGTATCTTTTTTGTTCTCGTCTTTAACGCTTTTGGTTGCATCATTAAGAAAAGTGTTAAATGAAAGTATATCTTCACTATTTATGTTTAACCCATTCATATCTAATGCAATTGTACTCCAAGAAGAATATAATGCTTCTAATAGCCCTTTAAGTAAATCCCAATCTGTTTTCTTATCTCTGCTTGTTAGGACTCCATTTTTCTCCATTGTCATTATACTTTGAGTCTGAGATGAATTTCCAGAATTTTGACTGTTACTTTCTGCCTTTCCTCCTTGTTGACTTAAGTCTCCTGAAGGTTGACTTTCTTGTTCTGTACTATTATTTTGCTTCTCATTATTATCGCTTTTGTTTGATTGTATATTTTTGCTAAACACTTTATAATTATCATACGAAAGATTATTTACAATATTTAATGTAGATATTAAATTATTATCCAAATATGATATTTCTTCTTTTACTTTGGATTTTAAATTATCTTGATTATTTTGGTTATTTTGATTAGAACATCCAGTTAAAGTAAAAAGTAATATAAACATCATAATACAATATATAATATATTTTAAACTCTTTCTCATATACAAAATTCATCCCTTCTAATTTTAATTAAACTATATATTTGAATAAATTTATAATCTTAATTTTAATATTGTTGCAGTCTTATTTAATTCTCTTTATTTAGAGTATAACTGTTACAACAAATCACATCTTTTTAAAATATTTTCTTATAATATTCTTGCCTAAAAAATTACATTTTATTCTAAGTATAGTTATAATAATATTGATTTATAATAATTTTATAAAAACAATATAAATTATAGAAAGGTATGTTTGATATTTACTATGGAAAGTACAGTTAGATTATATAGTCCCA
>ERZ836877.6030-NODE-6030-length-11092-cov-3.985866_pt1 | contig 11092 bp, 9 predicted proteins | sample MGYA00519469_ERZ836877 | MGnify/ENA primary metagenome ERZ836877 (study PRJEB31850, sample SAMEA3708809) | human gut metagenome | biome: human gut; feature: human-associated habitat; material: faeces | place: China | collected 2014 ... | reverse complement strand
GTGGCAAGGATTTTCAAGAAAATCCTTGCAGAGCAGTTAGTTCATTTCATTCACTAACTGCTCTAGCCGCTCTTGAGGCGTTCTTCCATCTCCGCAAAGGCGGGGCGGAAGGGATAGGGAATGGCCCTGCGCCCGTACTCCACGGCGATGAGCGGGGTGGAACCCCGAATGGCCGCAGCCACGGCCTCCTTGACCGAATGATAATAAAAATGTTCTTCGGCCACGTAGTTTTCCAGCTTGGAACCCATGGGACCGAACAGCCCGTAGCAGCACAAAATACCGAAAAAGGTGCCCACCAGGGCGGCCGCAATGTAGTGGCCCAGGATTTCCGGCGGCTCGTTGATTTTGCCCATAGCCAGCACCACACCCAGCACGCAGGCCACAATGCCCATGCCGGGCATGGATTCAGCCATGTGTGATACGGCGTGCGCCGGCAGAATGCCTTCTTCGCGCATGGTGTTGATGTCCACGTCCATAAGGCTGTCAATATCGGCCGGGTCGCCGGTGGTCAGGTAGACGCGCAGGGTATCGCCAATAAAATTGACCACCTTGGAATCTTTGGAAATATTGGGATATTTGCTGAAAATGGGGCTGGATTCGGGCTTTTCCACGTCGCTTTCAATGCTGATGACGCCTTCGCGGTGCATCTTGGAAAACAGGGCGTAGAGCAGGGCCAGGGTTTCCAGATAGCGCCCCTTGCTGGAGCCGGGGTCGGCAAAAAGGTGCTTGAGGCTTTTGACGATGAGCCCGAAGGTGTACTTGGTCTGCGAACCGAAAAACGCGCCCAGGCCGCAGCCCAGAATGATGATGAATTCAGCAGGCTGGAACAGCACCGCCCACTCGCCGTGGGAGAGCGTGTAGCCGGTAAACACCGAAAGCGCGACTATGACCAGACCGATAACTAGATACATACTGCCGCCTGTGGGCTCAGGGCTTGCCAGTGGTGGCCCCGCTGTCCGGGGGCTATGGGGCCGGCGTTCCGGCCCTGGGGGCCGTGTGGAGCGCGCCGGCCTTACGGGCCGATTTGTACGTCATGGTGGGCCCCGCGCGTGGAGTGCGCCGCGCCGCGTCGTTCCCGCCCCGACGAAAAATCCGCCGACGGAAACGGGACGTCTCCATTCTTAACGTCACAGTGCCTAAAATATTTAGTCCATATACACAAAAAGGCAAGACAATAGAAAATTCTTTTTTCGCAAAGGATTATCTGCCCAGCAGCCGACGCAGCAGTCCGCCCGCGTCTTTGACGGCCTCGCCGCCGGCTTTGCCCGCCTTGCCGCCCGTGTCCAGCAATGCGCCGGGCAGTTTGACGGCCATGTCCAGGGCAAAGCGGGGGTCCACGCCGTAGCTCAGATGCTGCAAGGGCCCCTTGGCCACCACCGGCACGCTCAGGCCCAAGGTGCGCACTTCGGCTTCGGCCTCCAGATACTGGCGCGGCAGGCTGAGACGGGCCTCGCCCCTGGCGTTGAAATCCGTGGCCGTGACAGTGACGGGCCGGGCGGTCAGCTGCCCGTTCTTGACCGTAAAAGGCGCGCGCACCAGGTCAAAGGTTTCCGGTACCAGGGCCCGTTTGCCGGTAAGGCCGGGAATGGGCTGGGACGCGGCGGCGCCGGGGCGCAGACGGCGGATTTCCAGCAGGCCGTCGCCCGTAAGGCTGCTGTTCAGGGCCGCCGCTGAAGCGCAGTGGCCGCGCAGGTCCAGGCGCAAATCCGCCAGCCCGTCCACCGATGTTCCTTTGCCAAGGGCTTCCAGCAGCGGCCCCAGACGCACCTGAGCGGCTGTGCCCTTGAGGGCGCAGCGCTGGTCCGGCACGTCCACGCTGCCCGTGGCCCGCAGCGTGCCGCCGGTGTCCAGCATTCCGGCGGCCTCGGCGATGTCGTAGCGCCCGGCGCTCCCCTTGAGGGCCAGCCGCACGGCGTGCAGCGTCAGCGCCTCGTAGCGCAGGCGCTCCACCGCCAGGTTGAGGTCCAGGCCGGGCAGGGTCGAGCGCTGGGGCGTGGGGGGGGCGGCCGGAGCGGCGGCGACGCTTTGTGCCTTATCGTTGCCGTCAGCGGTCTGGGGCGCGGCGGGCCCGGCAGCGGCGGGCAGAGTCTTCAGGTCCAGGGTGTCCGCGCGCAGGTCGGCCTTGAGGTCCGCCGGGCCTGCGTCCGGCAGAGTCAGGCGCGCCGTGCCCGTAAAGGTAGCCGCGTCCCAGCGCGCCTTCAAATCATTGATGGTCAGAACGTGGGGGGCGTAGGCTATGCGGGCCGCAGCTGTAAGCGCGTCCTTGTCGCCTGCGGACGCAGGCTTAAAGGTCCGCCCCCAGAGCGCTGCCAGGGCACGCGGCGCGGCTTCAACAGTAACGTCCACGTTGGCGGCAAGCGGCGTCAGCCGCACATTGCCGCGGGCCTCCGCGTGGGCCTGGGGTGTGGTCAGCCGGGCCTTGTCCAGCCGCAACAGGGGGCCGGCCGCATCCAGAGGCAGCAGCGCGCCTTCCACGGCCAGCTGCAGGGGGCCCGCTTTTTCCGGCAGGGGGCCGCCCAAGGGCGTCACGGTGACGGAAGCCTGCCGGAAAAGCAGCTGGGGCGGGGCATAGCTCAGCTTGGCCGAAAGGGCCAGGGTTCCGGTCAGGGCTGCGGCAGGCCTTGCCGCGGCGGTTTCTTCGGGCGGGGCCGTACTGCCGCTCCCAACGGCGGTAGGCTCAGACCCGCCCACAGCCTGTTGCGACAGACTGAAAACAAAGTCGCACTGCAAGGTAGCCTCTTGGCCTTGGCGCAGATTTTCCAGCGAAAAATTGATGCTGTCAATTTGGGCCGTCCGCCCGGCGGCGTCGGTCCAGAGCACGCTGCCCTGGCGCAGTACCAGGCGGTCCAGCTCCACCGGCAGCGCGCCGGGCTGCTCTCTGGCGGCCTGTGGAGCAGCTGCGGGCGCAAGGCTCGTCTCATGAGGCGCGCGCGCCGCAAAAGCGGTGGCGTCCAGGCGCAGCACGGGGTTGTCCAGGCGCACTTCCCGCACCACCACCTTGCCGGCGAGCAGGGCGGCCCACTCCAGCTGGGCCATGCCGCCCTTGACAGTCAGCGTGGGGCCGCGGGCGGCCCGCGACGCTTCATCAGCCTTGGCGGCGGCCGGGTCGGCCCCCCAGCGGGCCGCGCCGAAACGCACGCCGGGCGGGAAAAAAGCGATGTGCGGCGCACTGGCAAAAACCAGCGGCTGCCCCGTGGCCTGGGCCGTGGCTGCAGCAATGCGGCGCACCACAAAGTCGGTGTCCACCCGGCCCAGCAGCACGGCCCCCGCGGCCCCCAAGAGTATGATGAGCGCCAGTACGGCGAGCAGAACCCTTCGCATCCCGTCTCCCTGGGCCGCCGGTTCCGTCCGCCGCAAGCGCGAACAGTTACCGGCAGCATTCTGAGTATACGGGATGCGTCCCGGTTAGGCAAGGCGCGGGGCAGGCCCGCCACAGGGGCGCAAACGCCGCGCCTCTGCGCTGTGGCACGTCAAGGAGCCGTTCCGGCAGTTCTGCGAATGTATATTCTTTAAATTGCCGGACGCTACAGGGCTTTACGGCGGACCCAGACGTGGCGGACGGCCAGGGCCGCCCAGGCCGCGCCGGCCAGCACATGCAGCCGCCCCGCTCCGGCCAGGCCGGCGGTCAGACAGACGGCAGCGGTTCCCAGCAGGGCGCGGACTTCAACCTTGCGCTGCGGGACGCCGCAAATGACAACGCGACCGTTTTTATCCCTGCTGCAGAGCGGCGCAGGGCTGCCCTGGCGGACTTCCGCCCGGGCGCGGGACCGGCGCAGGGCGCGCTTTGCCGCCCGTTCCGCGGCAACCACTTCAGCCACGGGCCTGCGCAGATCGGGCAGGGCGGCTTCTAGAGCGGCGCAGACGGCGGGGAAATCCGCCTCTGGACGCAGCAGCAGCAAAAGCGAGGCCGCCCCGGGCCGCACTTCCAGCACGCCGGGCTGCCCCAGGGCCAGATCGCGCGCCGCAGCGCGCCTGGCGGCGTCGGCCAGAACAGGGTGGCGCAGCCGCGCCCGGCCTTCCATCACATGCGCCACATACGGGCGTTCCAAAGCCTCTTTCATGACATCTCCTTGACGTTCGCGCCGCTACCCGAAAACCGTCGGCCCACCCGGAGGACGCGAAGAGTGCGTTGAAATTGATTTTCTTTTCTCTTGACACAAGTCCGACATGAGGGCAAGCTGCTTGGCGAGCCGTGCCCCTGGCGGGCAGCACCGCCATGACTTCCGCGTTCGGGCGGCGTCGCGGAGCGGGCCGGCGCGGGGCAACACGTCGCTTTGGGCATTTTATCAAGTGAGTACACGCATGAGCCAGATTGTCAATCTGCGTCAGATGCAGGTGGGCCAGCAGGGCAAGATCGCCGCTGTGGAAGCCCTGGGCGAAATGAACCGTCGCATCCGCGACATGGGCCTCATCCCCGGCACCACGGTTTCCATAGTGGGCCGCGCGCCCCTCAAAGACCCCGTGGCCCTGCGCCTTTCGGGCGTCACTATTTCGCTGCGCAACAGTGAGGCCGACTACATCAAGGTTGACCTCTCCGGTGCTGCCGGCTAATTTGACACAGCAGGGGTTCCTTCCCCTCCCGTAGTCCTCGGATTCCGTACTGCGGGAGGGCGCAGGCGAATCCCCGACGCCGTAGCCATCCCTTGCGGGACGGAAGCATCAGGCGTCGGGGCGTCTGTTGTGTTGTCCCTCAGAACCGCGTTTGGGGTCTGCTTCAAGGCGATGTTCGCCGTACGGTCTGCCGGGGCGCAGTTCGTTGGCTTACGACCGTCATTGAGGTTTTGTCACTGTAATGCCAGGAGATTTTATCATGAATAATGGCTGGAAGTATGCGCTGTGGTTTGTGGGCGGCGTGGTCGTGGGTGCTGTGGGCGCTGTGGCCGTGTCGCGCGGCAAGGTGAATTTTAAACCTCTGGCCACGGACCTCCTCAGCCGGGGCATAGACGTCAAGGACGCCCTCATGAGCAAGGTGGAGGCCCTTAAGGAAGATGTGGAAGATCTGACCGCCGAGGCGCGCCAGGCTTCCGAAAAACGTAAGACGTCCGCCAAGGACGCCGCCAAGGCGTAGGCGGACCGCGCATGCGTTTCTACATTGTCCATGAACTGCGTGGCCTTGCCACGCCCGCTTCCGGCAGAATGCGCGTGCGCGCTTCTTCCCCTCTTGCTCCGGCCAGCGGCGCGGCTCTGGCCGGAGCCCTGGCCACCCTGCCCGGCATTGAGGACGTGCGCTGCAACCCCGTTACGGGCAGCCTGCTGCTGTTCTATGCCAATGACAAAGCCCGCACCGATGCCCTGACCCTGCTGGTGGGCGCGGCCGCATCTTACGACAGCCTGGATATCCCCCAGGGACCGGACGAAGGCGAGCTCACCCCCGTGCAAGGGCTCATGCCTCTGTTCCGCTATATTTTTGTACGCCCTCTGCTGCCCTTTGCCCTGCGCATTGTTACCGCCGTAGCCGCGGCCGTACCCTTTCTCTGCAAAGGGGTAGGCGCATTGCTGCACGGCCGGCTCAGCGTGGACGTGCTGGACGCGGCCGCCATCGGGGCTTCGCTCGTCATGCGCGACTTCCGCACGGTGAGCATGCTCACCGTACTGCTGGGCCTGGGCGAAACCCTGGAATACTGGACCCGTCGCCGCTCCATGGCCACGCTCACCGAAAGTCTGGCCCTCAATGTAGAAAACGTCTGGCTGCTGGTGGACGGCACGGAAGTTTCCGTACCCCTCTCCCAGGTACGCGAAGGCGACCTGGTGGTGGTGCGCGACGGCGGTTCCATCCCCGTGGACGGCGAAGTGGTGGAAGGCTGCGCCCTGGTGAACCAGTCCTCCATGACCGGTGAACCCTTGGGCGTGCGCCGCACGCCGGGAGCCACGGTCTACGCCGGCACCGCCGTGGAGGAAGGCCGCCTGGTCATCCGCGCCAAAAGCGTGGGCGACGGCACCCGCCTGCGTCAGGTCGTCAGATTTATTGAAGAATCAGAAGCCCTCAAGGCCGGCATCCAGGGCAAATACGAACGCCTGGCCGACATGGCCGTGCCCTTTACCTTTGGCCTTTTCGGTCTGGTCTGGCTGCTGACCCGCAACTTCCGCCGGGCCTCCGCCGTCCTGCTGGTGGACTACTCCTGCGCCCTCAAGCTGGCCACGCCCCTGGCCGTGCTGGCCGCCATGCGCGAAGGCGCGCGCCACGGCATGGCCATCAAGGGGGGCCGCTACCTGGAGGCCCTCAGCGAAGCGGATACCGTGGTTTTTGATAAAACCGGCACCCTCACCCAGGCCAGCCCCGCCGTGGCCGGGGTCTTTCCCGCGCCGGGCTTTCAGCGGGACGAAGTGCTGCGCGTCATGGCCTGCCTGGAAGAGCACTTTCCCCACCCCGTGGCCCGTGCCGTGGTGCGCCAGGCCGCGCAGGAGGGCCTGCAGCACGAAGAAGAACACGCCCGTGTGGACTATGTGGTGGCCCACGGCGTGGCCTCCACCCTGCACAACAAAAAAATCCGCGTGGGCAGCCGCCACTATGTGGAACATGACGAAGGCGTGGACCTCTCCCCCCTGCGGGAAGAAATGGAGCGCCAAAGCGCCATGGGCCGCTCCCTGCTCTTTATGAGCGAGGACGACCGCGTGGCCGGCATGGTGGCTATTGAAGACCCCTTGCGCCCTGAAGCGCCGCGCGTGGTGCAATGCCTGCAGGACCTGGGCGTCAAACGCGTGCTCATGCTTACGGGCGACGACGAGCGCACGGCCCGCGCCGTGGCCGCCAGCGTCGGCATCAAAGAATTCCGCGCCCAGGTGCTGCCCGCCGACAAAGCCCGCATTGTTCAGGAGCTTACGGCCCAGGGCTGCAAGGTGCTGATGGTGGGCGACGGCATCAACGACGCCCCGGCCCTCTCAGCCTCCCACGTGGGCGTGGCCATGAGCGACGGCACGGACCTGGCCCGCGAGGTGGCCAACGTCCTGCTCACCCATCCCAGCCTGGAAGGACTGGTCAGCGCACGCCTACTGGGCCAGCGCACCCTGCAGCGCATCCGTTACAACTTCGCCGCCACCATGACTCTCAACAGCCTCTTTTTGCTGGGCGGCATGTTTATGGTTCTGGGCCCAGGCCTCTCGGCCCTGCTGCACAACCTCACTACCCTGGGCGTGGCCCTCAACGCCATGCGCCCCCACCTGCCCCCTGCCCTGCCGGAAGAGGAGATACGCTTTGAGCGCCCCCCTGCATCTGCTTAAATACGTACGCAGCTTCATGGACGGCCGCGTGCGCATCCGCCATCCTGCCCTGCTGCACGACCATGTGGCCCATACCGCCAAAACCGGCATGGAAGCCGTGCCCGGCGTACATGCCGTGGAGTGCAATACCCTGAGCGGCTCCCTGCTCATCCATTACGACAGCAGCGCTCTGCCCCGCGAACGCCTCTTTGCCCTCGGCGAAGCCTGGGCCCGATACCTGGACGCCGTCCTGGCCGGCAAGCCCGCCACCCCGCCGCAAGCGTAGGGAAGGCGTAGGGGAAGAAACCATTTTTGTGGGGGGAAGGGACCTTTTGTGAACAAAAGTTCCCTTCCCCCCACGCCCCTCATCCTTCAAAAAACGTTTTTCCCTACGCGACTGCGGCGTGCGTACCCTGGCCGGGTTTGTTTCTGGCAAATCGTGTTGGTTGCGTACAGAATAGGTACGGCAGGCAGCGTTCTGCGCGGCGGTCGGAGCCCAGACGCCAAAGGCCCCTGGGGGCGGGAAACGCGGTCTACGCGCCCCGGCCGCCAAGGGCCTCTGGACTTCGCCGGAGACGAAAAAGAGCTAATCCCAGTGCCGCTTGTCCTCAATGGGACGAATCTGCGGCGGCAGGCTGCCCGGCGCCAGCACGCGCAGTTCCGGACGCAGCTTGATCTTCTCACGGAACTGGTGCAGCAGTTCTTCCTCGCGCTTGAAGCCGCTGGTCTCCACATAAAGGGTCATTTCGTCAATGCCGCCGGGGTTGGTGACTTCAATCTGCCAGCGTTTGATTTCCTCAAACCGGCTCATGACCTGCTCCACCTGGTGCGGGTAGACGAACATGCCCATGATGCGGGCGGTAGTGTCCACGCGGCCCACAATGCTGCCCAGACGCGGGCTGGTGCGGCCGCAGGCGCAGGGGCTGCGATCAATATAAGAAAGGTCGCCCGTGGCCAGGCGGATGAGCGGATAGGTCTTGTTAAAGGCCGTGACCACAATCTCGCCCACCTCGCCGTCCTTAAGCGGAATGCCCGTATCCGGATGGCAGATTTCCACATAGCAGCGGTTGGCAATGTGCAGGCCGGTCCTGTGGTAGCATTCATAGCCGATGCAGCCCACGTCCGCCGTGCCGTAGCCCTGGCGCATAACCAGGTCGTACTTTTTTTCCATCTGCGAACGGGTTTTTTCGGACAGGCGCTCGCCGGTAACAAAGGCCACTTCCAGAAAGAGATCCTTACGCAGATTAAGGCCTTTTTCTTCGGCCTTCTGCGCCAGGTGCATGAGAAAACTGGGCGTGCCCACATAGCCGGAAACGCGCAGCTTCTGCATGATGTCCAGCTGGGTGGCGGCGTCCGAGGGCCCGGCCGGGATGACCGCGCAGCCCAGGTTGCGCAGGGGCTCTTCAAACATGAGGCCCGCCGGGGTCAGCTGGTAGTTGAAGGTGTTCTGCACCGCGTCACCGGGCCGGAAGCCCACGGAGTAGAAGGCCTCCGTATACCCCCAGTAGTCTTCGCCACGGTCTTCGGGGTCGAAAATGGGACCGGGGGAAAGAAAAACACGCTTGAGTTCGCCAATGTCCTTGGTCAGCAGCCCACCCAGACGCGGTCCCATAGACTGCAAAAAGATGAGTTCCTTCTTTTTCAGAATGGGAATGTGCTTGATGTCCGAGAGCGTCTTGAACTTTTCCACATTGAACTGCGCACGGTCGAAGCGTTTTTTTACGTCTTCGGAATAGCGGTACGCATAGGCGAGCAGCTCCTTGAGCTGAATAAGGCAGTACTGGCGACGTTCGCTTTCGTCCAGCACTTCGCGACGGCTGAAAATGCCTTCGGTGCGGTCTTTACGGGTCATAGCTACTCCACAAGAGCCTAGTTGGCTTTATAAACGGTGACCATAGCCATTCAAAAACCAAAGCGCAAGCATTTTTTTAAAAAATCAGTTATTTCACCATGATATATGCCAATAAAGTCGTGTCGTCGGGGTGGCTCGCAGGGCCCGTCGCCCAGAGATCAAGACATGGCGGGCGGTCCGGCCAAGTCCAGACAGCGACGGCGCAGGCTATCATAGACGGGTTCCACATGCAGGGCATTGGCGGTAAAGGCCGCTATATAGGCCGTAAGCACCACCACCGGCGCGTTATGAAAGGCCCCGGTCATTTCCAGCAGCAAGGCCGCGCCCGTAAGGGGAGCGCGCACTGAGGCGGCAAACAGACCGGACATGGCCAGGGTCAGCACGGTGGCAGTCTGTGCGGGGGGGATAGGCAGGGCCAGGTTGAGCGCGGCCGCGGCGCAGGCCCCGGCCAGGGAGCCCATGAGCAGCAGGGGCATAAGCAGACCGCCGGAAACGCCGGAGGCAAAGCTCAGGCAGGAAAAAGCCATTTTGACGGCCAGCAGAAGCAGCAGTGCGTCCAGAGGCAAGGGCAGCGCCTCCAGGGCCGTAGCACTCAGCCCCACCCCGACGAGCACCTGAGGGTAGGCGTAGAGCAAGGCCCCGGCGCAGGCAAAAGGCAGCAGCACCCGCAAAGGCCGGGGCAGCAGACGGCAGCGGTCTTCAAAACGGGTCAGCCGCAGCAGCGCCACATTATAGAGCGCGCCCAGAGCCCCCATGCTCAGGCCCAGGGTGGGGATAAGCCACCATTGGTCCCAGCGCAGGGCCGCCAGACTGTGGAAGGGAAACACCAGGCCAAAGCCGAACAGGCCCTCAATGACATACCAGGAAGAAAGGGCGCACAGCCCGGTAAACAGCAGCAACGGCACGCTGAGGATGGTCTTCATTTCCTCAAAGGCAAAGCACATGCCGGCCAGGGGCGCGCCAAAGGCGGCCGTCATGCCGGCCACAGCGCCGCCCACCAGGTAACGGGGCATGTGCCGGGCGTCGCTTTCCCGCCACAGACGCCCCACGCCTTCACCCACGGCCGCGCCCATCATGATGCAGGGGCCCTCGCGCCCAACGGAAAGCCCGCCGGTAAGGGAAACCAGCGTACCCCAGAACTTGGTCAGCAGCACGCGCCACCAGCACATGCGGGCCTGCCCGCGCACCATAAGTTCCACTTGCGGGATACCGCTGCCGCCCACCAGCGGCTCCAGCCGCAGGGCCAACAGGGCCAGACCCGCCAGCAGGACAAGGCCTGCGCCGATCAGGCCCATGGCCAGCGGGTCGTGAAGGTCATAAGCGCGCAGCAGGGCCGTGGCCCGCTCGTTGATCAGATCGTAGGCCGCGCGGAATAAGCCGATAACGGCCCCGGTAACGCCGCCGGTAAGGACCGCCTGGGCCGCAACCCGCCGCACGCTCAGATTGCGCAGGGCCTGCAGATCGCGGAGCGTGGGCGGAATAGGAGCACGAAAAGGCACGTGAGTATCCTTGGGATGGGGTGACAACAGGGGCAGTATGGCCGGAAGTCGAGGGCTTTTCAAGCCGTTGGCAAAAAAATATGGCGCGAAACACTTGCCAAAGGAGGCCCAAGCGGGTACAAGACTTTTCCAGCCGCTGAATGTTTCAACTGAAGTGCGGCAGCCTGCGGGCCGAGGTAGCTCAGTTGGTAGAGCAGGGGACTGAAAATCCCCGTGTCGGCAGTTCAATTCTGTCCCTCGGCACCACATAGAAATCAAGGACTTAGGTAGAAATACCTGAGTCCTTTTTTCGTTTGGATAAAACCCTCTCCGGGTCTACGGGGGTCTACACCAAAGACGGGGGCAAGCCCCTTCAACGGGCAGTTTTTGGGGAAGTTGAGCGCGACATAAAGGGGCACAGTTCCGCTATCGCCCAGTCAGGATTGAGGAAAGGCTGACGGCAAACGCTGTGACAGCTTGTGGGGCAACGCTGCTGGCCAGTCATGGGCCGCGGCTGCGGCTACGGGCTGTGGGGGCTGCGGCTGTTGTGCCCGGCATAAGGGGG
>ERZ836877.6026-NODE-6026-length-11096-cov-3.831175_pt1 | contig 11096 bp, 7 predicted proteins | sample MGYA00519469_ERZ836877 | MGnify/ENA primary metagenome ERZ836877 (study PRJEB31850, sample SAMEA3708809) | human gut metagenome | biome: human gut; feature: human-associated habitat; material: faeces | place: China | collected 2014 ... | reverse complement strand
TTAACGGTATTGTCTGCCGGCATACCAGGTTTCTTTCCAACGTTTGCTACTAAGTAATCGAATACTGGCTGCTGATCTGCCTGTGATTCCTGAGGAACCATTTCGATTGCGCCTACTGGACATACCGTAATACACTCGCCACATCCCATACAGTCTAATGGGGATACGCTCATTGTATATTTGTACTCGCCAGCCTTTGGCTTTGTATCAGCAAGTTTTGTCTGCTCTGGAGCAGCTTTTACTTCTGCTTCGTCTAACATGAATGGACGAATGGTTGCATGTGAACATACGAAAGCACACTGGTTACACTGAATACATTTCTCAGCATCCCATGTAGGAACGGTTACGGCTGTACCACGTTTCTCATATGCTGCTGCGCCATGTTCGAACTGTCCATCCGGATTCTTTGCAAATGCAGATACTGGAAGGCTGTCTCCGTCCATCTTGGAGATTGGCTCCATTAAGTCTCTTACCATCTTAACAGTCTCAGGACGTCCGGTTAATTCCTTCGGAGCTGGATCTGCTTCTGGGTTAGACCAGGATGCTGGAACTTCAACCTTATGTACTGCGTCTACACCAGCGTCGATAGCTTTGTAGTTCATTTCTACGACAGCATCACCCTTCTTACCGTAGGATTTCTTAGCTGCTGCTTTCATGAATTCTACTGCATCGTCGATAGGCATAACGTTTGCAAGTTTGAAGAATGCAGACTGTAAAATTGTGTTGGTACGTTTACCCATACCAATTTCAATTGCTTTGTCAATTGCATTGATTGTATATAACTGAATGTTGTTATCAGCAATGTATTTCTTTGCTTCAGCATTCAGATGATGAGCTAACTCTTCGTCTGACCACTGGCAGTTAATCATGAATACTCCGCCTGGTTTAACATCCTGGGCCATCTTGAATCCTTTGGTTACATAAGATGGGTTGTGGCATGCTACGAAGTCAGCCTGGTTGATGTAATATGGGCTCTTGATTGGCTTGTCACCGAATCTTAAGTGGGAAATTGTTACACCACCGGTCTTCTTAGAGTCATACTGGAAGTATGCCTGGATGTATTTATCTGTGTGGTCACCGATAATCTTAGTAGAGTTCTTGTTAGCACCTACAGTACCGTCTCCACCAAGACCCCAGAACTTACACTCTACAGTTCCTTCTGCAGATGTGATAGGTGCTGGCTTAACCTCTGGTAAGCTTAAGTTTGTAACGTCATCTACGATACCTACTGTAAATCTGCTCTTTGGAGCATCTTTTTCCAGTTCTTTGTAGATAGCGAATACAGATGAAGGAGGAGTATCCTTAGATCCTAATCCGTAACGGCCGCCACATAATACAACGTCGTTTAATCCTGCTTCACGTAATGTTGTAGCTACGTCTAAGTATAATGGGTCGCCTAATGCTCCTGGCTCTTTTGTTCTGTCAAGAACAGCAACTTTCTTTGCAGTCTTTGGAAGAACTTTTAATAAGGAAGCAGATACCCAAGGACGATACAGACGAACTTTGATTAATCCGACTTTCTCTCCTGCTGCTGTTAAGTAGTCGATTACTTCTTCTGCTACGTCACAGATAGATCCCATTGCTACGATAACACGGTCTGCATCTGCTGCTCCATAGTAGTTGAATAAGTCATAATCTGTACCAAGTTTTTCATTGATTTTGCCCATGTATTTCTCAACGATAGCCGGTAACTCATTGTAAGCTGTATTACAAGCTTCACGATGCTGGAAGAAAACGTCTCCGTTTTCATGAGAACCACGCATTGCTGGATGCTCTGGGTTTAATGCATGCTCACGGAATGCTTTTACAGCGTCCATGTTGCACATTTCTTTCAAATCTGCGTAATCCCATTTCTCGATTTTCTGAATCTCATGAGATGTACGGAATCCATCGAAGAAGTTGATGAATGGAACTTTTCCTTCAATTGTTGCAAGATGAGCAACTGGGCTTAAGTCCATAACTTCCTGTGGGTTTGTCTCACATAACATAGCGAAACCTGTCTGACGACAAGCATATACGTCACTGTGATCACCGAAAATATTTAAGGACTGGGTTGCAACGGTACGTGCTGATACATCAAATACACATGGAAGCTGCTCTCCAGCGATTTTGTACATATTAGGGATCATTAATAAAAGACCCTGGGATGCGGTAAATGTAGTGGTTAAAGCACCTGCTGCAAGAGAACCATGTACGGCACCTGCTGCTCCTGCCTCTGATTCCATTTCTACGACTTTAACCTGATTTCCAAAGATATTCTCCTGACCTGCTGCGGACCACTGGTCTACGGAGTCAGCCATTGGACTGGACGGGGTAATAGGATAAATAGCTGCAACGTCTGTGTATGCATAAGCTACATGAGCTGCTGCTGTATTACCGTCCATTGATTGTTTTGCTCTGGACATTATTTATTCCTCCTTATTTAAATAAAAAACTTATGTCTTATCGACCTAAATCACATTTTAGCATTTTATTTGTCGATTATCAAGATTATGGACTGTACGAAATGAAGAACAATCACGAATTTCTTCTATAAGAAGTTTTAGTTGCTTTTCCACTGTTTTTCTAGTATGATACGAATTGGTGCATAAGCATGAAAGCACCGTAAATTCAAAGAGTCAGGAGATTTGATTATGATAAGTGCAAACAATGTAACTTTACGAATCGGGAAGAAAGCCTTGTTTGAAGATGTAAATATTAAATTCACGGAAGGCAACTGCTACGGTCTGATTGGTGCCAATGGTGCCGGTAAATCTACTTTCTTAAAAATTTTATCCGGACAATTAGACTCCACCAGCGGCGATGTGGTTATTACACCGGGACAACGTCTTTCCTTCCTGCAGCAGGACCACTTCAAATATGATGAGTACTCCGTTTTAGATACCGTTATCATGGGAAACAAACGTCTCTATGATATCATGAAGGAGAAGGATGCTATCTATGCAAAAGAGGATTTTTCCGATGAAGATGGTATCCGTGCCAGTGAACTGGAAGGCGAATTTGCTGAAATGGACGGCTGGAATGCAGAATCCGATGCTGCCATGTTATTAAATGGTCTTGGCATCCCGACAGAAGACCACTACACCACTATGCGTGACCTTCCGGGTGCTACCAAGGTTAAGGTGCTTTTAGCCCAAGCATTATTCGGTAATCCGGACATTCTGCTCTTAGACGAGCCGACCAACCACTTAGACTTAGATGCCATTGCATGGCTGGAAGAATTCTTAATTAACTTTAACAACACTGTAATCGTCGTATCCCACGACCGTTACTTCTTAAATAAGGTATGTACTCATATTGCCGATATCGATTATGGCAAGATTCAGTTATATGCCGGTAACTACGATTTCTGGTATGAGTCCAGCCAGCTTCTTGTTAAGCAGATGAAAGAAGCCAATAAAAAGAAGGAAGAAAAGATTAAAGAGTTACAGGAGTTCATTTCCCGTTTCTCTGCGAATGCTTCCAAATCCAAACAGGCAACTTCCAGAAAACGTGCCCTTGAAAAAATCGAGCTGGATGAAATCAAACCTTCCAGCCGTAAATATCCTTACATTGATTTCCGCCCACAGCGTGAAATCGGTAATGAGGTTCTTACCGTAGAGGGGCTAAGCAAAACTATCGATGGCGTAAAAGTATTAGACAATGTATCCTTTATCTTAGGACATGATGATAAAGTAGCTTTTGTCGGAAGCAACGAGCTTGCCAAGACTACCCTCTTTAAGATTCTTGCCGGTGAAATGGAGCCGGATGAAGGAACTTACAAATGGGGTGTTACGACTTCCCAGTCCTATTTTCCGAAGGACAATACCGAAATCTTTGATACTGACCTTGTTATCACAGACTGGCTGACCCAGTATTCCGAAATCAAAGATGCTACTTATGTACGTGGTTTCTTAGGAAGAATGCTTTTCGCCGGTGAAGACGGCATGAAGAAAATGAGAGTCCTTTCCGGAGGAGAAAAAGTGCGTGTACTGCTCTCCCGTATGATGATTCAGGCTTCCAATGTCTTAATCTTAGATGAGCCTACCGACCACTTAGACATGGAGTCCATTACCGCATTAAACAACGGTCTGATTAAATTCCCGGGTGTTGTACTCTTCGCTTCCCGAGACCACCAGTTCACACAGACCACTGCCAACCGCATTATGGAGCTTCTTCCAAATGGCGGACTCATTGATAAGATTACCACTTACGATGAATACTTAGAAAGTGATGAAATGGCAAGAAAACGTCAGGTTTACTCCATGAGTGAAGAAGACGAGAATGATAACTAAAAATAGCTTTTAAGATAGAAAGCAGGTGTTCCAATCGGAACACCTGCTTTTTTTGCTTTACCGAAAATTGCTTTCCTGCAACACACGTTTCTTGTTATTTGCATATATTATTTATACCTGACATTTACACCGTCATTATGCGAATCATAATTATTAACCGGTCACTCAGGTTGTCGTATTATAAATCTCTCCGGTATTATAATTGTAGGTATATGTACCTGTATTACCATATGTATTGCCCCTGGATGCTTCCCGTTCTGCATAATAATCTGCTAAAGATGCTTTTGCAGATACCTGATATCCATAGGAACCATTTCCATTGAACAAAGATTTTACCAAAGACATATCTGCCTTCTTAAATGTATCCTCATCAATACTGAGTTTGTTATCTACACCAACGGTAATTCCAACCTTAGAAAGTAACTTTTCATTGGAATCCGTAGTCCGAACCATGGAAGAAACTGCATTGAGAATTCCATTGGTATTGGAATCTTCTGATTTCTTCAGCAGGTTATTGTAGCTGTCTACGAAAGCACTTACTTTCTTATAAATTGCGTCTTTATCATAATCTGTTGTGGTATTACCCTTTGCATCGGTTGTTGTTACTTTGTTAAATACAGACTTCTTGGTCTTATCCAGTAAAGCATCGGATGCACCCTTCAACTCTTCCGCAGCATCTTCAATTTTTGCTAATGTCTTAGTATCATCCTTTGCAGTAGACGTTGAAGTCTTCTTGTTTGTCTCTACAATCTTGCTGGCAGAATCATTTCCACCATAATATGCCTTCATCAGTTTAAAATAGGAACCGGTACGAATTGCAGAATAATCAGCAATATTAATTCCTAACAAACCGCTGTTTGAAGTTCTGCTTCCATTTGATAATCCGGAAAACAATGTGTTAATTGAATTCGAATCATAATTTGAAATGCCTATCATATAATCACTCCTTTGATATCTGATGTGTAACATCCTTGTCCCACGTCTGCCTATTGTTAATGCTATTATAGCATTTTAGGCACAGGATTGCAACATTGTGTAAAATTCACAACTTTTTATGTGATTTTTTTCATCTATTGTAACTTTTCACAAAGTTTTTATGGTTTGTTCATAGTTTTGTCATATTTATAGCATACTATAGAATCATCAAAAGAAACTCATGTTTTTAGATATATTTTTTCATAATAGCCTCGGCATCCGAAAGATGTCGGGGCACTCCTCATTTTAGGAATAATTTTTTATGTTGGCTGGATACCATGTTGGCAATTCGAAGAATAACAGGATTTCATGGGGTTCTATGTTGATTCGACATGAAATACCTGCAGTTCTTAGCACATATTTTTCTTGATTACAAAATGTCTTTCCGTTGCTTTGACTGACTATCCGCACTGTCCGCCAAAGACGGATGTTACACAAGATTTATAAGGGGCACTAAGAATTTCGAAACATATTGTATTTTGCCCGGCAACCGGTGCAAATTCGCATCCATGTTCAGATTGCACCTCGCCGGCACATCCTGTGCCGGCGTTGCCGGTTGCAATACGAAATTCTAAGTGCCCCTAATAAATTGTGTCATACATCCGTCCTTTTGACGAACCGTGCGGATAGTTTGTCAAACATTGGAAAGACACTTTATATTGTAAAAAGAAAAATATGTAATTTAGAACTGCGGTATTTTATGCCTGACATAGAAACCTATTAAATCCTGCAATGCTTTGTTATTTAACATTATTGGTATCAAGTCAACATTAAAATCCATCCTGCAAATTCTCAATCTGCCAGTCTATCGGTGCTACTCCATGCTCTTCTAAAAATGCATTCGCCTGTGAGAAATGTTTGCATCCGAAGAAACCACGGTATGCCGAAAGCGGGCTTGGATGAGGTGCTTTTAATATCAGATGCTTCGGATTGGTAAGCATCGGAATTTTGCTCTGTGCCGGTCTGCCCCACAGCATATAGACAACTGGTCGATCCTGGGCATTGACCGCCTGGATAATGGCATCCGTAAAATGCTCCCAGCCTTTGCCCTGATGGGAATTCGCCTGATGTGCACGGACGGTCAGAACCGTGTTCAATAATAATACACCCTGCTTTGCCCATTTTTCCAGATAACCATTGTCAGGGATATAGCAGCCAAGGTCATCCTGTAGTTCTTTATAGATGTTCTGTAAAGATGGTGGAATCTCTTTCTGATCCGGCAGTACGGAAAAACTAAGACCATGTGCCTGATGTTCATTATGGTATGGATCCTGTCCCAAAATCAGCACCTTTACTTCTGAAAGCGGTGTTAAGTGCAAGGCATTAAAGATATCATCTGCCGGTGGATATACCACATGGGTGCTGTATTCTTTTTTTACAAAATCATATAAATCTCTGTAATATGGCTTTTTAAACTCGGCAGATACACTGTCCAGCCAGTCATTGGTAATCATTGCCATAGTTTTATCTCCTTACTGATACCCCGCGACCTGCAAGATAATTCTTAAGGTCCATAATTTCAAGTTCTTTATAATGGAATAATGATGCTGCCAGTGCTGCATCTGCTTTACCTTCTGTCAAAGCTTCATAGAAATGCTCTTTCGTTCCGGCTCCACCGGAAGCAATGACCGGGATAGATACATTTTCTGCAATCTGTCTGGTCAGTTCCAAATCGTAACCGGCTTTCGTGCCATCACAGTCCATACTGGTCAAAAGAATTTCTCCGGCTCCAAGCTTCTCGACTTTCATTGCCCATTCTACCGCATCAATACCTACATCAATTCTTCCGCCATTTTTATAAATGTTCCAGCCGCTGCCATCTTCTCTTCTTCTCGCATCAATGGCAACAACCACACACTGGCTTCCGAATTTGTCTGCCGCATCACTGATTAACTGTGGTGTATTAATTGCAGAAGAATTAATGGAAATCTTGTCTGCGCCTTCCCTAAGCAGCACTTTAAAATCTTCTACACAGCGGATTCCTCCGCCTACGGTAAATGGAATAAATACATTTTCCGCTACACGTCTTACCATATCTACTACTGTATTACGGTTATCCGAAGATGCTGTAATATCCAGAAATACCACTTCATCTGCTCCGGCTTTATCATAGGCTGCCGCAATTTCCACCGGGTCACCGGCATCTCTTAAATTCACAAAGTTCACACCTTTTACAACTCTTCCATCATTGACATCCAGACATGGAATAATTCTCTTGGTAAACATTATTTCACACCTCCCTGTAATGACGCAAAGTTCTTAAGTATCTTCAGTCCAACGGAGCTGCTCTTCTCCGGATGGAACTGGCAGGCAAAAATGTTGTCCTGCTCCACAGATGCATGAATAGTGACTCCATATTCTGTAGTTGCTTTTACAATTTCTTCATACTTTGCCTGTAAATAATAAGAATGCACGAAATATACATAGGCATCCATCGGCACATCCTGAAATAGTCTTCCATTATTCTGTAAATGCAGGGAATTCCAACCGATATGCGGAATTTTCAGTCCATAGGTATCCGGAATCCGTACAATCTTTCCCTCTAAAAGTCCAAGTCCTTCTACTCCTTCTGACTCTTCGCTTCCTTCAAACATCAGCTGAAGTCCGAGGCAGATTCCAAGGAATGGCACTTTTCTTTCGCATACTTCATGGATGACCTTGTCCAGTTCATAGCGTTTCAGATTATCCATTGCCACACCAAAAGAACCAACGCCCGGTAAAATCACCTTATCTGCCTGTTCAATGGTATGAAAATCTCTTGTAATTACGCTTTCCTCGCCCAGATATGCTAATGCTTTTTCCACACTCTTTAAGTTTCCTGCATCATAGTCAATAATTGCTATCATAATGTTCTCCTATTCCAGTCCTGCTGCTGCAAGTATCTCCTGAATTGCCTTTGTATAATCTGTTCTCTTTGTCATGGCATGCAATTCTGCTGCTTTTTCCTCTGATACACCAAAATGGTCTGATAACTGCTGCAAAATCTGATTCTTCAGTCCTGCCATTTCATCTGTTATCTCATATTCCTGAGCCAGGTCTGCACCATCTACGCATCTGCCATATCCACGAATCAACGCATCCAAAGCCATTTCATTTTCATTGATTCCGCTTAAGCTCTCATAAGACTGATATTCGCTCTGTATGGAAGCCAGCACCTGTGCTTTCTTATAGAAATTCTCGTCTTTTCCCTTTACAGAAGAACCGGCTACGGTCTGGAATGCTGTTACATAGGAGCCGCTTGCAAAATCATCCTTTGCCTGCTGCATATCCTGTCCATACTGTAAATTGGAGCTTCCCAGCAAAATCAAGATTAGAAGGGAAAGTGCCATAATAACAATCAGAATAACCGGCTTCTTCGGAAGAGGCGGCGTACGGTCTATTTCTTTTGGAGGCTTCTCTTTCTTTACCTTTGGCGCCTTCTCCTTCTTCGCCTTTTCCTTCTTTTCTTTTTTCTCTTTCTTTTTCTTCTCTTTCTTTCCCTTCTTACCGGCTCCCTCGTCTGCATCCATCTCTTTTAAGATTTCTCTATTTTCGGATGAAATGCTGCCAAGGCTGTCATCTTCTGCAATCTTTGTATCATCCTCTTCTTCATCCGGTCCAAATAAAACGGACATAATTTTACTGAAGAATCCCTGTTTTTTTCTCTTTTCCTTTGCTTCCTTTAAATCCTTTAATTCTTCGATACTTCCAAGGCGTTCAAATTCATCCTGGACCTCACTGTCCTCATCTTCTGAATGCTCTAATTCTTCTCCATTTTCATCTGCTTTCAGCAAATCGCCGATATCGGATAAGTCAGCATCTCCGGATAACATATCCATAAGATTAATGGCATCATCATCTTCTGAAAGAAGTGGTTCCTCTTCCTCAGATTCTGTCTTTGATGCTTCTGGTATCTCTGCCGCCGAATCTTCATCCAGCGTATCAAAAAAGCCCAGAGGCTCTTCTTCCTCGGAAGCATCATCTTCCGGTGTTTTCGACGTATCCATATGTTCTTCCTCTCCGGAATCGCCCACTTTCTTCCGGACAGCGTCCATGATGTCATCCACATCTTCCATCATATCTGACGGTGCAGACCCATCTGTTGCCATATCTGTGCCCTCTGATGAGACTGGCTCTGAAGCATCCCGCAGCTGATTGGTTTCTTCTGACTGGTTTGCTGCTTCCGGCTGTTTTGTTGCAAAAGCTGCCTCCATATCGGATGTCTGGTCTTCATTGACATCAATATCTGCCTGATTTGATGCCTCTTCGTCTAATTCCATTTCGAATTCCTGCAGGAAATCATCTGCTGCTCCTGTTGCCAGCTCCTGTTCAAATTCATGCAGGAAACCTGTGCCGGAGTAATCCTCGTGTTTCTTCTCTACCGTTTTTTTCTCCCGCTCTCTTGGCTTTGCAGCTTCTTCATTCATTGATTGAATCAAATTCTCGATATCCTTCTTATTATTTCTTCTGTTAGCATCTGAAACTGAATTCAGCAAATCGTCCAGATAATCTTCACTCTTACTCAAATTTATACCTCCATGTATCCAAGTTGCCTGTATATCTGCTTACAGGGTCTGCCACAACATCTCCCAGCAGATGCCGGACAGCGTAAAGGAAAGGGATGTGATGTAACATCACACCCCTTTGTCTGCGTTCTTTCCTTACTTTCCAGTCTGGTCAATCAGTCTGTCGATAGCCTGTACCAGACTTCCAATCTCCGGTTTAGTCAATTGGGCGTCTGCTCCGAGTGATTCACCTTTTCTTCTCATTTCATCATTTACCAGGGAAGAGAAAATGATTACCGGAATATCATGCATGTTATCGTTCTCTTTTACCAGTTTTGTTAACCGGTGTCCGTCCATCAATGGCATCTCGATATCAGTAATAATACAATGTACTTTATCTTTTACATTGCCAGCTTTCTCATAAGCACAAAGCTTGTCCCATGCTTCCTGTCCGTTCATATTGACATTCAGGTTGGTATAACCTGCTTTCTTCAGACAATCTGTAATCAATTTACTTAATAAGGGGGAATCCTCTGCAATCATAATCGGGGAATCATTACGGTTACGATTTTCCAGATGCTCTACATCAGATACCTTAAGTCCTGTTTCCGGGCTGATATCAGAAATAATTTTTTCAAAGTCAAGAATAACAATCAACTGTCCATCCAGTTTAATGACTCCGGTTGATACACCCTTGTCCTGGACATTAATCGTTGCATCCGGTTTGATAATCTCTGACCAGGAGACACGATGAATTCCAATAACCTGATCTACATGGAATGCAATATTTAATTTATTAAAGTTTGTGATAATAAACAAACCTTTTCCTTCTTCATCCTGCATACCCAGACATCTTCTCAGGCTGATTACCGTCAGCATGGTATCTCGTGGCATAAAGATTCCTTCCACACTCGGATGTGCATTTGGTACCGGGGTTACCGGCTGATAGGATAAAATCTCACGAATCTTCGCTACGTTAATTCCGTAATGATTATCCCCTAAAGTAAACTCCAGCACTTCCAGTTCGTTCGTACCATTTTCTAACAGAATATTTGTCTCCATTTATGTTTTCCTCCCAAGGTCATTTCTTAGAATATTTCTATTTCAAATTATAACATAATATTACATAAAAATGCACCGTTTTTTTACAATTCTTTAGATATTTTTACTATTTTATAGATTACAGGTCTTATGTACCGTGTTTTCGACTACTTCCAGAGAGATTTTACTCAAATCTTCCGGTGTACCTTCCGGCACCTCAAAGAGTAAAACCGTATCTGTGCCACTTCCTGCTTCAATAGTCCCCTGATATGTGCCAAGGTCATTTAACAGAATTGAGACCTGTGCAACAGCTTCCACGCTG
>ERZ836877.6021-NODE-6021-length-11101-cov-5.629459_pt1 | contig 11101 bp, 13 predicted proteins | sample MGYA00519469_ERZ836877 | MGnify/ENA primary metagenome ERZ836877 (study PRJEB31850, sample SAMEA3708809) | human gut metagenome | biome: human gut; feature: human-associated habitat; material: faeces | place: China | collected 2014 ... | reverse complement strand
GTCAGTGTATGTTGGAAAATCCTGTAAGTTTGTAAGATTTAGTAAGATATAGATATTTGTTATATATAATATATAATTATATTTGAATAAAAGGATTATAAATTAGATATATTGCATAATAAAAAGAGGGGTTTGGATGCCGTGGGGATTACAGCGGAAATGTAAGTTTTGTGTAAGCCGTGCAATATCTGAGTACTGGCAGGTTGGAGGTATTGGTGGAGGAGGTAGTTATTGCAGCCGGTCAGGTATGAGTGCCCGTATAGAAAGCAGTCAGGGGTGTATGGGCGAAAAGGTCAGTTACTGCAGCCGTCAGGTATAGAGTGCCCGTATAAGAATCAGTCTGGATGTGCTGGCAGAGAATCCCCTGCCGGCTCTGCCGATATCCCCCGGCGGCAGCTAATCTTTTTATACAGAGCCTGACAACCTGCCGGCAGGGATTAACCCGGAACGGGCAGTCCCAAGGACTGTCCCGCCAGTATCCTTCTGCGTGTCCTGTCGGTTCATCCGGGCTGTTCTGCCTGTCTGCATCCTGTCAGCGCCCGCCGGTCACTCTGCCAGGCAGAAGCCCTTGACGATGATAATGCTAATTCTGGAAGCAACTATTCAGCCAACATCTAAGAAGCATCCAAACTTTAAACGACTTTTAAATGTAGGAGAGAAAACGGTACGACACACCGATGCAGATGGAAACGTATTTTTTGATAACCTTGACCAAGGAACATATCAAATTACGGAAATAAAAACAAAAGATGGAAATGCATTATTAAAAGAACCAATTGTGTTTACATTACCATTCAAGATGACAACAGATGAAGCAAACGAATACGGCAATGTTGATTTTGATTCAGCAAAAGAAGACGTGGGATATACAAATAAATGGTATTTCTACAGTTGTAAATATGATATTACAAATAACGCAGTATTTAGAATGCCGATGACTGGTGATGATGGTAAGTGGAAGTACGGTTTTATTGGATTTGGATTTATTATAGTAACTGGAACAATGTTGATAGTTTGTAATAAGAAAACAAAAAAAATAAAACGTAAACATAAGAAATAAAAAGAAATGCTTGCACAAAAACGTGCAAGCATTTCTTTTTTACATTTATTAAATTTAATTATTTGGAGCCCATTTAGCATAAAACGTTTGAGTTACTCTTCCCGCACAAGTAGATGTTAGATTTGTTTCGTTGTATTCACTAACCCAACAAACAAATGTATAACCACTTTTTTGTGGTATTGGAACATTTTTGAAATAAATTCTTTGACCACATGGAATAACATATGTATGTCCGCCGCTTCCTCCATTGGCATCAAAAATTATAGTTCCCTTTTCATCAGGATTTCCATCCGCAAAATTTTGAACCCAATAATATCTTCCATCATTGTCTTGATAAAAACCAACGCCAATATATAGATTTTCTTTATCTAACATGGTTAATTTATGACCCTGGCTATTCATCCATGCTTTTACAGCTAATTCTGGGCTTTTCTGGCCAGCTGCAATATTCTCACCGCTAATATGTCCGGCACCACACTCATTTAAAATAGTAGTAAAGCTTTCTCCGTTTGGCCTTTCATGAGAAAATTTTATAGATATTTCTTTTGCTCTCATCATTGCACCTCTTTGTAATGATGGATTATAAATTAAAGCACTACGTCCAGCTTTAGCTCTTTCAATATTAGCCAGTCTGATAACCTCACTAGCCATTGCTTCGGCGTTAACGGGTGCAGGTGTTGGAGTAATGTCATCTCCCACATCGTCTTTATCGTTATTGTTTCCTCCAGTGTTTCCAGCTGTTACAAAAACGCTTATCCCATCATTGTCGTACTTACCATACACATTAGATGCAGAATTGTAACTTTTTACAGTATAAATATTAGTTGTATTCTTAAATGGATATTTTACGGTATATGAAGTTACAGATGAATCAAGTGTAACAACTTTTGTCCAATTTGTGGTAAACTCACTTGTTTGAATTTTGTAAAATAATACATATTTATCGGCTCCACCGGCTTTATTCCAGGTAACATTAACTTTTCCGTTGTTTGCCTTTGCCGAAGTAAGCTTTACGGTTTGTGGAATCGTTCTTGTTGTCAAACCTGTCTTATTGTAGCTTCCAGACTTCTTTGTCTTCTTGTTATACGCCTTAACTGTATACTGATACTTCTGACCAACCACAATCGGATATTTCTTGGAAGAAGTGTGAGTGTAACTGGATTTCGTGTTATCCAGTGTCTTCACTTTAATCCATTTACTGCTTCTGGCTTTTTTGTAGTATACGATGTAATTCGTAGCTCCGGAAGTCTTTTTCCACTTGATATTAATTTTGTTATAATCAGTGGCTTTGATACTTGACAGCTTAACCGTTCCCGGCTTGGCTGCCGCCTGTACTGATACCGGTATGAGGAGCAGAGCCATCACAGCCAGTAACATAAGAAGCAAATTTTTTTTCTTCATGTCTGAAATCCTCCTTCATAGATTCTCTGCCCTTATTGTACTGCATTTCCAGACTCTGGACAATCCGGAAAATATCCCTGCCTGCGTAAAAATCCGCAAAAAAATCAATTTCTCATAGAATTTTAAGCATAGTAGATACAGCAAGAAAAAAATTAAAGTTTTTTCTCCCGGGAGAAACTTTCTTGCTGAAAAACCAGCATACTGATATCAGAAGATGAAAAGGAGGATATGCTCTATGAAAACATAGACAGATAGTTGCCAACTGACTTTTATAAGCGGCAGTTACAGCCGCAGCAACAATATACAGGGGGATTTACATAGGAAAACAGATATTCCCCCAGATTTTAATGAAAAGGAGATAAGAAATTATGAGAAATCCAAAAGAGTGTTTCAGCGTGGTACAGAACCAGACATTTTTTGTTTTAAACGAACTTACCCGTCCAGAGTGCAAAGACGGCAGCGAGCCCCTGACTTTCCATCATGAGACGTTCAGCCGCTTCAATTTTGTTATCATCAGTGCCGATAAGAAAGCAACCACCGCAAACATCCCGGTGAGAGAGATACCAGGAATCTTTGAGAAGGTACACGACCTTAAAATGAAACATCTGCTGACTGCCAGACCGGTCAGCGAAGGAGCCTCAGAGAGTCCGGCTTACACAACAATCATCAATGCAGGCAAGTTAAAGGGCAAGACCCCTGCGGCAGCCCTGGCAGAGGATGGGGCAAAGGGCGAGAGCCTGTTGAAGAGCCAGGTACAGTGGCTGAAGCAGAACCTGGCCGCATATCCAAGGAATGCAGTACAGATTCAGGCAATCGAGGCAGCGTTACAGCTCTATCATGAAGGAAGATTAAACCAGCAGGAAGCGCAGAAGGGCTGTGTGGAGACTGAGACAATCTACCGGGCAGAACTGAGACCCCTGACCCGCAGGAAAAAAGGTGATAAGTGCTTTGTTTATAGTATTTACATCCGCTGGAATCCGGGAGCAGAGAGACCGATAGAAATTGAAATAATAAACTTCTATGCACCGGTCGTGAAAACGGATAAAGGACTGCTGAATGTTTTGGCGAAGGAGAAAACCGATGAGGTCAGAAACAGATTCTCCCTGACGATAGACCAGTGGTGCTGGTTGGAACATATATTGGAAGCAAACATCCGCACATTTGAGAATGAACATGCCGGTTCTCTGTATAGAATGGCGGAGGAGGAGAAAAAAAGGGGCATGGAGGCTTTCAGGAACAGCAATGGGGCGGCATAGAAGCCGGTCAGAGTCGGTGAAACAGCAGGATTTCTAAAGCATATGACAGTAACGCTGTGATGATAAAAACATATGAGGCGGTATCTGAGTCCTGTGAGGAGGATACCAGCCTCAAGATTAAGGAGGATTAAATATCATGAAGAAAATAATTGAAGGAAAAATGTATAACACTGAAACTGCAACTTATATCGGCAGATACCGTACTGACACCATGAGCAGACGAGATTTCCGTTATCTTGAAGAGGAGTTATACCAGAAGAGAACGAAAGAGTTTTTCCTCTGCGGTGAAGGTGGTGCAATGACCAAATATGCAAAGTATGTTGAGGGATGCGGTTATACAGATGGTGAAAAAATCATTCCGTTGTCTGAGGATGAGGCAAGGGACTGGGTGGAAGAACATATGGATGTGGATGACTACATTGAACTGTTCGGAGAGTGCGAAGAGTAACAACACATAACTACAAAACCTATCCAAATATAGCAGGGAGAAGTCAATTCTCCCTGCCCCACATAAAATATGATGTAAGGAGAAGAACATTATGAGAAAATTAAGAAAAGCCTTTAACCCTGTTTCAGGCATGAAATCTGAAAAAGATATTGAGAAAGGATATAGTAAGATTGTCTCTGCATATGAGGTTTTGCATGCAAAGAGTCAGCAGATGAGAGAAGAAGCGGAAAAAACTATTTTGTATGAACGAATGCTGAATTTTGCAAGAACGCTTATATTTCCACCAAAATCAATAACGGCAGAAGACCTTAAAAATGAGTACTGGAAGATAGTACAAACAAAGTGCAGACAGGAATTGAAAGCGATACGAACATCTATCACAGATTTTGATAAACTGCTGACCAGTCTGTCAACGAAATATCCTGATGAATCACAATTGCTGGTAGAGTTGAAAGAAAGTGTTGAAAAGGAAATAGAACAGGAAGATATGAAATCACGGAGAGAAATAAAAGACTGGAGCCAGCAGCAAAGCAAATTAGGTGGTAGTTTTTAAAAAACTGTTTAGTAATGCGGTCACAAGATTTGAATATGGCAGGGAGGAAAGTTTAATCCTCCCTGCTCGATAAAGATGTAAAGGAGAATATCAATGATTAAAAGATATTGATTCCCTTACATATAACTGCGAATGTATCGGAATCTGTGATTACATGGAGATTACCGAGGAAGCAGCACGAATCATGAAAGAATCCGGCTCTGACGAAATTGTATATTACAGTAAGGAATTAGATATGTATATCTGAGGTATTACTCACTACGGAACCAGTTGGAAGCTCATGCTGACCAGCATACCGATTCCAGAGGACAATGTAGCATGAATCTGTGTCATATTCCTTTATAAAACATTCCTGCTGGATAACAGTGAAATATCAAAAATGTAATGAAGTAAGCATATGGCTACAATGCCATGAGGAAGACATATAGGAGGGTTAAATACGATGAAGAAATTGATTAGAGGTGAACGTTATAATCAGGAGATAGCAATGCATGCGGGCTACCATCTTGAAATCACTGCTACGGAAACAGCTTATCTTGTATCTGGGGAAGATGGTTTCGGAAGAAGGGATGATTCCACTTATAGGAGAAAAGTAGCACGGCATCCGAGTATGCGGGATAAGTACTGTTAATTTTATTGAAATGCCGGATAGAATGCTGTATAATGCAGGCATAAGGTTTCTGCTCTATATTTTTTAGCACTCCTCTTTGGCACTTTTTTGATAATCCCCTTTGTAAGAATCAGAAAATCCGAGCCATACGGAGCACCCGAGAAAACATCAAAAAAAGACATAAAAACATAGAGAAAAAAATTAGAAGCCTTGCATCAGAGACCATCCTGATGCAGGGCTTTTTTAGTCCTGAAAGAAGAGAAAAAAAGAAACCTTAAAGAAATCCACACCCGGAGAAAATGCAGTAAATAAGCTGTTTCCAGCCGTTCTGAGAAAAAAGTTACAAAAGAATCTTATCAAAAGTATGCCTGAAAAGAACCTGGTGTTGTATGCATCGCTGAGAGAAAAAGGCAGAAAGAAAAAAGTAAAAATAGTGCAGTATCCCCGAGGAGCCGGAAAGGGAAGTTTTTACAAGTGAGTTTGCTAAAAAAATGCAAAGTGGGTGTGCGAAGGGACATAGAGAAAAAGGAAAAAGCCGTTTTTGGGATTCTGGTTCTGGGAAAAGATTGGCGTAAAATCAACGTTTTTCAGGCTCTTGGGGATTCCGGAATGCGGTTTTGGGAAAAGAAACGATGTGATAATCCTGTTTTTGGGAGGATAATGTCAGATTTGGGAACAATTCTGGGAAAGGAAGAAAGTTAGGATGATTAAAAAAGGTTTCAAGGGACGATGCCAGAAGAGGCAGATGAAAAAGTGTAAGGAGGTGGTGAGGACGTATGGGGCAATCCAGCTGGCATATGCAGAAAGACTGGAACAGGAAGACAGCATAATTGAATTTCAATGCAATGTGATGCTGTCCGGTCTGGAAGCCGGGGAATACAGTTCGGATTTTGTCTGTGAGAAACAGAATGGTGATTTGATGGTCAGGGAGTGTGTGGAACGGAGATTCTTAAAGAAGCCAATGACTGTGAAGTTACTGGATGCATCAAGGGAGTACTGGACAAGACGGGGTATCACAGACTGGGGGATTGTGACAGATGAAGAAAGATAGGGATTGCAGGATAATCAGACTTGGGGACAGGATTTTAAGGATACTGGATGCAGAAGCGGAGAAGGTGCTGGTCATAGACTGTGTAAAGATGGGGATGCCAAAGTGGATAAGTCTGTCAGAGATAGAGGACGGTGTGGAAATCCCGGGGGAAGAGTTCATGGGGGAGATGGAGCGGGATATCCCGGAAGGGATGTCTGCATCTGCCAGACAGACCATGCATGAGAGATTCACTGTCATTTCAGGCATCCTGCCCTGTGTGGGGGATAAAAAGCAGAGGAGTTTACGGATTGCAGATGCCGCAGAAAAGTATAAGGTCAGCCAGAACACGGTGAAGAATTACCTGGGGCTGTATCTGGCATATCAGGATATCTCGGTGCTGGCACCAAGGGAGAAGCAGGAACAGAGGGAACTGACGCAGGATGAAAAGAACATGCGCTGGGCGTTGAACAAGTTCTACTATACCAGGGAAAAGCAGAGCCTTTCCACGGTCTATACCCTGATGCTGAAAGAGAGGTACTGTGACCGGAACGGAAAACTGAAAGACCGTTACCCGTCCATCCACCAGTTACGGTATTTTTATAAAAAGACGAAGAAACTGCAGACATACTATATCTCCAGAAACGGGTTAAAGGATTACCAGAGGAACCACCGCCCTCTGCTGGGGGACGGAGTGCAGGAGTTCTGTTCGGTAGGTGCAGGGATGCTGGATGGAACCGTCTGCGATATCTACCTGGTAGATGATGCCGGACATCTGGTGGGGAGGCCGATTCTCCTGGCATGTGTGGATGCATATACCTCTTTCTGTTATGGATACAGCCTGCTGTGGGAAGGCGGCGTGTATTCCCTGAGGAACCTGATGTTAAATGTGGCTGCGGATAAAAAGGAGTGGTGCAGGAGATTCGGCATCCTGATAGAAAGGGAGCAGTGGGACTGTGATTGTCTGCCGGGGCTGATGCTGACAGATATGGGAACGGAATATACCTCTGAGAACTTCGGGCAGATTACAGAGCTTGGTGTGACCATACAGAACCTCCCGGCATACAGACCGGAACTAAAAGGACAGGTGGAGAAATTCTTTGACCTGATACAGTCAGAGTATAAGAAGCACCTGAAGGGCAGGGGTGTGATAGAGCCGGATTACAGGGAGAGGGGAGCGCATGATTACAGAAAAGATGCCTGCCTGACCATGCGTGATTTTGAAACTGTCATCCTCAGATGTATCCTGTATTATAATTCCCAGAGGATTCTGGAAAATTTCCCTTATACGGAAGAAATGCTGCAGGAGGGAGTCAAGCCGTTTGCGTCTTCTGTCTTTAGATGGGGAAAGCACAAAGAAGGGGTCAACCTGATTCCTGTTTCCAGGGAAGAACTGATACAGACCCTTTTGCCGAGGACAGCGGGAAGATTTATGCGGTCAGGGTTAAAGGTAAAAGGAATGCGTTACCATGCAGACGGATATACAGAGAGATATTTAAAGGGCGGCGAGGCCACGGTTGCATACAATCCGGAGGATGTGAGCCATGTATGGCTGCTTGAAGATGGGGCTTATCAGAGGTTTGACCTGATAGAGAGCCGATTTCGTGGGAAAAACATCGCAGAAGTGGAGAAGTTAAAGGCAGACTGTAATGAAATGATAAAGGATGCCTCTGCCGGGAACCTGCAGGCAAAGATTGATTTGGCAATGCATATACAGAACATTGCCGGGAATGCGGTACATACCGGAGACACAAAGATAAAGAACATACGGAAGACCAGGCAGAGGGAACAGAGGAAGAGACACGTGGACTTTATGAAAGAAGGTGCAGGAAATGAGAGATAAGATTGTGGATATCATGCCGGAGATGAAGACGGGGAAAGAACTGCTGGACTGTTTGAGGGAAACACCGGAATACCCTGCCTGCATATGGGAAAAAAGCAGCATGGAGCGGCTGGTGGCATTGTCAGATATTTATAACGTTTATATCCCCTCCCGGATGTCTGTAGAGATATACCATAAACTGTATATGGGACTTTTGCGGTCTATGCAGAAGAAAGAATCCATGCAGGCAGTATACCAGAAGTATGAGAACCAGCGGGGGATACGGGGCGGCCAGTGCAGGGGGATTTTAGGAGGCTCGGACTCCTTCACCATCCTCGGAGCCTCCGGTATCGGGAAGAGTTCTGCCGTATTCCGGGCGATTGACCTGATAATGACAAAGAGAGTGATAGAGATAGAAGAGCCATACTGCCGGATTGCCCCCTGCATCATTGTCCAGTGTCCGTTTGATTCCTCTGTAAAAGGGCTTCTGCTGGAAATCCTGCGTAAGGTGGATGAGGTGCTTGGCAGCAAGTACTATGTGAATGCACTGAAAGCGAGGGCATCTGTGGATATGCTGATTGGAAGTGTGAGCCAGGCTGCCCTCAACCATATCGGGCTGCTTGTGGTGGATGAGATACAGAATGTAGTGAACAGCAGGAACGGGAAATCCTTGGTAGGGATGCTGACGCAGCTGATAAACAATTCCGGTATCGCTATCTGTATGGTAGGGACACCGGAGAGCATCCCTTTTTTTGAACAGGCAATGCAGCTGGCAAGACGGTCTCTGGGATTGCAGTATGAAGCCATGCAGTTTGGGGATGAGTTCTGTGAGGTATGCAGGGAACTGTTCCTCTATCAGTATACGAAGACCAGGATGGAGTTATCGGCCGGGGTGACAGAATGGCTCTTTGAACATTGCGGCGGAAATATCTCAGTCCTTGTATCCCTGATTCATGACGCGCAGGAAATCGCGATTCTGGAAGGGGATGATGTACTGGATATGGCTATGCTGGAAGCGGCGTATCAGAAACGTATGAGTATGCTGCATGATTACCTGGAACCCTCCATAAAGCGGAAAAAGCAGAGTTCTGACAGTAGGAAGAGGGCGTCCGTATCTGTGGAGGAGCCGGAAGGGACAGGGACGAACATACAGGAAACCCTTGCCGGGATGGTCAGCAGGGCGAAGAAGGATAACCTGGATGTCGTAGAGGTATTTAAACAGCACTTTAAGGTAGAGGAGGTAGCGGTATGATTGCTTTTTTTCCGGAACTGTATGAGGATGAACTGGCATACAGCTGGTTCTCCCGTTATTACACAAAATCAGGGTATCTGTCACTGAGATATGCACTGGATGATTTGTATGTTAAAAGATATGTAAACCCTGACACAGAGTTTGTGAATGAACTGAGACCGGAGGTGAAGGAACTTGTGATAAAACACTGCGGCATGGAAAAACTCATCCTGGGGCATACCATGTTTTCCTCTTATGGGAGATTTCTGCCGGATGCGAAGAAGCAGGAGGCTTACCGGGCACTGCTGGACATGAACGGGAACTTCAATAACCTGCTCGCCATCCCAAAGAACCGGAGAGGGACAGGCAGGACATTGAGGTACTGCCCGTTATGTGTAAAGGAAGACAGGAAAGCATATGGGGAAACATACTGGCACAGAATCCATCAGATTCAGGGGATGCAGATATGCGGGCGGCATGGCTGTTATCTTGCAGAGAGTGATGTTTCTATGGAGAGAAAAGCGGCGCCGGGATTATGGAATGCAGAATCTGTCATACCGGAGGAACTGGAAGTGAAGATGTGTGAAGAGGAGAAGGAAGCTGCCCTTGCAGGGTATGCATGCCGGATTTTTGATGGGAGGATGCCGTTTAAGAGCCGGGTATCCGTGGCAGAGTTTTTGAAATACCGTCTGAAACGTCCTTACGGTTCGGCATCAGGAGTCAGTCTCTGTCTGGAAAGGCTTTATCAGGATTACAGGGAGTTTTATGGAAATAAAAACGTGATGACTGAGACGAAGATGCAGAAGATTCTGCTGGGGAAAAGATGGAACTTTTACGATATCTGCCAGCTGTCCATGTTCGCAGGTATCCCGGTGGAAGAACTGGCGGCAATCCCGGATAGTATCGCAGATGAGATAAAAGAGCCTGTATTTATGCAGGTGTCAGAGGAATTAGGGCTTGATTATGAACTGGTACGCAGTGTGGGGGAAGCTGTATTGAGGCGGTATGAGGCCAGGGAACGGGTGCAGCGTAGGAAAAGGACGTTTGCATGGGAGAAGATGGATGAGGAACTGCTTCCAAAGGTCAGGGAGACCATAGCCTTGTTACAGGGGGATGGGATGACACGCCCGCAGAGGGTCACGGTATCTGCAGTCACGAAGAAGATGCACCTGCCGGATAAGAGATTTGAGAAACTGCCGCGGTGCAGGGAGGAGATTAAGGAGCATACAGAACCGCAGAAGGAATACTGGGCGAGGGAGGCAGTATGGGCGTATCGGAAACTTGTGAGAGAAGGGCGGCCTGTGAACTGGACGCAGATACGGAGGCTGACCAATATGAAAAACGTGGATTTTCAGGGATGCAAGCCGTATCTGAGAAAACATGCAGGGGAGGATGCAGACCGGCTGGAGAGTCTGCTGTGATGAAAACGCGGGACTGCAGGAAAGGATATGGCTGCCAGGTGGATTTGCGGGCAGATTACAGGAAATTTACAGGCTGATGTAAGAACCCGGAAGCCCGCGAAGCCGCATAAACAGGGCGTTTGCGGGCTCCGGATGGGATTCTTACAAACTTTTGCAACAGTGACCGCAGTTATGAAAGGAGATAGGATATTTTTTTTATTAAAAACTTTTTCTATAAGTCAGTGTATGTTGGAAAATCCTGTAAGTTTGTAAGATTTAGTAAGATATAGATA
>ERZ836877.6015-NODE-6015-length-11116-cov-4.262454_pt1 | contig 11116 bp, 9 predicted proteins | sample MGYA00519469_ERZ836877 | MGnify/ENA primary metagenome ERZ836877 (study PRJEB31850, sample SAMEA3708809) | human gut metagenome | biome: human gut; feature: human-associated habitat; material: faeces | place: China | collected 2014 ... | reverse complement strand
GTATCTGGCACGGCGCATTGCCGAAGGGCTGGATATGCCGCTTTACGACCTGAACGCCTGCATCCAGGCAGGGGATACCGCCCCGGTATCACTTTGAAGCACTGGAAAAGCAGCAGGACCTATGAGGCAGAGTAACCCCCGGCACTGCACAGGCCAGAGTTGCTTTTGAGAGACAGGTGTGCTATACTGCCAACAGAATAAACGGGAATGAAGTTCTCCCGAAGTAACCAGATTACTTGAACCGCTTTGAAAGCTGATGACTTCTGCGAAGAAAACCACGCAGAAGGTGTCAGCTTTTTTGTGTGTTGTGGGTAAGGAGGAACGTTTATGTTAGTGAGTGTTTCGCTGATTTTGATGGTTGGGATGTCTATGGGGTGGCTTTGCCAGAAGTGCAGGCTGCCGAGCCTGCTGGGGATGCTGGCAACCGGTATGGTTCTGGGACCCTACGTCCTGAACCTGCTGGACGGCAGCATTCTGGGCATCTCCCCGGAGCTGCGGAAGATGGCCCTGATCATCATTCTCACCCGTGCAGGGCTGGGGCTGGATACTTCCGGGCTGAAAAAGCTGGGGCGACCTGCCGTTCTGATGTGCTTTGTTCCGGCGTCCTTTGAGCTGATGGGGGTGCTTTTTCTGGCACCGAAGTTCATGGGGCTGACGGTTTTAGAGGCGGCAATTCTGGGCGCGGTGATGGCGGCGGTCTCCCCGGCGGTGGTGGTGCCAAGGATGGTCCGGCTTATGGACGAGGGCTACGGCGTAAAGCAGGGCATCCCGCAGCTGATCCTTGCAGGCGCATCGGTGGATGACGTGTACGTCATCGTGCTGTTCTCCACCTTTGTGGGCATGATGCAGGGGGAAAGTGCCTCTCTGCTCAGTTTTGTCAACATCCCGGTGTCCATTCTGCTGGGCATGGCGGTAGGTCTGGCGGTCGGGTCCCTGTTGGCGTACTTCTTTGCAAAGGTCCATATCCGGGATACCGCAAAGGTTTTGATCATTTTGAGCATCTCCTTCCTGCTGGTGGCAGCGGAGGATGCCCTGACCACCGCGATCACCTTCTCGGCCTTGATCGCCATTATGTTTATCGGCATCGGTCTGCAAAAAAAGAGAGAAGTGGTGGCAAAAAGGCTCTCGGTAAAATACGGAAAGCTCTGGGTGGCTGCGGAGGTGTTCCTGTTCGTGCTGGTGGGCGCAACGGTGAACATCGGCTATCTGGGCAAGGTGGGTGCAAAGGCACTGCTTTTGATCGTGGGTGCGCTGGTATTTCGGATGCTGGGTGTTTTTGTGTGCCTTCTGGGCACAAGCCTGAGCAAAAAGGAACGGCTTTTCGCCATGATGGCGTACACCCCCAAGGCAACCGTGCAGGCTGCCATTGGCGGCATTCCGCTGGCACTGGGCTTTGCCTGCGGCGATACGGTGCTTACCGTGGCGGTGCTGGCCATCGTGCTGACGGCTCCCCTTGGTGCCTTTGCCATGGACCTGAGCTATAAAAAGCTGCTGAAGAAGGGGTGAAGCGACCGGGAAGGAGCTTTTCCGCAGGGGAAAAACGTGGTATACTGAGGGCGGAAAATCGGGATTTGAAGAATAGTTAGGAAAACTTGAATTGACGGGAGGTGTGAGAAAATGGATATATCTTTTACATCAGGAAATGATAAATTTAATTACAGAGTTTGTGCTATGATTATTTCTAACGGAAAAATCTTGGCAATGCACGATGATAGATCTCCATATTACTATCTGCCTGGTGGGAGAGTTGCAATTGGAGAAACAGCAGAAAATGCTGTTATTAGAGAGGTTCAAGAAGAATTGGGCGTCACATCTAAGATTGTGCGTCCTCTTTGGCTAAATCAAGCATTTTTTACAGAAGATGTCGATAATCTCAATTATCACGAAATTTGTATTTACTTCTTAATGGATATAGCGAATACGGATTTGTTGGCAAGGGGTAAACAATTCACATCAAATGAAGGTCATCGTATACATACCTTCGAATGGTTGGAGTTTGATAGATTAAAGGAGGAATACTTTTATCCATTGTTCTTAAAAAAGGATATTTTCAATCTCCCTAATGTGTTTACTATCCGTACGGAAATCGAGTGACAAACAACTTCATAATTTGGCGATATAACGCGCTCTTCAACCTCCACATAAACTGGGGCTAACTGGTTTTCTGGAACATTCCCCGATTGTCCTTATGCATTCAACATAAAGACGATAGGGGATTTTTTATCGGAACCACTTTGTTTTTCTTATCTTATCAGTGTAGAGAAAAGCACCTGTCAAAGAATCTTTGCGCAACTATATATGCAATGTAATGTGATGATTGCTTTACTTTAAAGAACAGGATTAAATGATTTCCTTTGATCCGTCCCAGAACGTCTTCAGCATAGTTAATTTCTAAAAATAGTTCAAAAATTTCCGAAAATTGAACATTGACCTGTGCAAATGTACCTGTTAACATATTTTACAAACAATATATGTGGGCGTGTGTATAAAAAAGACGGGAGATGGAGCTACATGGAATTTGCACTGGAGAAGGAACTGATGATGATCGGTAGGCTGCTGATCGCAGGATTATGCGGCGGCGTGATTGGACATGAAAGGGAAAACCGGCGGAAACCGGCGGGTGTCCGGACCCATACGGTAGTCGGTGTGGCGTCGGCATTGATGATGCTGATCTCCAAGTATGGCTTCAATGATGTGCTGAATGAGTATACGAAGCTGGACCCGTCACGAGTGGCGGCTGGAGTGGTTACAGCGATTGGTTTCTTAGGTTCGGGCATGATTATCGCAAGAAATAAGAGTGTCAGCGGTATCACCACATCGGCAGGAATCTGGGCTACCGTAGGTGTCGGACTGGCAGTTGGCTCTGGGATGATCTATCTGGGGATTGCAACTTCTGTGATCGTAGTGTTAGTGGAGATGTTTTTAGGACGGGGAGGTATCATGGGGCTGCACCGGGAGGCGATGTCTGCGGTGAACGTGGAGATCTCCGGTGGACAGAAGGAGCTTCTGGAATTGAAGGCGTGTATCGGGGAAATGGGATTTCATATCCGCAGCATCGAATTTTCCCAAAAGGAAAAGGGAATCGTCAAGGCAAGCATTATCCTTGGTGTTCCAAAACAGAAGAATATTGCGGAGCTGTTGGAATTGAAGCAGCCGTGGATCACCGGACTGGAAGTGAAGGGAAAGCTGCTGCTGTAAATATCAAGTGGCATCTAACAAGGTTTGGAGTGTGGTGGCTGGGAACCCTGCAAGTATGAACGAATGGAGGCACTTGAACATATCGTTGCTTATGAGAGCCGCCCGCAGGTTAAACCCGCGGGCGGAAATTGTTTTTACAAGTCTGTACTTTCCGAAGTGATAAAGGAATCCATGTACTGGATATAAGCTTCTTTTGTAAAAATGGGGTGGTAGTTTTCTACTACCTCTTTTGCTTTTTCTGCGCCATTTTTCAGCAGGCGGTAAGCGGAAAGAGCAAAGATTTTTGCGGTGACTACATAAGCCAGTTCATCGTCCACAATGTCAAAGTCTACGGAGTGAAGTCCGCTTACTTTTCCACCGGTGTTGAAGGTGAGAACCGGCTGGATGTGCTGGACGTCACCGACGTCGGTGGAGCCGCCGCTGTGGGCGGTAGTATCCTGTTTTACTACTTCGTAGTCTTTTTTGCTGGACTGGGAGGCAATCTGGGCGGCGGCCAGGACTTCCTCATTAGCCTCCGCACTTAAAGCCGGCAGATAGCCAGGCATTGTGGTGATCTGGCACTGGGCGCCAATGGCATAGGCGCCGGATCTGAAGGCCCGGTCAGTCTTGGCTGCGGCATCTGCGATGGCGTCTTTATTGGCTGCGCGTACCAGGGTCTCGATGACCACCTCATCTGGAACGACATTGACTAAGTTTCCGCCTTTGGTGATGATCGGATGGATGCGGACATGGTCATTGTCACGGAAGGTTTCACGCTGGTAAGCCAGGGCGGAAAGTCCAAGGGAGGCGGCATTTAAGGCATTGACGCCTAAGTGCGGCGCACCTGCGGCATGGGCAGCGACACCCTTGTAACGGATTACCTTGGAGACGAAGCCGTTGTTGGAGTTGGAACCGACGCTGATATCTTTGTCACCGATATGGTGGACGATATCTAAGTCGATGTCGTCAAAAGCGCCGATGCGGATCAACTCGCATTTACCGCCGCCGTATTTGATCTTTTTCTCGGCGGTCAGTTTGTTCTTGAACTCGATCTCGCCGTATTCTTCAGCAGGAACGGCGAAAAGGACTACCTGGCCGTCCAGTTTTTCTTTTACTTCTGGGTTCGTCAGGGCAATGGCGGCACCGATGACTCCGGCTAACTGGGCGTGATGTCCACAGCAGTGGGCTCCCTGGGTTTCCGGGTTTGCGTATTTGTGCTCCGGGATGCGGAGGGCGTCTAATTCACCGATGAGGGCAAGACTGACGTTATCCTTCTTTTCTTCATTTAAGTAGGCTTTCACGCCGGTAACTGCCAGATGTTCTTTGGTTGGCAGACCAAGATCTTTCATGAAATTCGCGAATTTTTCGGCAGTTCGGAATTCTTTATAGCCAAGCTCCGCGTGGGTGTAAATGTCTTTGGCGAAGTCGATGATCTGATCCCGGTGAGCGTCAATGATATTGATGATCTTCTGTTCGGTTTCGTCTAAAATGATAGGTGTTTCATTCTGTGCCATATGCAGGTCTCCTTTATTTTGCAAATAATTGTAACTATTCAGTACCTTTATAGTTACGAGCAAAAATCCATTCCAGATCAGCTTCGCTGATGGGATTTTTGCTTTCTAGCCTATGTGTTCTTACGGTCAGCGCAGCATGTGCGCAGACCTACTGAATAGTTACAAATAATTCATCAGGAACATACCATAAACCGTTGTTGTTCTTGTCTAAGTATTCTTTAAATGCATCAGAGTGGTAAGCAGCCACAATGTCTTTTGCCCACTGAGCATCCTTATTTTCCGCTTTCACGACAACCTGAAGCAGTAAGTGCGGTAAGATATCTTCCTGCAGCAGTGCGGTAGAAGCGTCCATTCCTGCGTTGTATACGATACTTCCTGTGATAACTGCATAGTCAAAATCATCTAGTACGCCAGGGATGTTGGTGGAACTCATTTCTGTAAATTCGATGTTATAAGGATTCTCTGCAATATCATCCTGGGTCACGGTGGAAAGCTCGACATCCGGATTCAGGGTGATCCATCCGGCTTTCTGAAGCAGGACATAAGCTCTTGCAGTGTTGGCTGCATCGTTTGGTACGGCTACCTTGGCTCCGTCATGGATGTTGTCAAGAGAGGTTTCGGTTGCGGAAAAGATCGCTGCCGGAACGGTTGGAATCGGGGAAATCGGTACCAGATCACCGTTCTGGGCCTGGTTAAAGTTCTCCGCATAAGCGGTGTGCTGCTCCACGTTAAAATCAATCTCTCCCTCATTTAATGCCAGATCATTCTGCAGAAGATCGGAGAAATCCACTTCGGTGAAGGTGTAGCCCTGCTCTTCTAGGATCGGCCTGATGGCGTCCTCGAAAAGAACGGTGTATGGGCCTGCGGCCTTGCCGTATTTTAATTCCTTTTTCTCGGAAGTGGTGTCATTGGCAGCTGTGGTGGTATCTGCGGCTGCGGAAGTGGAGGTGCCGGAGGAGTTACCGGAGCAGGCGGTTAAAAGTCCGGTGGTCAGTACTAAGGATGCTGCTAAGGTGGTTCTTACATAGGCTTTGAAGTTTTTCATAATCGTTGTCTCCTTTTTTGAGAGTTTTTATTTGAAGAACTGCTCAGATGTGGGGGGAACAGTTCCTGTATACTATGATGGGAAATTTCAAGTTACTGGTGTGTCCGGCGTTTCTGTGACAGCAGATTTCCCAGACTCTGGATCAGCCATACAAAAGCGATCAGGATGAAAACGGTGGAAAACATCAGCGGGAAGTTAAAGGTCTGGTATCCATAGGTCAAAGCGATGTTTCCGATACCGCCGCCTCCGATGTAACCGGCCATGGCGGTGGCTCCGATCAGTGCGATGGTTCCGGTGGTCAGCGCCAGGATGATGGAAGCAAATGCCTCCGGAAGTACGAAATGAATGACAATCTGGAGTGTATTGGCCCCCATGGCCTGCGCTGCCTCGATGATTCCGGCATTGACATCAAGCAGGGAGTTTTCCAGCAGTCTTGCTAAAAATGGGGCGGTGTAGATCACCAGTGGAACGATGGCTGCCTTGGTTCCGATGCGGGTTCCTACGATGAATTTGGTTACTGGCATCACGCATACCAGAAGAATGATAAATGGGGTACTGCGGACCACGTTGATCAATCCATTTAAGATGGTGTAAAGGATCCGGTTTTCCTTTAAGCCCCCTTTGCGGGTAAGCCAGAGGACAATGGCGATGAGAAATCCGACCACTGCTCCAATGATCAGGGAAAATCCCACCATATAGAGGGTTTCCCATCCGGCTTTCACTAATTTGTCTGTGGAAATTCCTAAATACTGTTCGATCATGGTAAGGTTACCTCCCTGTATTCTTCCTTGGATTCAAGGATATATTGTTCTGCTTTCTCGATCTCTTCATCGGTTCCGATGAAAAGGACTAACATGATGCCGACCACGATTCCCTGGATCACATTGATGGTGGAGTATAGGATATTGGTCTCTACTTCAAATCTCCGGTTGATCTCCCAGAGCAGTGGTTCGGTGCTGTCGGTATTTTCCAGTTTAATACGGAGAAGGCGGCTGTTTCTGGTCTCTCTCCGGATACTTTCCACTAACGGTTCCGGGATCACATCCCGGATCAGGTTGCCCACAAACCGTTTGGCGATGTCCGACTGGGGATTGGAAAATACCTGGATGACCGATCCGGTCTCGACCACCTGTCCGTAATCCATGACTGCCACCTTGTTACAGATTTTCTGGATCACGTTCATTTCGTGAGTGATGATGACGATGGTGATGTGAAGCATTTCATTGATTTTTTTCAATAGTTCCAGGATGGAATCAGTGGTTTTCGGATCCAGGGCGCTGGTGGCTTCATCACATAGCAGAATCGAAGGATTATTGGCCAGGGCTCTTGCGATGCCTACGCGCTGTTTCTGACCGCCGGAAAGCTGTCCGGGATAGGAGTATTTCTTATCAGACAGTTCTACGAAATCCAGAAGCTCTGTGACCCGTTTCTCGATGTCCTTTTTCGATATGCCATTTAATTTCAGTGCGATGGCCACGTTATCGTAAATGGTCTTGGATTCCAACAGGTTGAACTGCTGGAAGATCATGCCGATTCCTTTCCGCAGATTTCGCAGTTCCTTCTGGTTTAAGGTACCGATGTCTTTTCCTTCCACCCAGACGTTACCGGAAGTTGGGGTTTCCAGGGCGTTTACCATGCGGATCAGCGTGGATTTTCCGGCTCCGCTGTAGCCGATCACTCCGTAAATGTCTCCTTTCTCGATCTCGAAGGACACATCTTTCAGAGCATCGAACGGGCCGTTTTTGGTTTGGAAGGTTTTGCTTACGTGTTCAAATCGAATCATGGACGGGTCTCCTTTTTTCAAATTAGGTATAAAAAAAGAGGTCTGGTGTTGTCCAGACCTCTCAAAAACTGACGATATAGGGGTATCTTTACATGTGTATCCTGATAGAGAAACTCACGAGGATACAACCCAGCCAGTCGTCTGCACAACAAAAGAAAGCGTATGGTTACAACAACAACACATACACTCCATACAACAACACATAGCAGACAGAACGGTGTAGATCGTATTCATGGTGGTTTCTCCTCCTTTCTTATAAAGCTGGCAGTTTTTAATTCCTACTGTTTTGGTAGGTGATGTTGGTGTTAATTATACGCAGGAAAATTCATTTGTCAATCTTTTTTCAAAAATTTTTGCAATATGGCCGGATTTTGACTGGAAATAGGGGAAAAGTGGGCTCGGTTTGTATTTCTTTTCATAATACTTGATGTTTTTTTAACTATTCTTGAGCGGCGGCGTCCCAGGCATTAAAATAGTAACCAGATGAAATGAGAAAGTGAAAGCAAAGAAAGGGGATTTTCTGTATGACCGTTCATGTAATTGATGAGGCAAACCGCTGCTTAAACTGTAAAAACCCGATGTGCCGTCAGGGATGTCCGATCCAGACACCGATCCCGATGATGATCAAGGCATTTAAAGAAGGAGACTTAAATGAAGCCGGGGAGATGTTATTTTCCAATAATCCCATGTCCATGATCTGTTCTCTGGTGTGTAACCATGAGAAACAGTGTGAGGGTCATTGTGTGCTGGGAAGAAAAGGGGAGCCGGTGCATATCAGCAGTATTGAAAACTATGTGTCTGATACATATTTTGATAAAATGAAGATTGAGTGCGCACCATCTAACGGGAAAAAAGTGGCAGTCATCGGCGCGGGACCTGCGGGAATCACCATCGCGATCATGCTGACAAAAAAAGGCTATGAGGTGACGATCTTTGATGCCCGTGATAAGATCGGCGGTGTGTTACAGTACGGAATCCCGGATTTCCGTCTGCCCAAGACCATTCTGGAGCGTTATAAGAAGAAATTAAGAGAGATCGGAATCAAGATCCGTCCCAATACCACTATCGGCGGCGCGCTGGAGATCAAAGACCTGTTCCGTGATGGTTATGAGAGTATTTTCATTGGTACCGGCGTGTGGAGACCGAAGAAGCTGGGCATCAAGGGTGAGTCTTTAGGAAATGTCCACTTTGCCATTGATTACCTGGCAAACCCGGATTCCTATGAATTAGGCGATACGGTCGCCATCATCGGTATGGGAAATTCCGCCATGGACGTGGCAAGAACCGCTCTGAGAAAGGGAGCAAGAAACGTAACACTGTATGCCCGCGGTTTAAAGAGCCAGGCAAGCGCAGAGGAGATCGCTTATGCAAAAGTGGACGGTGCGGTATTGTCCTTTGGTATGCAGCCGGTGGAAATCACCGATGATGGCCCGGTGTTCCAGAAGGTATTATTTGACGAGGAAGGCAACCGCACCGGTGTGGATGAGACTCCGATCCAGGTTCACGCCGACAGTACCATCGTGTCCGTCAGCCAGGGACCGAAGGATAAGTTAGTCAACACCACAGAAGGGTTAAAGGCGTCTGCCAATGGTCTTTTAGTGACGAATCAGTTTGGTGAGACCACCCATCCGGGCATTTTCGCCGCAGGAGATGTGGTTCTGGGCGCCAAGACGGTGGTAGAGGCAACTGCTTACGCAAAGGTGGTAGCAGACGCCATGGACCAGTATATGCAGGGAACCTTAGAAGAGAAGATTCCAGAGTGATTGACATAACAGTATGGAAACAAACTTAATAAAAATAAAAAAATAGCCAAAAATCTTAAAAAAATAAGGTTTTTGGCTTGTTTTATTAAGAATTGTCATAGTTTTTCAAAGTATTTATTTTTCTTTTCCAAAGTGCTATTCTCAGCTTAGAAACAGAAACTGGGAGGACAAGATTATGATGACAAGAAGAGAATCCGATTCTATCGGAACCATGGATGTACCAGAGAAAGCCTACTATGGAGTGCAGACGCTCCGTGCGAAAAATAATTTCAAGATCACAGGAAGACCCCTTCACCCGGAGTTTATCAAAAATCTGGCAAGAATCAAAAAAGCAGCGGCTTACACGAATATGGCTGCCCATGTGCTGGATGAAGAGAAAGGCAATGCCATCGTGAAAGCCTGCGACGAGATCATTGCCGGAAAGCTCCATAATCAGTTTATCGTGGATGCTATCCAGGGCGGCGCGGGAACCTCTGCCAATATGAACGCCAACGAGGTCATTGCCAACCGTGCCATCGAGATCTTAGGGGGCAAAAAGGGTGATTATTCTATCGTTCATCCCAATGACCATGTCAACATGGCCCAGTCCACCAACGATGTGATCCCCTGTGCGGGAAAACTGACCATTTTAAACCTGCTTCCGGGTTTCGTGGCAGAGTTAGAGCGGCTTCACAAAGCGTTGAGAGATAAGTCCATCGAGTTTGATGACGTGGTGAAAATGGGAAGAACCCAGCTTCAGGACGCGGTTCCGATCCGTCTGGGACAGTCTTTTGGGGCTTATGCGGCAGTGATCGAGCGGGATATCCAGAGAATCAAAAATCTGGAAGAAGAGCTGAAGATATTAAATATCGGTGCAACGGCAGTGGGAACCGCCATCAATGTGAATCCGGTGTATTTGTTCCATATCATCCACAACATCAACCTGGTCTGTGGTACGGACTGTTCCCAGGCGGAGAATTTATTTGACGCTACCCAGAACCTGGACGGATTTGTACATACCTCCGCCACCTTAAAGGTCTGCGCCGTGAATTTATCTAAGATCTGTAATGACCTGCGCCTCTTATCCAGCGGTCCACGAGCCGGACTTGGTGAGATCAACCTGCCGCCGAAACAGAACGGTTCCTCCATCATGCCAGGTAAGATCAACCCGGTGATCCCGGAGGTAGTCTCCCAGGTGGCTTACAATGTGATCGGCAATGATGTGACCGTCACCATGGCAGCAGAAGCCGGACAGATGGAGTTAAATGCTTTCGAGCCCGTGATCTTCTATAAGATCTTCGAGTCCATCGACACCTTAAAAGGCGCTGTAGAGACCTTGATCGATAACTGCATCACCGGTATTACCGCCAACCGGGAACACTGCAAAGCTCTGGTGGAGTCCAGCGCCGCCTTAGCTACCGCCCTCTGTCCGGCGCTTGGCTACAAAAAATCCGCTGAGATTGCCAAAAAGTGCATGAAAACCGGTATTCCGGTCCGTCAGATCGTGTTAGACGAACATCTGCTGACCGAGCAGGAACTGGATCAATATCTGGATCTGATGGATATGACCCAGCCGGGGCATCAGGTGGAGTATCATATGAATTTTAAGAGCTGATGAAGAAAATCCCTATCCGCATTGGATGGGGATTTTTTACGCCTTGCGGTAATGAACTGCGGATGTTAAAATAAGCATATCTAGTATAATGCAAGGACTTCTGCTGAACGTTGTAACAAACGTGAGAAAATTGATTATAAATTAGAAGACGGCAGATACCGTTCATCTAAGATGTGGTACTGCCGCCTGTTTGCCATCATGATGTGTTAACATCTTGATGCTTGGGCTCTGCCAAAGACT
>ERZ836877.6007-NODE-6007-length-11126-cov-2.934694_pt1 | contig 11126 bp, 10 predicted proteins | sample MGYA00519469_ERZ836877 | MGnify/ENA primary metagenome ERZ836877 (study PRJEB31850, sample SAMEA3708809) | human gut metagenome | biome: human gut; feature: human-associated habitat; material: faeces | place: China | collected 2014 ... | reverse complement strand
AGCAGCAGAGACTACTGCAGCAGCAGAGTCCGGAGCAAAGGCAGAAGAGACCACTGCAGCGGATGCAGCAGCAGACGGCGAGAAAAAAGAGATCTATCTGCTGATCAGGGCAAGAGGCGATTTATCTTACTGGGACAGCATGGCAGACGGCGGCGACAGAGCAGCTGTTGATTTTGCAGATCAGGCAAATGTACATGTGATTGAGACAACTGCTGATAACCAGGCAAACTTAACTGCTATGTATGAGGCTGCTGACAAGGGCGCTGATATGATCATCACCGCCGGCGACTTCATCGACAACATGGTAACTGTAGCAGAAGAGTATCCAGAAATCTCTTTCCTGATGGTAAATGAGAAGATGGAAGGCTATGATAACGTATATGCGATCGACTTTTCCACAAGCCAGGCTGGCTTCTTAGCTGGTATCGCAGCAGCAGACGTTGCTTCCCAGGGACTTGAGGGAACATCCGGTAATAAGACAGTTGGTTTCATCGGTGGTATGGATGAGGTTACTGTTATCGAGGAGTTCTTCATCGGCTATATCCAGGGTGTAAAATACTATGATCCAGAGACTACAGTTGTATACAACTATGTTGGTGACTGGGGCAACCCAGACAAGGGTAGAACCCAGGCTTTGGCTCAGTACAACGATATGAATGCAGATGTGATCTTTGCATGTGCAGGTGGTTCCGGTAACGGTGTTCATCAGGCAGCTTCCGAGGTTGGCAAATATGTCATCGGTGTTGACTCTGACCAGTCCGCAACCTACGCAGAGCAGCCAGAGATCCAGAAGACCTTCGTAACTTCTGTATTAAAGAAGATGGGTAACGGTATCTACAAAGTAATCGGCGACTTCTTAAACGACGGTACTCTTCCTTATGGTAAATACGAGATCTTCGGTCTTGCTGAGGATTCCGTAGGTATCGTAGAGAACGATCTGTATGATCAGTATGTATCTGACGCTGGTAAAGCAATGATCGAAGAGGCTAAGAAGGGTATTGCTGATGGCTCCATCACTGTTGAAGGCGCAATCGGTAAAGATCAGACTGAGATCAAGGCTGAGATCGACGAACTGTTAGCGAAGTAATTGATTTACGGAAATTGCTTGAGCAAGCGTGTTTCATGAAAATGGAATAAAGTGACATAAGAATCCCCGGTGGGAGCCAGAAATGTGACTGGTTCGCGCCGGGGATTTTTGTATTTGGATTAATGGTTGGTGAAATACATGACAAATACAAAGTCTTGTCACGCATTTTTTCATGTGCTAAGATTATATTGTAGAGATAGATCCCCAAAAGTTCATAGCGAACTTATTACGAAAGAAAAAATGATGTACCGTGAAGGATTTAAGGAAACGGTTGTCCCTGTAGTGACGATGGTTCTGTATTTTGGAACAGAAACAAGATGGAACAAGCCTACCAATATAAAAGCTCTGATGGATATTCCCAGATGGCTTGATCCGTATGTGACAGACTATAAGATCAATGTATTCGAGATTGTATGGTTATCGGAAAAAGAACTCGATCAGTTTCAAAGCGATTTTCGGATTATTGCCAGATTCTTTGTGGAAAAGAGGAAGAATCCTAATTATATTCCGGAAGATCCAATGGAAATTGAGCATGTGGATGAATTTTTGAAGTTGATGGCAGTTTTGACAGGTGATAATCGGTATGTTGATATTTTGAGGTTTGATGGAAAGGAGATTGTGAGCATGTGTGACGTTGCAGCGAGATTAGAGAATATTGGTTTACAGAAAGGTGATCTGAAACGGTTGATAAAACAAATTTGTAGAAAAATGCAGGCATCTCTTTCAGCTGAGGAGATTGCAGACGATCTTGCTGAGGATGATGTTGCGCTCATCCAGAAGATCATGGATGCAGCCAAAGAATTTGCACCGGAGTATGATATTGATGCGATTTATGAAAAGGTAGCGAAATAAGTATTCCAATGCACTAAAAAAGAAAAAATAATTTTGTGTAGCGGACAGCAAAAAGTTTCAAAAAATAAAGTTTGTGCTGTGGAGAGCACAAACTCATAAAAAAACAGAATTTGTGCTATTCATAACACAAAAATAGATAAAAGCCCGGTTCCTCAAATATGGAACCGGGCTTTAAATAGATTGGTATATAAATCAGCCGACCACATTACTGGTTATTAATAATCTCCTCAGCCATTCCAAACATCTCATCCGCACTCAGATCTTCGCCAAATTTAAACAGATAATACCCCTGGCCATCCATATTCCATTCGACCATATAGGAAGTCTGGATCTCGACCTTATCGGAACCATAAGCCAGGTTAAAATGGCCTGTTTCCTGGGCTTTTTTGTCTTCTTCGGTGAGTTCGTAGTTTACTGGGACAAATTTATTGGTGGTTTTGTAGAAGCGGAGAGTGGTGCCGTCATCCAGGGTTTTCTCTTCGGTTGGATCATCGGACTCGCCCAGATCCGTTTCTGCGGAGAAGGTCACGTTTTCATTGCCATCTTTTGCGTAGGTGACAGAGAGATTGCTTCCGGTGCCTACCTTATTGCCGTTGTCGTCGGTGGTCTCATAATACTCTGGGACAGCAGCGGAAAATGTGTAGCCATTGGAGAATTCCTCTGGAAAATGGACCGCCGGGCCGTGTTTTTTTTGCAGTTCCAGGGCCTGCTCGTAGGTATGCACTTCATCGTATCTGCTGCTGTGTGAGGTGATTCCTGTGATCTTTCCCACTGCAAATGCGGTCATGCTTCCAAGTACACAAATTGCTGCCAATGCAACCACGGTTTTTCTCATGATACCTTTTCTCATAAAATTACCCTCTCTTTCTATCTGTCCATATACGTTTCTGCGGATCCGCGCTTCCCGTCCGGGATCTTCCGGAAGCTCGTCGGCGCGGTTCTCAAACATGTTTTTCAGTTTCTCTTCTAAGATAGGATCGTCCATGCTTTGCCTCCTTCCTCCTGCATCAGGAGTTCCTTTAAACGTTCCTTTGCGTGGAACAGTCTGGATTTTACCGTTCCCTCAAATACGCCGCAGACCTTGGCGATCTCGCGGATCGGCATGTTGTTGTAATAATACAGGACCAGAACGGTTTTCTGCTTCGGCGGCAGCTTCTCCACTGCTTCGTAGAGGATCCGTTCCTCTTCCTTCATAATGCAGTTTTCCAGGACAGATCTTCCCGGATCCGCCTGCCCCGAAGCAGGTTCCTCCTCTGGCCGTTCCTTTCCATTTTTCTTACAGATTTTCCATGCGGACCTGGTAAGGATCCGGTAAAACCACGTCCGGAACACCGCCGGATCCCGCAGTTTCTTTCTATTTAAATAGCAGGCTGTGAACGCCTCCTGGACAATATCTTCGCTGTCCGCCGCATTTCCACAGATCAGCCAGGCCGCCCGAAGAGCCGGTTTCTCATACCGCTTCATCAGCTCCCCAAACGCATCCATGTCCCCGTCGATCATCCGCCGTACTATATTTTCTTCATCCATGATCGTCCTCCCTTCTTCTTTGATGCATCTACTATATAGAGCCAATCCAACCGAAAAAGGTTCATTTTCCCCCAAACAAACACAAAAAAACAGACCGTCCACAATTCGCAGACAATCTGTCTCACCCAAAACATATTTCCAACATACTGCCAACCAAGTAGGAGTCCACCACCCCTTATGGCAAGCCGGGCCGTGGAAAATCGCCGGTACTTAGCGCACGTATTTTGCACACTTACGTACCGCTGCGTTTTTCCCCGAACGCAAGTGCACCCGACGGTCATGAGGCGTGGCGGACTCCGGACGGATCAGCCAATCATTTAAACAACCTATTCCGGATACACCAATCTTTCTTCACTGATATGATCCAGCACTTCATCCACATACTTCTTCGCCAGATATTTTGCCATATTCAGGTTCATATCCAGGTAGTTGCCGCAGTCCTTTGCTGCAGCGCCAGGAACTTCTCCCTCAAAATCCCGGATAAAGGTAAACATGCCTTTCATCAGCGGGATGATGTCCTTGGACTCATAATCTCCAGCCAGAAGCAGATAGAATCCTGTCCGGCATCCCATCGGGCCAAAGTAAAGGACATGATCCTTCATAGTCGGATGGTTACGCAGATAGGTAGCGCCTAAGTGCTCAATGGTATGTATTTCAGCTGTATTCATCACCGGCTCATAATTAGGCCGTGTCATGCGGATATCGAAGGTGGTGATCACCGAATCTCCCGCATGATCCTTTCTGGATACATAAAGACCGGGAAGAAGCTTTAAGTGATCAATGGTAAAGCTGGTAATTTTTTCCATGTATGATTAATCTCCAAATACTTTTCTATAATCTTCTTTAAATTTTTCAATGCCTGCGTCAGTTAATGGATGTTTGGTCATCTGCATCAGAACCTTAAATGGAACGGTTGCGATGTCAGCGCCTGCCTTTGCACAGTCTACGACATGGATCGGGTTACGGACGCTGGCTGCGATGATCTGGGTCTGGATGTCATGCATCTGATAGATCTCCATGATGTCGTTGATCAGGTCGATACCTGGCATGGAGATATCATCCAGACGACCAAGGAATGGGGATACATAAGTCGCGCCGGCCCGTGCTGCAAGTAATGCCTGTCCGGCAGAAAATACCAGTGTTACGTTGGTTTTGATGCCTTCAGCAGTTAAGATCTTTACTGCCTTTAAGCCTTCAGGAGTCATCGGGATCTTTACAACCATATTTGGATGGATGGCTGCGATCTCCCGACCTTCCTTTACCATGTCTTCAGCCTGGGTGGTAGTAGCCTTTACTTCACCGCTGATCGGTCCGTCAACGATAGAAGTGATCTCTTTGATGACTTCTTTGAAATCACGGCCTTCCTTTGCGATCAGAGATGGGTTGGTAGTGACACCACAGATAATGCCCATATCATTCGCCTGTCTGATCTCATCTACATTTGCTGTATCAATAAAAAATCTCATGACAAAAAAACCTCCTTAAGAAAATGAATTTGTCGCTAGCCCTATTCTAATATAATTTCCGGTAAATCTCAAGCACCTGTTCCCTGGATAACGGAACAAAGTTATTGGCCATCAGACGGCCCTGCTCGGTCATAACAGAGTCGGTAAAAGTTTCTAATTCCTCTTCCCTGACGCCATACTCATGGAGCGCTTTCTTTGGAAGCAGGACATTTAACAGTTCTTCTAGCTTTGCATACACTTCTCTGGTATCGCAGCCTAAGATTCCTGCGATATGCTGGTTTAAATCCGCGATCTTGCCGTCAGATTTTAACTCCATGTATTTGTTCATAACACCTGTCAGCATCGCGTAGTTTGCCTCACCGTGTGGAACATGGTAGGTAGCGCCTAACGGATAGCTTAAAGCGTGAACGGCCGCGCAGCCTGCATTTCCAAAAGAAATACCTGCGTAGTTGCTGGCAAGAAGGAAGTCTTCCAGATAGTCCATGCGGGCTTCCGGGCCTCTGGCAGCGATTTCTTTGTAACCATTTAAGATCATGGAAATGGCTTTGTAGCCAAATAAACGGAGAGTAGCGTTGCCCTTCGGGGAAAGGCTGGACTCCATGGCGTGAATCAGAGCGTCAATGGAGCTGGTGGCAAAGAACTTAAATGGCAGTCCCTTTAACAGCTCTGGAACCAGAACGGCGCTGTCTGCATACATGCAGTCATTGGCAAGTCCCTTCTTAGTATGACGTCTGGTCAGTGCCAGGATGGCGATGTTGGTCACTTCACTTCCCGTACCGCAGGTTGTTGGAACTAACACCAGCTCTTTGGTCCGTTTGATCGGAAGTTTTCCATCGTATAAATCCTCGATCGGAAGAATGCAGTCCAGAGCCAGGATCTTAGCAATATCAATGATGGTGCCGCCGCCGATGGCGATGATACGCTTGGCGTTTGGATTCATATCTTTAGCAATGGCCTCTGCCATCACATCAGTTGGCTCGCCAGCGCCATATTTCTCCTGGTAAAGGACATCGCAGCCTAAGTTCATGGATGCGAAAAATGGCTCATAGATAAATTCATTGGTCAGGATTAAGTCGCCTTCGCCGATATGATATTGATCAACGAATTCCTGACAGGTCTGAAAACGGTAAATCGTAGGACGGAGCATAAGTTCCTGCATAGTGAAAATCCTCCTCGTTCAAAAATTTGTGGTAACTGTTCAGTACCTTCACAGTTACAGGTTGTGCTTATTTTATTCCCGGCAATAAAGCCGGTCAAGAAAAATCTAATGATTTTTGCGGTTGATCGCTCTTAATGCGGCCCGTACCATGTCATCTGGTGTCATCTGGAACCGTTTCTTTAAGTAACCAACATCGCCAACTTCACCAAAGGTATCATGAACGCCGATCCGCTCTAACGGAGCCGGGCAGTTCTCACACAGAACCTCGGAGACAGCGCTTCCTAAGCCGCCGATGATGTTGTGGTTTTCTGCAGTTACCGCTGCGCCGGTCTTGGAAACAGCAGCAGTGATGCCTTCCACATCGATTGGTTTGATCGTGAAAATATTTACAACCTGTGCGCTGACGCCCTGTGCCGCTAAGATATCAGCTGCAGTCAATGCGTCTGCCACGCAGATACCGCTGGCGAAAATGGTCACGTCGGTACCTTCACGCAGGGTGATGGCCTTGCCGATCTCGAAGGTAGAGCCCTCTTCATAGATCTTCACTGCCATTTTTCTCAAGAGACGGATGTAGAAATTGCCTTTCATAGCAGCGGCCTGGCGGAGAATGTCAGCAAACATCACGCCGTCTACCGGCTCCACTAATGTGATATTTGGAATGGAACGGATAATTCCCATGTCCTCCAGAGCCATATGGGTACCGCCGTTGTAAGCGGCAGTGATACCAGGGTCGCTGGCGATCATTTTCACATTTAATTCTGCGTAAGCGCAGGACATGAAGATCTGGTCAGCTACACGGCGGGAAGCGAAGCAGGAGAAGGTGTGGGTAAAGGGGATCAGTCCGGTGGCAGACATACCAGCTGCGGTTCCGATCATGTTGGCCTCCTCGATGCCGCAGTTGAAAGTGCGCTCCGGGTATTTTTTGGCAAACGGCACGGTTCCAATGGAGTTCATCAGATCAGCGTCCAGAATGACGATTCTTGGGTCATGCTCTGCCAGCTCCATCAGGGTCTGTGCGTAAACGTCTCTCATGGCCTTTTTCTCTGGCTCATGTTCCTTTGCGATGATGATACTCATAATACGGCCTCCTTTGCGCTTTCTTCCTCTTTTAACTGTTCTTTCAGAGCCTGGATCTTGTCATCCAGGAACTTGATGCCCTCATCGACCTGCTCGGTGGTGAAGGTCATGTGATGGTTATAGAATACATGTTCCGCAAATGTGCAGTCTTTTGCTTTGATCGTATTTAAAATGATTACGGTTGGTTTGTCTTTTACCTGCTGGCCAGCCATGATGGAGTAGTAGATGGCGTCGGTGTTATGGCCGTCGATGTCGTAAACATTCCAGCCAAATGCCTCGAATTTCGCCTTCAGGTCGCCTAAGGAACAGATATCGTCCAGATAGCCGTCCAACTGCTTCTTATTAAAGTCCACGAACATGGTCAGATTGTCCAGTTTATGCTGGGACGCGAACATGGCAGCCTCCCATACCTGGCCCTCCTGGCATTCGCCGTCGCCGGTGATCAGGTATACCCGGTTTGGCTTGTTCTGGACCTTGCTGCCCAGTGCCATACCAACAGCCAGTGACACGCCCTGTCCTAAAGAACCGGTGGTCATATCCACGCCTGGAGTTAACAGACGGTTGCAATGGCTTGGGATGTTGGTTCCCGGAAGGTTCATGGTCTCCAGCTCTTCCATTGGGAAATAGCCTTTGACTGCCAAAGCGGCATAAAGACCTGGGCCGGAGTGGCCTTTGCTGTAAACTAAGTAGTCACGGTCTTCTTTCTGTGGGTTCTTTGGATCGATATTCATAACAGATCCGTACAGAACAGCCAGGGCATCGGAAATGGAAAGACTTCCGCCCAGATGTCCGAAGCCTAAATGACGGAAACTGTAAAGTGCGGTTTTGCGGATCTTCGCTGCTAAAATATCTAGCTCAGTTTTGGATGGTTTCATAAAAATTTTACCCCCTTCTTGCGTTTTCTTGATATTGTTATTCTATTAAGAAAATGAAGAAAAGTCATTGACCAAACGCACATATTGGTTATATGATTGGATATATAAGCACTGTTTACACAATGGGTGAGCAGGCGCGGATATAAGGAGGTGAGGCGATGGCATACACCTTGCGGGATATGTTAAATACCCAGGCGTTCCAGGAGCTGCAGGTGATCGCAGGAAAAGACGGCCTGGATAATCCGGTCCGCTATGTGGGCGTTCTGGAAGCACCGGATTCGGTTGATTTTGTGAAGGAACATGAATTTATCCTGACCACAGGCTATGTATTTTCCCTTCAGACCGACCGGATGATGACTATGATCCGTCAGCTCCATGAGCACAACGCGGCGGGGATCGGCATCAAGATGTTCCGGTATATCCAGTCGCTGCCGGAGGAAGTGCGGCAGATGGCGGATGAGTACAAGCTGCCGATCTTTTTTATTCCTAATAAATACTCCTGGCATGAGTTGATTCTGCCATTAATTCTGAATATTTCCGCCATGAATGCGGAGGACGGGCGGCTGTATCAGGACTATGACCAGCTGATCTACAACATGCAGCATTCCCAGACCATCTACGACTTTATCAGCCGGGCCGGAGAACTGCTGCAGAAGCCGTTGACCCTGGTGAACCGGAACACGAAGGAATTCTTGTGTTATCCGGCGGATTATGAGCCGGAATACGGGCCGGTGGAGCAGTGGCTTGCGATCTTGCAGGAGCGGGGAAAAGAGAAAACCGGCGGGAAAGTGCAATATTTCCGGCCAGACCGGAAAAAGCAGGGATTTCTGGCAGTGGAACTGCAGCTTCAGGAGTACCAGTACCTGATCTTGTGGGACAGCCCGGAACCGGCAGATCTAAACCAGTACAACTACCTGGTGTATTCCCTGGTGCTGATCAGCGATTCCATGCAGAATCGGCGGGCCATGGAGAAGAACCAGATGCTGCAGAAAAGCCTGATGCTACAGAAGATTTTCCTGGAAAAGGTGCCGGAGGAGGCGAAAATGGCTTCTTACGGCGTGTCCATCGGGAAAGAGGATGTCCATATTCCTATGGTGGCAGCGTTTGCGGGACATCAGGAAGAGCGGATTTCCGTCTACAACCCGGTGGTGATCCGCCTGTTAGAGCAGCTTCTCCAGAAGTGGCGTGTTCACGGCTTTACGGATACGGACGGACAGATCCATTTGTTGATCCCGGTGGAACGGAATCTCACACCGCCGGAACGGCTGAGTTATAGTCGGAAGACGGCTTCGGGGATTTTAAAGACCATCCAGGGATACTTTCCAGATTTGGAGGCGAGAGCGGCAGTGGGCCGGTGTGGTGATGGCTGGGCCGGGCTGGAGGAACGCCACCGGGAACTTTTGCAGGTGTGGAGCCGGGTGAGGGACCGGACAGATCTGAACTGGCCGGTGCAGCTTCACGATCTGGGAGCGGAGGTTTGTCTGGCTAATCCGGGATTTTCCCAGTTTTTTCAGGAACTTCTGGAAGAGTATTTCTGGTCGGTGGAACAGCTGGAGACAGAAAATAGGGAGAAGCTGGAGAGCGCAGTCCGGGCATATCTGGAAGCCGGGTTTAACACTAGGGAGGCGGCCAGAAGCCTGGGGGTTCATCACAACACGATCCGGAAGCGTCTGGAACAGTTGATGACCCTGACAGGACTGGATTTGACCAGAAAAGAAGATTTATTTATGATTTTATTATATTTTCAGTTGAAGTAGGAGGAAGAAACCATGGATATGAATTATGTAGTTTCATTTTTAGAGAAGATCGTCAATATCCCAAGCCCAAGCGGATATACGAAAGAGGTTATGAAGGCGGTGGAAGAGGAGGCCAAGGGCTTTGGCTATGAGACAGAGTACAGCCGGAAGGGCGGCCTGATCATTACGGTTCCTGGTAAAACAGAGCATTGTCTGGGAATTTCTGCTCATGTGGATACCTTAGGCGCCATGGTGCGTTCCGTCACTTCTGAGGGAAAATTAAAGCTGATCTCCGTGGGCGGATTTACCATGGAGAGCATTGAGGGCATGTACTGTAAGGTTCATACCAGAACCGGAAAGACTTACACCGGAACCATTTTGACAAAATCTCCGTCCGTCCATGTGCAGGATGACGCCAGAACCTTAGAGCGCAAGGAGAAAAATATGGAAGTGCGCCTGGACGAGGTGGTTCACAATGCCGAGGACGTGGCGAAGCTGGAGATCGGAACCGGAGATTTCATCAGCTTTGATCCGATGTTTGTATACACGGAAAGCGGATTTATCAAATCCCGCCATCTGGATGACAAGGCTTCTGTGGCGGTGCTGATGGGCGTGTTGAAGGATATGGCAGAGCAGAAATTTGTGCCGGAAATGACTGTGAAGCTGCTGATCAGCAATTTCGAGGAGGTAGGCTTCGGCGCAAGCTGGGTTCCAGAGGATGTGGAAGAACTGCTGGCAGTGGATATGGGCTGTGTCGGCGATGATCTGGCGGGAAATGAGTTCCAGGTCAGCATCTGTGCCAAAGACGGCGGCGTTCCGTATGATTATGACATGACCAATAAGCTGATCCAGGTTGCAAAAGAGCGGAATTTGGGATATGTGGTGGATGTGTTCCCACACTATGGTTCTGACGTGGGCGCAGCATTAAAGGGCGGCAATAACATCCGTGGTGCGCTGATCGGACAGGGCGTGCATGCGTCCCATGGTACGGAGAGAACCCATGTGGAGGGATTGAAGCAGACATTATTGTTGGTTGAGGGCTATATTGGAATGGAGAAAGCCGAGTAATAAGATGAATCTGTAAATTGGATTTTAGTCTGGACGAAAAATGCATGATTTTCTTTTAGCAGGCATAGATATAAAGGGAAAAAGCATGGAGCGTCTGGCATGAAAGAATGGTATCAGTGTTCTGCCGATGAGGTGTTAGATGGTCTGGGCACTTCGCCCGCTGGTCTGGACCGGAAAGAGGTGATCCGGCGCAGGAGACAGTATGGGGAGAACCGGGTGACAGAAAGCCGGGAAGATCCGCCATGGAAAATATTTTTAAAGCAATACCAGGATCTGCTG
>ERZ836877.6003-NODE-6003-length-11136-cov-3.061727_pt1 | contig 11136 bp, 10 predicted proteins | sample MGYA00519469_ERZ836877 | MGnify/ENA primary metagenome ERZ836877 (study PRJEB31850, sample SAMEA3708809) | human gut metagenome | biome: human gut; feature: human-associated habitat; material: faeces | place: China | collected 2014 ... | reverse complement strand
AAAATGGATATTGGCAGATAAAAAGAAAAATGGTTCGTGATCTCTTGACATACTATTCCTATAGTGCTAGTATGAATTAAATTCACAAGGCATCAATGGAGGAAGAATCATGGCAAGAGGAATCAATACGAAATGTACCCATCTGGAAGAGGATGAGCAGAGTATAAAAAACTACGGAGCGATCAGTTACCCGATCTATCAGACTGCGACGTATGCACATATGGGTGTCGGCAGAAGCACTGGATTTGACTACAGCAGACTTCAGAATCCGACCAGAGAGCAGTTAGAAAAGGTGGTCGCTTCTTTGGAGAATGGCATAGATGCCATCGCATTTTCTACCGGTATGGCAGCGATCACCATGATGATGGAGCTCTTCAAGCCCGGCGATCACCTGATTGTGGATTCTGACCTGTATGGCGGGAGTATCCGTCTCTTTCACAGTGTTTCCGCTAAAAATGGCATTGAATTTTCCAATGTGGACTGCTATAAAGAAGATGTGGAAAGCTTCGTGAAGGAAAACACCAAGGCTATTTACATAGAGACGCCGACCAACCCGATGATGAATGTCACCGATATCGCAGCTATGGCAGAAATTGCCAAACGCCATGACCTGCTGCTGATCGTGGATAACACCTTCTTATCCCCATATTTCCAGAATCCTCTGGATCTGGGAGCGGATATCGTGGTTCACAGCGGTACGAAATATTTAGGCGGACACAACGATACGCTGGCTGGTTTTCTGGTGACCAACCGGGAGGTCATCAGCGAGAAGTTCCGTTTCTTAATTAAGACCGTTGGTTCCGGACTGGCCCCGTTTGACAGCTGGCTGATCTTGCGCGGCATCAAGACCCTGGGTATCCGTATGGAGCGTTCCCAGGAAAATGCAAAACAGATTGCCGGTTGGTTAAAACAGCAGAAAGCTGTGACTAAAGTGATCTATCCTGGACTGGAAGAGCATCCAGGTCATGAAATCATGAAAAAACAGGCCAGAGGCTTCGGTGCGATGTTGACCTTCCAGCTGGAGAGTAAGGAATTTGCCCTTTCCATTCTGGAAAAAGTACGGATGATCAAATTCGCTGAGAGCCTTGGCGGTGTAGAGACCCTGGTCACTTACCCGACGACCCAGACCCACGCAGATGTTCCGAAGGAGATCCGGGAGAAAAATGGCATCACTGAGGCAACCTTGAGAATGTCTGTGGGCATCGAAGATGCAAAAGACCTGATCGATGAGTTAGAAAAAGTATTCAGAGAAACGGAGCAGGAATTATATGGCGGAAAGAAATCTTGATTTTGACCGGATCGTAGACAGAAGAAATACCAAATCTTTAAAATATGATTTTGCTGAGAAACGGGGAATGCCGAAAGACCTGCTTCCCCTGTGGGTGGCAGACATGGACTTTAAGACCTCCAGTTACGTCCAGGATGCTTTGGCAAAACAGGTAGAACATGGTATTTTTGGTTACAGCGACACGCTGACTCCTTATTTTGAGATCGTCAGAAGCTGGATGAAACGTCACCATGACTGGGACGTGGAAGAGGACTGGCTGGTGAAGACGCCGGGTATCGTATTTGCCCTTGCCATGGCAGTGCGTGCATTTACAGAACCGGGCGATGCGGTGCTGATCCAGCAGCCGGTGTATTATCCATTCTCTGAGGTGATCTCAGACAATGGCAGAAAGATCGTCAGCAGCGATCTGTACGCAGGAGAGGACAACCGCTACCACATTGATTTCGAGGATTTTGAGCAGAAGATCCGGGATGAGCGGGTGAAATTATTCTTCCTGTGTAATCCTCACAATCCGGTAGCCAGAGTATGGACCAGGGAAGAACTGACCAGAATGGGTGAGATCTGCCAGAAATATCAGGTGAAAGTTGTCAGCGATGAGATTCATGCAGATTTTGTATTTAAAGGAAAACATCAGGTGTTTGCGGCGATTTCCAAAGAATTTGCGGATTTTACCATCACCTGCACCTCCCCAAGTAAGACCTTTAACCTGGCGGGACTTCAGATCTCCAACATCTTCATTTCCAATCCACAGATCCGCGAGACCTTCAAACAGGAGATCAACCGGGCCGGATACAGTCAGTTGAATGTGGCAGGTCTGGTTGGCTGTGAGGCAGCATATTCTGACGGAGAAGAGTGGTATGAAGCCATGAAGGCTTATGTGGCTGCCAATATTGAATATACAAAAGAGTATGTGGAGCAGTATCTTTCTGGTGTTTCCATGACTGAGCATGAGGGAACCTATCTGGTGTGGCTGGATTTCCGTGGAACCGGGCTTGGTGTGGAAGAGCTGGAGGATCTGATCATCCATAAAGCAAAGCTGTGGTTAGACAGTGGCAAGATCTTCGGAGAGAAAGGCAAAGGCTTCCAGAGGATCAATGTAGCCTGCCCGAGAGCGACATTGACCGAAGCGCTTGAGCGGATACGCAAGGCGCTGGAAGAGAGGAAATAGAGTATAAAAACATCAAAACAGCACACAGACTTTAACGCCGGAAATAAAAGGAGGGCATCGCTATGAGTAAGATCAAAGAGAGCGCACTGGAGCTGATCGGAGGAACCCCGATCATGAAACTGAATGGATATGCAAAGAAAGCCGGAGTCACGGACGCAGTGATCCTGGCAAAACTGGAGTATTTAAACCCAGCAGGTTCTGTAAAAGACCGTGTTGCATTATCCATGATCGAGGATGCAGAAGAAAAAGGCATCTTAAAACCGGGAGCTACGATCATCGAGCCAACCAGCGGAAATACCGGAATCGGACTTGCAGCCGTAGCTGCAGCCAAGGGATACCGTGCGATCTTTACACTGCAGGATACCATGAGTGTGGAGCGCAGAAACCTGCTAAAAGCATACGGCGCAGAGCTGGTTCTGACTGAGGGAGCCAAAGGCATGAAGGGCGCCATCGCCAAAGCAGAAGAGCTGAAAAATGAGATTCCAGGCGCTGTCGTATTAGGCCAGTTCATCAACCCAGCCAACCCGGCTGCCCACCGCAGCACCACAGGTCCGGAGATCTGGGATCAGACCGATGGAAAAGTAGACATCTTTGTTGCAGGCGTCGGCACAGGCGGAACCATCACAGGCGTTGGCGAATATTTAAAATCCAAGAATCCGGATATCAAAGTCGTAGCCGTAGAGCCAGCTTCCAGTCCGGTTTTATCCAAGGGAACCGCAGGCCCGCACAAGATCCAGGGGATCGGAGCCGGTTTCGTACCGGAGGTTTTAAATACCAGAGTTTACGATGAGGTCATTGCCATCGAGAACGAGGATGCCTTCACAGAAGGACGCGCTTTTGCAGCATCCGAGGGAATCTTAGTAGGAATTTCCTCCGGCGCAGCCTTAAAAGCAGCCTCCATTCTGGCGAAGAGACCAGAAAATAAAGGGAAAGTGATCGTAGTGCTGCTTCCAGATTCTGGAGACCGCTATTTGTCAACTCCATTATTTAACAGTGAGGCATAATACACGATAAAAATCATCAGAAAAGCTATTCGCCGGGTAAAAGGGGTGGGTAGCTTTTTTGATTTCATAGGAAAGTTCGTCCTATGAAATCAAAAACGCTTTGCGGGATCGCACTGCGGCGGAGTGGAAGAGTGCCGCTGTCGCGACCCGCCGCAGGCGGAGAATCCTGCGAGCAGGAAAGCAAAAAGTCAACAAATATAGGCAATATATAAAACAAAATAGATATTATGCGGAAAATATGGTATGATTAAGATGTAACATGTATATATATTACTTAAGGTTGGAGAAAAATTATGAAATCAAGTAAAGAAAAGGCTATGGAATGGGGTATCTCTTATCATGCAGTAAGTAATATGTGTAAAAACGGGAAAATCCAAGGAGCAGTGAAGATTGGAAGAACATGGCAAATCCCTGATGATGCAGAAAAGCCAATGGATGGCCGAATCACTTCAGGTAATTATATGCTAAAAAAAATAGAACCGAAGAAGAAATCACTTCCTATCGGAATTGCTGATTATGTCAGAGCCCAAACAGAATATTATTATGTAGATAAGACGTTATTAATTAAAGACTTCTTAGATCAGAAACCGCTTGTATCCTTGTTTACACGCCCAAGAAGATTTGGTAAGACATTAAATATGGATATGCTTCGAGTGTTTTTTGAGATTTCGGATGAAGATACTGGCCGGTATTTTACAGATAAAAAGATCTGGCAATGTGGAGAATATTATCGTGCTTATCAGGGAAAATTTCCAGTTATATTTTTGACTTTCAAAGATGTGAAATTTGCTACCTGGGAAAATACAATCGATAAAATAAGCGCTCTTCTTCAGGAAGAATATGACAGACATAAAGAAGTTATGTATAGTGATCAGCTGGCGTCTTATGAAAAAGAATATTTCACACGGATCTTAAATAAAACTGCCAGTGAAGTGGAACTTTCTGCAGCTTTAGAGAAGTTATCCAAAATGTTAACGAAATACTATGGAACAGCACCTGTTATTATCATTGATGAATACGATACGCCGATCCAGGAAGGATATTCTAAAGACTTTTATGAGGAAATCGTTGGATTTATGAGAAATTTCTTTTCTAGTGCGTTTAAAGATAATAAGAATCTTTCCTATGGATTCCTTACTGGAATTTTACGGATCGCTCAAGAAAGTATTTTCAGCGGTCTTAATAATCTGGCTGTAAATACTGTATTAGACAATGAGTATGACCAATACTTTGGCTTTACCAATGAAGAAATTCATGAGATGTTGAAATATTATGGAGCATTAGGAAAAGAAAAAGAGTTAAAAGAATGGTACGATGGGTACTTATTTGGAAGTAAAGAAATTTATAATCCATGGTCCGTCATAAACTATATATCCAAAGGATGCACTCCTCAAGCTTATTGGGTCAATACAGGGAAAAATGAAATATTAGAAGATGTATTAAAGATTGCGACTGACGATGTTACTGAAAAATTATTTTCTCTTCTACAGGGGAGACCTGCTATTGCAAGGATTGATCAAAATGTTGTGTATCGTTCTTTAACAAAAGAACCAGCCAATATTTACAGTTTGTTATTGGTCGCAGGATATTTAAAAGCAACGAAAAAACAACTGCAGGCAGATGGATCATATTTATGCGAAGTTTCTATTCCTAATAAAGAAATTGCTGCAGTTTATACATCTGAAATATTGTCTCATCTAGTACAAATCGGAGCAATTAGTAATACAACAGCGGACAAGATTGCAGAAAGTCTTTATGCAAATGATCAGAGAAAACTACAACGAGCCATTTCTGATTATCTGGATCAAACAATTAGTTTTTATGATGCCGGAGCAGAAGGTTTTTATCATGGATTAGTTCTTGGGTTGATTGCGTTGATGGATAATCAGTATAAAATTAAATCCAATAGGGAAGCTGGAGATGGAAGATATGATATTTGCCTGATTCCTAGAAAAAACACATATCCAGGAATCATCATGGAACTTAAATGGAAGAAAGATCTGGCTGATGATTCATTAGAGCTGTTGGCCAAAGAGGCTTTATCTCAAATAGATAAAAACCGTTATGATCTGGAAATAAAAGAAGATGGGATAACAGATATCCTAAAATTTGGAATCGCTTTTTCTGGAAAGAAAATTCAAATTCAGACAAAGTAAGGCAATATAAGGAAAGCAGGTACATCAAGTGCTTGCTTTTTTTACTTTGCAAGCTATGGAAAATGTGATATACTAATACAGACAAAGTTCTGGTCGTATCAGCTCTGGACTTTGCATTGCAAATGAACCCAAGGGAGAATAGTCATGAAGTGGAATCGCGTATTATTAAAATTAAGCGGTGAGGCCCTGGCAGGACCGAAAAAAACCGGTTTTGATGAAGATACTGTAAAGGAAGTAGCACGTCAGGTGAAAATTTCCGTAGACGCAGGCGTAGAGGTGGGCATTGTCATTGGCGGAGGTAATTTCTGGAGAGGACGTACCAGCAACGCCATCGACCGCACCAAGGCAGACCAGATCGGTATGTTGGCAACCATCATGAACTGCATCTATGTATCTGAGATCTTCCGCAACGCAGGGATGCAGACCGAGATCTTAACCCCATTTGCTGTAGGTGCCATGACCAGGTTATTTTCCAAAGACCTGGCCAACCAGTATTTCAAAGAGGGTAAGGTAGTGTTCTTCGCAGGAGGTACCGGACATCCATATTTCTCAACCGATACCGGAATCACCTTAAGAGCCGTAGAGATGGATGCTGACTGTATCCTTCTTGCCAAGTCCATTGACGGCGTATATGACAGCGATCCGAAGGTGAACCCGGACGCAAAACGTTACGACACCATCAGTATCCAGGAGGTGATCGACAAGCAGTTAGCTGTCGTTGACCTGACTGCTTCCATCATGTGCATGGAACATAAGATGCCGATGGCAGTATTTGATCTGAATGAGAAAGACAGCATTGCCAACGCGATGCAGGGTAAAATTAACGGCACCATCGTGACCGTATAACAGGAGGAAGCTATGCAGGAAAAATTAAGTTTTTATGAGGACAAGATGAACAAGTCCCTGGAGGCATTACAGAATGAGTACGGTTCTATCCGTGCCGGCCGTGCTAATCCACACGTACTGGACAAATTAAAAGTAGATTATTACGGAACACCGACCCCGCTTCAGCAGGTAGGTAACATTTCCGTACCGGAAGCAAGAATGATCGTGATCCAGCCATGGGAGAAGAGCCTGTTAAGAGCAATCGAGAAAGCAATCTTAACCTCTGATCTGGGCATTAACCCGACCAACGATGGTACTTGCATCCGCCTGGTATTCCCAGAGCTGACTGAGGAACGCAGAAAAGAACTTGCCAAAGACGTAAAGAAAAAAGGCGAGGGAGCGAAGGTTGCGATCCGTAACATCCGCCGTGATGCCAACGATACCTTCAAGAAGATGGAAAAAGGCGGCGAGATCTCTGAGGATGATCAGAAATCAGCAGAGGAGAAGATCCAGAAGCTGACTGACAAGATGATCGAGAAAGTAGATAAGGCAGTCGAAGCGAAAACAAAAGAGATTATGACAGTTTAATGATACCAGGGTCAAAAGGTCAGAAGTCCGGTGCAGGTCTGCCTGCAGGGGAATTTTGATCTTGGGATCTGCCCGGTATCTATGGGGGCGGGCGATCACCTGCCCCCTTATGTGTGTTATGGACGAAAATCCCGCGAGGGACTGCAAGACACGGGAATCGTAATGCAAAATGGTTTGGAGGATAAGCAACTATGCTGGAGAATATGACAGTACCGAAGCACGTGGCTGTGATCCTGGATGGAAACGGCAGATGGGCGAAGAAACACGGAGTTCCAAGAGCTATGGGACACAAAGCCGGCTGTGAGACCCTGGAGAAGATGGTCCGCATAGCCGCTGATATGGGTATTTCTTATTTTACTGTTTACGGGTTTTCCACAGAAAACTGGAAACGTTCCGCGGAAGAGGTCGGAGCGCTGATGAGGCTGTTCCGTTACTACATGGTGCGTCTGTTAAAAATCGCCAATGAGAACAACGTCCGCGTAAAGATGATCGGAGACAAATACCGGTTCGCACCGGATATCATAGAAGGAATCGACAATCTGACAGAAGGAACGAGGAACAACACGGGCATGACATTTGTCATCGCTATCAATTACGGTGGCAGGGATGAGATTGTCCGTGCAGCCAGAAAGCTGGTAGAGGATTACCGGGCAAATGACAAGGACGTGGCATCCATTGATGAGAGCCTGTTTGCCGGATACCTGGATACGGCAGGCATTCCGGACCCGGATCTGATGATCCGCACCAGCGGCGAGTTAAGGCTGTCAAACTACCTGCTGTGGCAGCTTGCCTATGCGGAGTTTTATGTAACAGATTGTCTGTGGCCTGATTTTGACCAGAAGGAATTAGAAAAAGCAATCGTGGCGTATAATAGCAGAGAGAGACGCTTCGGAGGCAGAAAATAGGAGGAGTCGGGATGTTTACAACACGTTTGGTCAGTGGGATCATTCTGGTGATCCTGGCTCTGGTTCTGGTGACCACAGGCGGCGGAGTATTATTTACGGCAGTGGCGGCCATTTCCCTGATCGGTATGTTTGAACTGTACCGGGTCATGAAGCTGGAGAAGACGCCGTTAGCAGCAGTGGGATATCTGGCGGCAGCTCTTTATTATGGATTTGTGTGGTTTGAGAAGGAAGACCTGATGATGTTGATGGCAGCGGCTTTTGTGATGGTGCTGATGGCAATCTATGTGTTTACCTTTCCAAAATACAAGACCGAAGAGATCACCATTACCTTTTTCGGGGTCTTTTATGTGGCAGTGATGCTCTCTTACCTGTTTCTGGTGCGGAGAGCGGCGGACGGCGTATACCTGGTCTGGCTGATATTTTTAAGCTCCTGGGGCTGCGATACCTGTGCGTACTGCGCCGGCATGCTGTTCGGACGCCATAAGCTTGCCCCGGTCTTAAGTCCTAAAAAATCCATCGAGGGAGCGATCGGCGGCATGGTTGGAGCGGCGTTTCTTGGTGCCCTTTACGGCGCTGTATTTGGAACTCATATGGAAGAAGTGGGGAATCCGGTGATTGCCTGCTGCGCAGCCTGCGCCATTGCTGCAGTGATCTCCCAGATCGGTGATCTGGCAGCCTCCGCCATCAAGAGGAACCATCAGGTAAAAGATTACGGAACCCTGATCCCGGGCCATGGAGGAATCCTGGACCGGTTTGATAGTATGATGTTTACGGCTCCGGCTATTTATTTTGTTATTTTATTTTTACGGTAGTGCATTGGCATATAGGAGAAAATCATGAAAAAGATCGCACTTCTGGGTTCTACCGGTTCCATCGGTACCCAGACCTTAGATGTAGTGAGAAACCAGGGCGATATCCAGGTAACAGCCATGGCTGCAGGAAGTAATATCGCTCTGTTAGAAAAACAGATCCGGGAGTTTCATCCATCCATAGCAGCAGTATGGGATGAGAAAAAGGCACTGGAATTGAAGGTGAAAGTGGCAGACCTTCCGGTAAAAGTGGTGTCCGGTATGGACGGTCTGTTAGAGGCAGCAACAGAGAAAGAGGCCCAGATCGTGGTGACTGCCGTTGTGGGCATGATCGGTATCCGCCCGACCATCGCAGCGATGGAGGCTGGCAAAGATATTGCTTTAGCCAATAAAGAGACTTTAGTAACTGCCGGACATATCATCATGCCATTAGCAGAAAAGCTTGGTGTGAAGATCCTTCCAGTGGACAGTGAGCACAGTGCCATTTTCCAGAGTTTAAATGGTGAACATGGCAATAAGATCCACAAGATCTTGTTAACCGCTTCTGGCGGCCCATTCCGTGGCCGTACCAGAGAACAGATGGCTTCTGTTCAGGTAGAGGATGCCTTAAAACATCCAAACTGGTCCATGGGAAGAAAGATCACCATCGATTCTTCCACCATGGTCAACAAGGGACTGGAAGTGATGGAGGCTCACTGGCTGTTTGATGTGGAGATGGATCAGGTACAGGTGGTTGTCCAGCCACAGAGCATCATCCATTCCATGGTCGAGTATGAGGACGGTGCGGTGATCGCCCAGCTTGGAACACCGGATATGCGCCTGCCGATCCAGTATGCCCTCTATTATCCGGAGCGGCGTTATCTGCCAGGAGACCGTCTGGACTTTTGGAAATTAAGCCAGATCACCTTTGAAAAGCCGGATCTGGAGAATTTCCACGGACTGGCGCTGGCTTATGAGGCAGGAAGAAGGGGCGGTTCCCTTCCAACAGTATTTAATGCAGCCAATGAATATGCGGTTGCCAAGTTCTTAAACCGTGAGATCTCCTATCTGGAGATCACGGATATGATCCAGAAAGCCATGGAGAATCATAAAGTGATTGATGATCCGACGGTGGAACAGATTTTGGAGACCGAGAGAGAAGTAGATGAGTTGTTGAGATAGGAGGAATAAGCAGACAGATGAGTATCATTGTGGCAGTCCTGGTGTTTGGACTGATTGTACTGATTCATGAGTTCGGTCATTTTATCGTGGCGAAGAAGTGCGGCATCGGTGTGATCGAATTTTCCATAGGGATGGGGCCCAGAGTATGGAGTTTTGAAAAAGGTGAGACCAGATATTCATTGAAGCTTTTGCCCTTCGGTGGTTCCTGCATGATGTTGGGGGAGGATGAAAATGAATCCGATCCGAAGGCATTTAACAATAAGTCCGTGTGGGCGAGAATTGCGGTGGTATTTGCGGGACCGCTCTTTAATTTCCTGCTGGCCGTGGTGCTTGGCATCATCATTGTCCATATGGTTGGTTTCGATTCCCCGACTCTGACAGATGTGCAGCCGGGATTTTCCGCAGAAGAACAGGGGATGCAGGCGGGTGATGTGATCACGAAGCTGAACCATGAGCCGGTGGTGGTATACCGTGACATTACCATCTATATGATGCTGCATCCGTCTGATCCGGTGGATGTGGAGTTTAAACGTCTGGCGGCAGACGGCGTTACCTGGGAAAAACATACGGTGACACTGACGCCCAGGTATTCCGATGAAAATGGCAGATATATGCTTGGAATCGTGGTCAGTGGCCGTTATACGAAAGCCAATGGGATCGGCGAGACTTTAAAATACGGTATTTATGAGATGGTCTACAGTGTGAAGACCACCATCAAGAGCCTTGGCATGATGATCCATGGTCAGGTGGGCAGAGATGATGTGGCAGGCCCGGTCCGCATGGTCAGCATGATCGATGAGACGGTGGAAGAGACCATTCCTTACGGTATGTCTGCCGTGATTTTGACATTAATGAACCTATGCATGCTTTTAAGTGCGAACCTGGGTGTCATGAATCTTCTTCCAATTCCGGCCTTAGACGGAGGACGGCTGGTATTTCTGATTCTGGAGGTGCTTCGCGGCAGACCGATCGATAAAGAAAAAGAAGGCATGGTCCACATGGCAGGCATGGCAGCGCTGATGGTCCTGATGGTGTTAGTGCTGTTTAATGATATATCGATCTTGTTTAAAGGAGTGTAAGAAATTCATATGAGCAGAAATGATACAAAGGTGATCCACATTGGAGACCGGGTGATCGGCGGCGGCAATCCGATCCTGATCCAGTCCATGTGCAACACCAAGACGGAACATGTAGAAGAAACAGTGAAACAGATCCTGGAGCTGGAGCAGGCG
>ERZ836877.5980-NODE-5980-length-11173-cov-3.421928_pt1 | contig 11173 bp, 9 predicted proteins | sample MGYA00519469_ERZ836877 | MGnify/ENA primary metagenome ERZ836877 (study PRJEB31850, sample SAMEA3708809) | human gut metagenome | biome: human gut; feature: human-associated habitat; material: faeces | place: China | collected 2014 ... | reverse complement strand
CCGGAGCCGCGCTTCGCTCGATGCCGCTGCGGAACTCGCGCGCAAAGACCGCGCGCTCAGACAGTCCTCGCAAACTCGCATCGAGCTCAGCGCGTCTCTGCTCAAGATGCCCTCAATCGCGCGATGCGGCGCTTAGGCCATTTATCCCAGTTCGGAGACAAATAACCCGTCCATTTGTCTCATGTACGGACTCGGGTAAAATACATGGAAAGCGTATTCTACCCGAAAACAAGGAGTTGTTATGAGCTACATCACTCGCACCATGGAACCTCTCGTATCGTCTGTAGCGAGTGAGTACTCGGCTGTGCTTGTGACAGGCCCTAGGCAAGTGGATAAATCCACCATGCTCGGACATATCATCGAATCAAAGGGTTTGCCCATCGAGACAGTGACGCTCGATGATATGACAGAGAGACAGCTCGCGGCAACGGATCCGGCTATGTTCCTTCAGATTCATAAGCCGCCTGTTCTTATCGGCGAGGTGCAATATGCACCGGAGCTTTTCTCGCAAATCAAAATGCTCGTCGATCAAGGGGCGCCTCCGGGGTCGTTCTGGCTGACCGGCTCGCAGCAGTTCCGACTGATGGAGCTTGCGGGAGAGACGCTTGCCGGACGTGTCGCGGTGCTGCCCCTCTCGTCGCTCACGCAAGTCGAAGCTTTGGGAATGCCTGGCGCGCCTTTCGGCTTCTCCGTCGACTTTTGGAAAGAGCGCGAGAAAAGTGTCATCCCGGCAGATGTGACCACCCTTTTCGATCGTATGCATAGAGGCGCTATGCCAGCTGTCGTCTCGGGCAAATATACGAACCTCACCGTTTTCTACAACAGCTACATCCAAACCTACATCGAGCGTGACGTACGCCGTTTGCTAGGAAATGTCGACGTGCTGGAGTTCATCGATTTCATGAGAGCGGCGACAGCCCGAACAGCGCAACTGGTAAACGTGGCTTCCATGGCAAAAGATGTGGGCATTCGCCAAGAGAAAGCCAAGGCATGGCTGTCGGTGCTAGAAAAGTCAGGTATAGCGTTCTTCTTGCACCCTTATGCGAATAATCAGCTGAAACGCACCGTGAAAGCCCCAAAGCTCTATTTTCACGATTGCGGGTTGGTCGCCCATCTCACCAAGTGGACCAGTGCCGAGACCATGCAGTCAGGAGCCATGGCTGGTGCGTTTATGGAGAACTTTGTCGTTTCTGAGATATACAAGAGCTATCTGAACGTAGGTGCGGAACCTGCACTTTATTATTATCGCGATCATGACGCCAAGGAAATTGATCTCATCATCGAGTCGAACGGCGAGCTTCATCCCATCGAAGTGAAGAAGACGGCATCACCGAATGCCTCCATGACAAAGAACTTCTCTGTCCTCGATAAGGGGGTAGTTCCTCGCGGCTGCGGAGCAATTGTTTGTGCCGCTGAGCATTTCAGTGCCCTCGATGGCAACACATTGGTGATTCCCGCAGGATTGTTGTAAGTACGAAGGCAGCGCCGTCTGCGAGGCGTTGCTTTGTCGCCGTTGTTTTGTCGGGGAGTGGGGCGACCCAGCCTTTGCTCGAAATGACAATAATTGTCATCTCGACTGGAGCGGCCGGAAGGCCGCGGAATGGAGAGATCTCCAGATGGCGAGATTTCTCGACTGCGCGACCTGCGGTCGCTTCGCTCGAAATGACAGGGGACTATAGCAGCGGAAGCAGTGTTCCCGCGAAGAGCCAGGCGGTGAGACCGGGAGCAAGCGCGATATGCGAGTGGCGGTCCGCACGACCCGTGGCAAGTTGCACGAGCGCGAGCACGCCTATGAGCAGCGCGCACGCAAAGACACCGCACATAAGCCCCTCGGTTCCCGAGAAGAGCGCGAGCGGCACGAGCATGCGCACATCACCCGAGCCGATGAGTTCGCATGCACCACGATGCATGCGAAGGTAATTGAACAGCAGCACGATCGCGGCAATCGTTCCCGTGGGCAGCACGATTGCAATCGTTTCCGTAACGCCGCCCTCCATCACGCGAAAGACAAGAGCGCATGCGAGTAGCACGGCGACAAGCTCGGATGGCAGGACGTGCCCACGCAGATCGCAGACGAGCAGCGCAGCCATGCACGCGCATGCAAACGAGAAGCTCAAACAGCAGATGACGTTGCCGAGCAGGAGCCAGGCACCGAGTGCACCGCTCATGCACACGAGCGCGATGAGCATGCGAAGAGCGCGCCCGAGCGCAGCATCGAATCCGCGCGTGCGCAGGGAAGCTTGGGCGATGCCCGTCATGCCCGTCCATCCCAGGATGCAGCTCGCGCATGCGTAGAGCATCATGAGCGGCCCCGTTCTCTAACGCGTTCGCAGGGCGTAGGCAGCTGAGATAGCCGAACAAGCATCGTTGGCAAACGATGATAGGTACTTGTCGTCGTTATCCTTCAGATGAATGTAGATGGCACGACGGCCACGGCTTGCCAGCGCCGAGAAATCGCCGAGCGCCTCGGCGTTTGCCACGTCACCGAGCGTAAAGTCCTCATGGGGCACCGTGATGTCGAAGGGTTCGTCGGCACTGACGACAAGGAAGACACCCGTGTTGGGGCCGCCTTTGTGCATCTGGCCGGTGGAGTGCAGATAACGCGGGCCGATTTCGAGACATGAACACACGTCGAGACGATCGGCTGCGCGGTGGCGCACCTTCTCGAGCGTCTCGCGGCGCCCGACGCCCTTGAAGGGCAGAAACGCGTTGAGACTGAAATAATCATCATCCTTGATCGAGCAGAACAGCATGCGCAACGCTGCGTTTGCATCGATGCTCTCATGTGAGCCGTCGAATGCATCGAGAAGCGCGGAGCTCACGTAAACGCGATCGGCGTAGTTGCAGGAGCCAAGTTCGAACTCCTCGTAAGCGGGCTTGCCCCAGACATCTTCCGGGACATCGAAGTGACCGCCCTGGTTGTAGAGGATCTGACGTGTTGCCGCTTTGGTGCTCTCGACGTCAGGTTGGTCGAAGGGGTTGATTTGCATGAGCCAACCACAGAAGGCGACGGCATACTCCCAGATGAGGAAGTAGCGCGTCATGGCCGTGCTATCGGGGATATCCAGACGGAAGACCGGGATATCCGGGTGCACGCAGGTGCGAGCATGCTCGAATGCCTCATCGCTATCCATGTTGCAGAGGATGGCGCAGCGATCATGGTGCGGGTCGGAGAGGATGCCTGCGTCGACTTCGACGTTGGGCAATATGCCAACGCCCGTCTTGCCAAGAGACTCGGCAACGAGCTGCTCGACCCAGAGACCGAAGACCTGCTTGCTCGGCGGCATGAGCAAAGAGAACTTGTCACGGCCGGCCTTGAGGTTGTCGTAGAGGAAAGCCGCGAGCCAGATTGCCGGGTTTTCGGGTGAATCCGAGGCGCAGAGCTTCTCCATGGGGACGGCGTCCTCGAGCATGCGCTCGATGTCGATGCCGATGGCTGCCATGGGGAGCAGGCCAAAGGCCGAGAGCGCGGAGTAGCGGCCGCCCACGTCGGGTTCGCCGTGGATGATGGCACGCCAATGATTCTTGCGGGCAACGTGCTCGAGCTCGGTGTCCGGGTCGGTGATTGCGATAAAGCGCGAGCCGGCGCGCTCGGCACCCAGGTGAGCGCAGACGTACTTCCAGCACACGTGAGAGAGCACGGTTGGCTCGAGCGTGGTTCCCGACTTGCTCGACACGATGTAGAGCGTGCGTGCCGGGTCCGACGATCCGAGGATGTGATTGACGTAGACCGGCGAGAGCGCGTCCATCGTCTTGAACGGGACCTCGTCAGTGACTTCGAGGCTGTAGAGCTTGGTGACCGTCTGCGGGGCTTGCGTCGAGCCGCCCTGACCGATGAGGACGACGGCATCGAGACCTTCGCCTCGCGCCTGCTGCGCGATGATGGCTATCTCTGACGGATCGCATGGTGGCTTGCTTGCCAATGTGGTCCAGCCAAGACGGGTCGCCGCATAATCCGCGACTTCTGCGGAGAAGTTGAAGGCAGAGCCATCTTTTGCTGCGATGCGGGAGGGAACTTCATTCTCGATGAGAAGCTGGGCGGTTGGGCAGTGCCCCAGCTCAGAACTATCGATAAACGCCATGTATACGTGCTCCTTGGTACGATACGACTTACATTGTCCGTTGACGCGGACAAAAATAGTGTTGGTAAGTATAATGCATGCAAAATCTCGTGCGGCGTGTTATTATTATGTCTCCTTTGTATCAGGAGGACTCTTCATGGAAGAAATAATCAATAGACAGGTCGCTTACGTTAACAGCATCCACGAGACGCTCGTTGGTTTTACGGGTAGGCGTCTGCGCATTCGCGCCAATATGGGGCGCTCCAAGATCATCGAGCGCGAGGGCGTGCTCACCCAAGCTCACAAGTCGCTCTTCATCGTCGAGACGGACGAGAAGCGCGGTCGCAAGGCGCGTCAGTCCTATCAGTACGTGGATGTCCTGACGGGCACGGTCGAGCTTACCAACCCCGAGGACGAGCAGCCGCTTTTCCCGGCGCTTCAGCAAGAGGCCATCTAGCCTATTCGCACATGGGCAATCCGCATTCAGAGGCGTTGGTGCTTGAGGCTCGCGCCAAGGTCAATCTGTGTCTCGCGATATCCTATCCGCCAGTCGATGGCTACCATCCGCTGCGCTCCGTCTTCCAGGAGCTCGATTTGCACGATGTCGTGCGCGTTCACATCGAACCTGGTGTTGCTTCGCAGGCGCTGCAAACGCAGGCGGGAACGCATGTGCTGTTGACATGCAATGTCGACGGCCTCGACCCGCGTGATAACCTCGTCTTTCGTGCTATCGATGCAGCCGAGCAAGCTTGCGGGCCTGCGGCAGCCGCTTCCGATGCCACGCTCGTCATCGAGGTCGAGAAGCATATCCCGGCAGGTGGCGGGCTTGGTGGTGGCTCGAGCGATGCGGCTGCGACGCTCAAGGCATACGCGCAGCTCGCGGACATTTCCGTGCATGATGAGCGCCTCGTGGCGGTTGCCCGTGCTCTCGGTGCCGATGTCGCCTTCTTCCTTTACGGCGGATGCGCCCTCATGGGTGGACGCGGCGATGTGTTCGAGTGCTCGCTGCCACCGTTTGCGGTCCCCATCGTCCTTATGGGAAGCAATGATGGCCTTTCTACGGCAACGGTGTACCGCGCCTTCGACGATGATCCCGAACCCGCACCCGATGCCGATGCGCTTGCCCGGGCGTTGCGTATGGCCACAGATGACACCGCTGCCATTGCCGCGCTCTGCGCAAACAACCTCGGACCTGCGGCCTGTGCGGCCGACCCGCGTATTCAGCAGCGCCTTCATGCAGCGCATGAGCACCCCGACGTGCTCAACGCGCTCGTCTCGGGAAGCGGATCGACGAGTTTTGCCATCTGCGCCGACGAGGCGGGCGCGCAACGTTTCGCGCATGACATCGCTCCCGTGTGCGACTGGGTTCGCATATGTCGCGTTCCCCGCATCGCCGCTTGAGAATCGGGCCGCGGTTCACTAGAATCATGCAGGCAGGCTACTGGGGCATCGTTCAACGGTAGGACAGCGGTTTTTGGTACCGCGAATGAGGGTTCGATTCCTTCTGCCCCAGCCATTCAATTACTTCAATGGGAGCGCATGTGGAAGCTAAAGCTTTGATTCTTGCAGCAGGCGCTGGAACCCGCATGAAATCCAACAAACCGAAGGTTGCTCACGAGATGCTGGGCAAGCCGCTTGTGCGTTGGGTCGTGGATGCGGCACGCCAGGCTGGTTGCGAAGACGTTCACGTGGTCATTGGCCATGGTCGTGAGCAAGTCGAGCCCTTGCTCGGCGATTGCGTCATCTCGTACCAGCTCGAAATGCTCGGCACGGGCCATACGGTCATGTGCGCGGCGGATAAGCTCGAGGGCTTCGAAGGCAACGTCGTCGTGCTCTGTGGTGACTCGCCGCTTATCAGGCCGGCTACCATCGAGGCGCTCATCGCAGCGCATGAGGTCACCGGTTCTGCCGCCACGGTGCTTACGATGGAGCCCGCCGACCCCTTCGGATACGGGCGCATCGTGCGCGATGGAAGCGGCAACGTGTGCGGCATCGTCGAGGAGAAGGACTGCACGGACGAGCAGCGCGCCATCCGTGAGTGCAACTCCGGTGTCTTCTGCTTCTCCGCTCCCGCGCTCCTGAGCCATCTTGACAAGCTCGACCGCAATAACGTCCAGGGCGAGTATTACCTCACGGACATGCTCGCGTTGCTGGCAGCCGATGGCCTGACCGTGTCGAGCATGGTCGTCGAGGATGACGACGAGTGCCTTGGTGTCAATTCGCGCTCGCAGCTTGCCGCCGCGAGCAAAATCGCGCAGCGCCGCATCAACGAGCGGCTCATGGCAGATGGCATCACGATGCTCGATCCCGATCTTGTGTGGGTCGGTCCCGACTGCATTGTCGAGAACGACGTGGAGCTGCTGCCGATGACCATGCTCTGGGGCAGCACGCGCGTCTCGAGCGGTTGTGTCATCGGTCCCAACACGCGCCTCACCGATTGCGCCATCGGTGCCGATAACGTACTCGAGGAAGTCGTGGGCATCGAGACGACCACCGAGACCGGCGTTACGGTTGGGCCTCGCGCCTACCTGCGTCCCGGCACCTATCTGTGTGAGGGCGCGCATGTGGGCACGCATGTCGAGATCAAGAAGTCCACGGTGGGGCCGGACAGCAAGGTGCCGCATCTTTCCTACATCGGCGACGCGACGATCGGAACCGATGTCAATATTGGTGCCGGCTCGATTACCTGCAATTACGATGGCGTGAACAAGCATCAGACAATCATTGGTGACTTCACGTTCGTCGGATCGAATACGATGCTCGTCGCCCCCGTCAAGCTCGGCTCCAATGTCGTGACGGGTGCCGCGAGCTGCATCACCAAGGACGTGCCCGATGGTGCGCTAGCCGTCGAGCGCAACGAGCAGAAAATTGTCGAGGACTGGACCGCGCGACATTTCAAGAGCAAGCGCACGAGCTAACGAAGGGATTGTAACGATGGGAAAAAGGCGGAGCAGGGCCGCAGAGCGCAAGCTGCATATCTTCTCGGGTTCGGTGTATCCGGAGCTCGCCGATGAGATCGCAGGTCACCTTGATGTCGAGTTGGGTGATATCACGCTCGAAAAGTTCGCCAATGGCGAGACTTACGCGCGCTTCATGGAGTCCGTACGCGGCGAGGACGTCTTTCTCGTCCAGTCGATTTCGGGCGATGTCAACGACGCCCTCATGGAGCTGCTCATCATGACCGATGCCGCCCGGCGTGCCAGCGCGGGAAGGATCCATGCCGTAGTCACGCACTACGGTTATGCACGTCAGGACCGCAAGGCCGCCGCACGCGAGCCGATTACCGCCAAGCTCGTCGCGCGCATGCTCGAGACGGCGGGTATCGACTCGATCACGACCATCGACTTGCACCAGGGCCAGATTCAGGGCTTCTTCGAGAAGCCGGTCAATCACCTGACGGCGCTCAACCTCTTCGCCGATTACTTCGAGGGTCTCGGACTCGACAACCTCTGCGTCGTGAGCCCGGACGTGGGTCGCGCCAAGGTCGCCAAGAAGATGAGCGACCTGCTCAACGCCGATCTCGCCATCATGCACAAGGGCCGTCCTTCGCACAACGTGGCCGAGATCACGAGCATCATCGGTGATGTCGAGGGTAAGAACTGCATCCTCAACGATGACATGATCGACACTGCGGGTACCATTTGCGCGGGCATGAAAGTGCTCAAAGATCGCGGTGCCAAGTCTGTGCGCGTCAGTGCCACGCATCCGATTTTCTCCGGTCCCGCCTACGAGCGTCTCGAGAACTCGGTCGCCGACGAGATCGTCGTGTGCAACACGATTCCCATCCCCGAGGAGCGCCTTACCGGCAAAATCAAGCAGATTAGCATCGCTCCGCTCTTCGCGCAGGCGATTAACAACGTCTTCAATAACGGCTCGGTCTCGACCCTGTTCGACCCGGACTTCGCGCTGTAACGATGGACTACAGGCTCATAGCAGGTTTGGGCAATCCTGGCCCCGAGTACGAGGGCACGCGGCATAATGCTGGCTTTCTCGCACTTGACCTGCTTGCCGATGAGCTGGGAGCGCGCTACTGGAAGAACGAGAGCGGTGCACTCGTCGCGCATGTGCAGCATGGCGGCGAGGAGCTGTTGCTCGTCAAGCCGCAGGCGTACATGAACACGAGCGGTGGCCCCATCAGCAAGCTTGCTGCCGCGTACAAGATCGCTCCCGCCGAGTTGCTCGTCATCCACGACGAGATGGATCTCGAACCGGGGACGATACGCGTGAAGGTAGGCGGTGGCCACGGTGGCCACAACGGCCTCAAGTCGATTCATGCCAAGCTCGGGAGCGATGCATACACGCGCGTGCGCGTGGGCACGGGGCATCCGCCAGGACGTAAGTCCGTGACGGATTTCGTGCTTCAGGTGCCCAGGGGGGCCGAGGCGGAGAGCTTCGAGCATGCGGTTGCGCTTGCCGCCGATGCCGCGCTTTGCGCGATTGACGAGGGTGCGACAACGGCTATGAACAGGTTTAACTGAGGGTAGCGCCATGGATCAGCGTAGTGCGCGTTCATATGGAGACTCCCGTTCGGGCCGACGTCCCGATTACGATAGCGAGAGCGTGCAGGGCCGTTTCGGCCGCCAGGAGGATTGGCGCGAGGCGGAGCGCAAGCAGGCTGCTCGCAAGCTGACGCTGCGTGAGCAGGTCGAGCTCGAGGCCGCCGAGATGGAGCGCGAACGTCGCGAGGCCGCCGAGCGCCGAGCTGCCGAGCAGCGCCGTCGCCGTCAGATGGCGCAGCAACAGGCTGCCGAAGAGCGGATGCGCCGTCAGCAGGAGGAAGAGCGTCGTCGCAACAGATCGCTTGAGCCCGAGACGAACGTGCAGGGGCGTTTTGGCCGCCAAAGCCCACGTCCGAACCCCGAGCGTCTGGAACGTTCACGAGCCACCCAGCAGGCACGCCAGCAATACGACTACCAGCGCTCGACGCATAGCACGCGGGCGCAGGCATCGTCATACGAGCATGAGCGGGCGCAGCGTCCTCTGCGCCAGACGCCGACGCAGGCTGACGCGCAGCGTCAGGCGCAGCAGCGGGCCCAGCGCCAGGCTGCGCAGGAACAACCACAGCAACACGTGCGCCAGCAGCGTCCGGTGCAGCGCGAACAGGCGGTGCAGGAGCATGACGAGTGGCAGCCACGCACGCAGCCCCAGGCAGGTCGTGTGCAGGAGCCGCAGGAAGCCCCCGACGCGCAGGTCGTTCCCGCTGCGCACGGTGGGCGACACATGCCGCGCGTGCACCAGACGGAGGAGGCGCAGCACGCATCCGCATACGCGCAGGCACGACAGGCGCAGCAGGCGCACGAGGCGCAATGGGGAGTCGACCAAGGCCTCGGACAGCAATCCAAGGATCAACTCGACCCATTCGAGCCAGAGGTTTTGCAAGAGGCAGAGTCGCAGGCTCAGCCCTGGGCACAGCAGCAAGGACGGCAGTCGGCGTATAGACCGAGTTTCGGCGACCCCGAGGCGACGAGCCGCTATGCGCGCGAGAGCTACGGGTCGAGCCGCAAGAAAGGCTCCTTCACGGTAAATCCTGCGGGGCAGTCGGGGAAGTCGATGTTCGATCGGCGTCCCAACGTCGACCGCACGCCGAGCAGCCACAGGAGCTCCAGCTCGAAGCTGCCAAACATATCGCCTAAGATCATCGCCGTCATCGCTGCGATATTTGTCATCGTGATACTCGTGAGCCTCTTTAACTCTTGCGGTCAGCAGGGCGATGCAGATGCGGGTCAAACGCAGGGTGCTACATCCTCCGTCGCAAAGCAGGCATCTCTGCCTACGCCCATCATGTCCGAGAGCTCGGGCATTACCATGCATTCTGCCGTTGCGATGGAGGACCTGACCGAGGTCCTGATTCACAATGCCTCCTATGCTTATGCAAACGAAATCACGACACAGCTCAAAGAGGCCAAGAACACGGACATCATCGCGGCGCACGGAACGGGACGCGTGGCCTCCGAGCAGCCCACGGGCGACAAGTGGATGACGGGTGAGTTCATCCGATGCTTCAGAGAAGGCAACGCCGGTCCCATCATGAGCGCGATTGACTGCGGTGGCCCCGTGGGGGCGACGGTGTATGCACCGGTTACGGGCGAGGTTATCCTCGTCAAGCAGTACAAGCTCTATAACGAGATCGATGATTATCGCATCCATATCCGTCCCGAGGGGCGCCCCGACCTGGACGTCGTGCTCATTCACCTGACTGACGTGACGGTGAAGGCCGGCGATAAGGTGACGGCGGGCGTGACGCCCATGGCCAAGATTCGCGACATCTTCCAGTATTTGGACGAGTCGCTCCAGCTCAAGAACTATACCGCCGAGAACGATAACGGCAATCACACGCACATCCAGGTCAACAACGCCAATCATCCCGAATATACGGCGCTTGATGAGCTCAAGCCGCAGCCCGTGACGCCGGGTGAGCCGAACGCACAGGCTACCGGTGATGCGAGTACGCCAACCACCGATGCATAGCTGAAGTTTTTTCGACTTCCTTCTTTACGAACGGGGCAAGTTTCTGTAGTATTGCTTTCGCTGTTGACGCGGGGTTGTAGCTCAGCTGGTTAGAGCGCCGGCCTGTCACGCCGGAGGTCGCGGGTTCGAGCCCCGTCAATCCCGCCAACATCAGTCCTCATCGCCGTTCGTCTGAGCGGCGTTTTTGCTATCTGGAGGCGAATCGTGACAATAAGAGACGTTCGCGACTGCCCAACAAGTGGCTTGTTCTATGGTGGCCGGGCAGGACGTAAGGAAGGCCTTCTCGTTGACGGTGAGCCCTGGATTGCAAAGTACCCCCGCACGACGCGCGACTTGGTGGGCAAGAATCTCCCCTCGTATACGTCCAGTCCCATATCCGAGTATTTGGGCTCGCATATCTTCGAGCTTGCTGGCATTCCCGTGCAGCAGACGGAACTCGGATATCGCAACGGCAAGGTCGTATGCTTGTGCAAGGATTTTACGTATCCCGACTCGCGCCTCTTCGAGTTCAAAGAGCTGAAGAACTCATTGTCGGATGACGATGAGGGGTTCTCTTCGGCGCCTTCGGATGGCGAGAGCGTCTATTTGGGCGATGTGCTCGCAGCAATCGAGACGGTTCCCGTCTTGAGGGATGTTGCCGGTGT
>ERZ836877.5971-NODE-5971-length-11188-cov-12.157909_pt1 | contig 11188 bp, 6 predicted proteins | sample MGYA00519469_ERZ836877 | MGnify/ENA primary metagenome ERZ836877 (study PRJEB31850, sample SAMEA3708809) | human gut metagenome | biome: human gut; feature: human-associated habitat; material: faeces | place: China | collected 2014 ... | reverse complement strand
TCGGCCACTATATCGACCGGCTCACCCGCAACCGCACCCCGCAGGAGGTGCTGGAGCTGTTTGACCAGTACGAAGAAAAGGTGGTGGCGGCGGCTTACCATCGCTTCAAGACCAGCGACAACCTGTTCAATTACCGCGCCTATCTGGAGGAAGGGCTGGATGCCTGCGAGGAAACGTATCTGCCCCAATTGGCACTGGATTACGCCCGCGTGGAGCGCTGCGCCCCCGGCGAGGCCGCGCCCCGTGTGCGGGCCCTCATCCAGCAGCAGCGGGACGCGCTGGAAGAGATGAGCACCCTCATCCGGGAGATCGACGCCAGCCACATCCGCTACCGCAAGCGAGCCGTGCAGCGGGCACAGTTCCTGCTGCTGAGCGACCGCTCGTCTCAGGGCAGCGTCACGGCCCTGCTGCGCCGCTACGCCGAGGACATCCGCACTCCGGACCAGCTCTTTGAGCCGGATGACGGCCCGGTGGCCGCCCATCTGCATCTGTACCCGGCGGCTGCCTTTGGCGAAAAGTTCCTGTACCCGCCGGCCGCGCCCCGCACGGCGGCCCCGCTGGCCCCGGTGCAGGCGGAAACGCTGGACCCGGACCAGCTGCGCAAGGAGCAGCAATTGCTGCTGGACTACGCCCGGCTGGCTGTCACCGAAGAGAACGTGGCCCTGCTGGCACAGCAGGCACTGGCTGCCCGCCCGCAGGTGGAGGCATCCACTCTGGCGGAGGAATACCCGGGCGATTTTGCCCGCATCATCGGCCTGCATACCTATTCCCAGTCGCCGCACCGGAACTATGACGTCCGGCTCACGGGCAACTGGGTGGAGCGCGGCGGCTTCCGGTTCGAGGACTTTGTCCTGACCCGCCGCAAGGAGGAAAACGATGGCAACGATTAACATGCTGGAAGAGACCGCAAACTATCTGCTCAACCACTGCTTCGTGCTGGGCAGCGTGGAGGATCAGCGGGCAAAATATCTCTATGTGCAGGATCATCTGCCCGAGGTGCGGGCGGTGTTCAAACCGCTGGGCTACGCTGTGCTGCTGTACCCGGCCCCGCTGCAGGCGGCGGCCCTGGTCAACGAGCACGAGGGCAGCCAGGCCCGGCTGCTGAAATACGAGAGCATCCTGCTGCTGGTGCTGCGGCTGCTCTACCTGCAAAAGCGGGAGAGCCTTGCCGCCAGCGCCGATCAGGTGCTGGTGACCGTGGAAGAGGTGCAGACCGAGCTGCAGAAGATGAACCTGCCCCGCAGACTGGACCAGCAGACGCTGGAACGGCTGATGCGCACCCTGCGCCGGTACAATCTGGCCCGACCGGTGGGCCGGCTCTCCGGGCTGGACAGCCGCATCGAGGTGTTCCCGACCGTGCTGCTGGCCCTGCCGGATGCCGACCTTGCCGACGCAGCGGCAGAGAGCACCCGCACCCGCGCCGAGCTGGGACTGTATGAACGGCCGGAAGGGGCCGACACCGAAGCAGGGGAGGCAGAAGAATGATCGAACTCAAACGCCTGAAACTCATCAACTGGCACAACTTTGAAAACGTCACCTTTGACTGTGCCCGCCTGACCTATATGATCGGCGTGAACGCCGTGGGTAAGACCACCATTCTGGATGCCATCCGCTACTGCCTGACCACCAACCGCAACTTCAATGCCCTGGGCAATAAGAAGAGCGGCCGCACCCTGCAGGGCTCGGTCCACGCGAAGCAGCGCGGGGAAAACGCTTACCGCCGCCCCGGCCATACCGTGGCCTACATCGGCGCGGAGTTCTACGACAGTCTCAAGCGCGCCCCCTTTGTCATCGCGGTGCGGGTGGAGTCGGAAGGCCCCATGCAGGAGCTGCACCCCGGCGACCAGACCTGGTACCTCTCCGAGGACGGCTGCACGCTGGAACAGCTGCCCTTCATCGACCCGCGTACCGGTGCCCCCAGCGCCAAGGAGGACTTCAAGCCCGCCGTCGGCCGACTCTCCTACACCCGCAGCCCCAGCGAAGCCCGTGACCGTATCTGCCGGGCGCTGGGCATCGGGCGGGCGTCCAGCCCGCTGGGCAAAAAGTTCAACGAAGTGTTCCAGATGGGCACCAGCATGGACGAGATCCCCAACTTCCGGGAATTTTTGTACCAGTACATCCTGCCGCAGCCGGAGCTGGATCTGGAAGCACTGCAGGGCGACCGGCTGGAGCTGGAAAACCTGCACGCTGTGCTGGCCGAAGCCCAGACCCGCGCCGATGCACTGGAAGAGATCGTGAACTATGGCCGCGAAGCCGCCGGAAAGCAGACCGAAGCCCTTGTGAACCGGGGCGCGGCCCTGCTGGCCCGTGCTGCTGCCGACGGCGGGGAACAGGACGTGTGGCAGGGCCATCTGGACGCCGGACACCGCCAGCTGGACGCCCTGAACGCCCGCTATGCCGAGGCCAAGAACGCGGAGGCGGAAGCCCGCCGCGCCTACCTTGCCGCCCACAGCGCAGCCGGTGCCAGCGGCGAGGGCCGGGCACTGGATGCCATGGAGGAAGAACTGTCCCGCCGCAAGACGGCGCAGGATGCCGCCGCCCGCAAAGCTGCGCAGGCCGAGGGTGCCGCATCCAAGGCCGAAGCCCTGCTCACAGCCCTGCGCCGCAGCGGGTTTGCTTCCGGCTGGAAGCTGGAAAACCTCACCGCCGACACCTTGCCGCAGCTCACCGACTGGCTTGCCGCGCAGGAAAAACCGCTGGAAGAAGCCTACTTTGCGGCCCGGCAGAACACCGCCGCCCTGCGCAAAGAGCAGGCGGACAAGCGCGCCGAGCTGGACGCCGTGTCCGGCGGCAAGTGGGTGTACCCCCACGGCGATGCCGCCACCCGTGTGCGGGATGCCGTGAACGCGGAGTTGAAGAGCCGCGGCATGCAGCCGGATGCCAAGATCTTCTGTGAGCTGCTGGCCGTGGCGGACGAGAGCTGGCAGGACTGCGTGGAAGCCTGCCTGGGCGACCGCCGGTTCGACATCCTTGTGCCGCCCGCCCATTACGAGGCCGCCAAGAGCGCCTTTGTGGCCCTGAAGGACAAGGTGGGGCCCATCAGCCTGCTGGACACGCCGGGCATCCGCAAGGCCAACCGCCATGCCGAGACTGCCCCGGCGGACAGTCTGGCGGCACAGGTCACCAGCGAAAACCCGCTGGCGGCCCAGTACGCCGACACCATCCTGCGGCGCATCGTCTGCTGCGACACCCCTGAAACACTGGAACAGTACCCGGACAGCGCCACCCGCGACCTGCTGCGGCACCATCCCTTCCGGCTGGAGCGCCTGCGCACCCCGCAGCGCTATATCGGCCTGGAAGCCCGCCGCGCCCGCGCCGGGGCACTGGCCGAAGAGCTGGAAGCTCTGGCCGAGCGCACCCGCACCGCCGCCCAGACCGAGCAGAACCTGAAAACCGCCTACGACCAGTACCAGAACTTCCAGCGCGGCACCGCGCCGCAGCAGCTGGCCGGCCTGTGGGAGGCCCGCACCGCCGCCGAAAAAGCCCGGAATGCGGTGGCCGAACAGGAGGGCAAGCTGGCCGAATACCGCGAGAACCCCCTGCTGCAGGAGATGTACCGCGAGGAAGAAACGCGGGAAGCCGCCTGGGAAGCCGCCCGCACCGCTGTGGAGCAGGTGGGCGGCGACATCCGCGTGTGCGAAAAACAGATCGCTTCCTGCGAAGCCGAACAGAAAAAGGCCGGGGAGACGGCACAGCAGAGCGCCGACGCGGCCCGGAAGTTCTTTGCGGCCCATCCGCTGCTGGAGCCGCTGGCCCGCACCCGGATGCAGGCCCTTGCTCCGGCCGACAAGCCCGCAGCCGCCGCACAGGCCGCCGAAAAGGCACAGGCCCGGCTGGACGATGCCCTGACGGCCTACCTCACCGGCACGCTGGAACCCGCCCAGAAGGCCTACAACGAGCACTACGTCTGTGATTATCCGCTGGGTCTGGCGGGGCTGGACCAGTACCGTGCCCAGCACGAGAGCCTTGTGCGCATCGACCTGGAACGCTACGCCGCCCGTCTGGAGCAGGCCCAGCGCGACTGCAAGGACCGTTTCCGCAAGGACATCCTGTTCCGCATGAAGGACGACATCTTCAATGCCCGGCGGCAGTTCCGGGAGCTGAACAAGGTGATGGAACAGCTGACCTACGGCGAGGAGGTCTACCGCTTTGAGCTGGAGCCCAGCCGCGACCCACAGCTGGCGGCCTTCTATCAGGTCATCGTGGACAAGGGCAACCAGCAGATGACCGAGGGCGACTCGCTGGACAACCTTGCCGCCACCGCCGACCCCGCCTACGAGCGGCAGGTGGATGCGCTGATGGAAAAGATCATGGCGGATGTGGACGAGAACACCCGTGCCCGGCAGGAGGGCCGCACCGGCACCACCACCCTGTCGGATTATGTGGACTACCGCACCTATCTGGATTACGACATCAAGGTGACCAACCGGGTCACCGGCCAGCAGGCGTACCTGTCCCGCGTCAGCCGCGACTCCTCCGGCGGCGAGAATCAGGCCCCCTTCTATGTGGCCATCTGCGCCAGCCTGCTGCAGATCTACGAAAAGAGCGAGAACAGCATCCGTCTTGTGCTGCTGGACGAAGCCTTCAGCAAGATGACCAGCGACCGCATCCGCCCCATGATGGAGCTGTTCCGCCGCCTGCAGCTGCAGGTGCTGCTGATCTCCACGGTAGAAAAGAGCACCGCCATCCAGCCCTACTGCGACATCACCTATTCCATCGTGCGCCATGGCGACGCCAACGCCATTGCGCCCTTTGTCCGCCTGTCGGGGGAATGAGGTGTGCGCCAGAGCATCCGAAACAAAAAAGAAGCACGCCGCGGCGTGCTTCTTTTTTTGTTTGCTTATCGCAGCGGCAGAACGTCCTCGTCCTCGTTGATCTCCTCCAGGGTGCCGTCCGCAAAGTACCAGGCTTTGCCGTACAATGCTTCGTGCCCGTCGGAGCACATCAGGTAGGAGCCGTCCGGCAGGGCGAGGAAATGCCGTTTTCTGCTGTCGGCCAGGGCAATGTCCTCCATCCGCTGTCCGTCCAGGATGTGATCCCGGATGAACTGGTAGTGGGGCAGGATGCGGGTCTCGGTCAGGCCGAGGCCGTTCAGCCAGCGGCAGTAGCCGGGGTCGGCGGCTTCGCCCGGCTCCTCCGGGGCGGCATACACCAGCCGGGCGGCGTTCATGCTGCCGGCGCTCACGCCCAGCACGATGCCGTGGTAATTGTGGAACAGCCCCGGCAGGCCCAGCTGGGCAAAAAAGTGGTTCTGGGTGGGCACATGGCCGCCGCACAGCATCACAAAGCCGCTGCGGGGCAGCAGGGTGCCGATCTCTTCCTGATTGCGGGCGTCGCAGGGCACAAGTTCGGTCAGGGGCAGGTGGGCGTCCGCAAAGCTCTGCAGGAATACCCGGCACATCTCGTCGTTCTGGGCGTAAGCGTGGGGGTCTGCCGCGATGGCAAGGCCCCGCACCGGGTGGTCCGGCCACACGGCCCGCAGGTTTTCCAGAAAATGATTGCGCTTGTCCAGCACGGGTATGGCCGGGCCGGGCTCAAAAGGGCAGCCGCTGGGGCTGCTGGTCAGAAATAACGTCATAGTTCTTCCTCACAAAACGGTGAATAAAAGCTATGCCCATTCTAGCACGATTCTCGCCCCGGCGGCAGAGCCAGAATCACCAAAAAAATCCCCTGCTTTTCGCCGTTTCGCAAAAAGCCGGGGAGAAGGTTACGCCTTGCGGTAATGGAATACCTTGTCTTTGGTGACGAACATGGCCGCGCTCACGGCCAGGGCAGCCAGCTCGGCGGCGGTCACGGCCAGCCAGATGCCGTCAATGCCCAGAATGGCGGGCAGGATGAGCACCGCCGCGATCTGGAACACCAGCGTGCGCAGGAAGGAGATCAGCGCACTGGTCACGCCGTCGCCCAGCGCGGTGAAGAAGGAGGAGGCATACACGTTGAAGCCCATGATGACAAAGCTCAGGGCGTACAGCCGGAAGGCCCGGCTGGTCAGGGCCAGCAGCTCCGGGTCGTAGCCCACGAAGAACCGCGCCACATAGGGGATGATGACCATGGATGCGGCGGTCAGGGTGACGGCCACCACCGCAATGAGCCGCAGGCTCTTTTCATACAGGTTGTGCACCTCGGCGCGGTTGCCTGCACCGTAGTGGAAGCTGACGATGGGCGCACTGCCGAAGGCGTAGCCCACATACACGGCAATGAACAGGAAGCAGGCGTACATGATGACGCCGTAGGCGGCCACGCCGTTTTCCCCGGCAAGGCGCAGCAGCTGGTAGTTGTACAGGATGTTCACCAGCGACATGGACAGGTTGGTCATCAGCTCGGAGGAGCCATTGATGCAGGCGTCCAGCAGCACCTTGCTGTACAGCTGCGTTTTGCGCAGATGCAGGCGGCTGGTATTCTTGTGGTCGAGGAAGTAGAAGATCGGCAGCAGGCCGCCCACGATCTGGCTGAGGAAGGTGGCAATGGCGGCACCCTCTACGCCCCAGCCCCAGACGCCCACCATCAGCACATCCAGCACCATGTTGGTGCAGCCGGCAGCCACCGTGAAGTAAAAGCCGAGGTGCGGCTTTTCGGCGGTGACAAAGAAGCTCTGGAACATGTTCTGCAGCGCAAAGGTGGGCAGCGACAGCATCAGGATGCGGCCGTAGCGCACGGCGTATTCCAGCAGCTCGCCCTTGGCACCCAGCAGGATGGCAATGGGCCGCAGCAGCACAAGCCCCAGCACGGCCAGCACCGAGACGGAGATGGCGGCGGCCAGCAGGAACATGGTAAAGTAGCGGTCGGCCTTTTTCTGGTCGCCCTCGCCCAGCGTGATGCCCACGATGGCGCTGCCGCCGGTGCCCAGCATGAAGCCGATGGTGGCCAGCAGCTGGGGCAGCGGCATGATCAGGTTGACCGCCGCAAAGGCTGTTTTGCCCACAAAGTTGGACACGCACAGGCCATCTACGATGCCGTAGATGGAGGTGAACAGCATGGTGCCCACGGCGGGCAGCACGAACCGCAGCAGGCGCGGGTAGGTAAAGTGATCCGACAGTTGGATTTTTTGCTTGGACACGAAAAACTCCTTTCGACAGGAAACAAAACGGGCCGGATAAGCTCCGTGAGTGCACGCCCGGCCTTCCTCTTCTTCCTCACTACGGCAAGGAAGCCTCCGGCGGGGCGCTGTCTGCACGGCATCTTATCCGGCCCGTCCAAATTACGTTGGAAACGGTCCTCCGATGACCGAAAAAGAGTATAGCAGAATCCATTTATTTGTCAAGAGCAAAAAATACGCCCAAAAGCGAAAATTCATAAAATATCTCTTTTCCATTTTTATCAGACCTGTTAGAATGATAAACAGTTTTGATTTTTCCGGAAAGGAGTTTTCCTGTTTTGCTGAAACGATTCTATACTGCCGTCGTGCACCGGCGCAGAGCGGTGCTGGCCGCGTTCGTGCTGGCCGCCGTGCTGAGCGTGTTTGCTTCCCGGGCGGTGCAGGTGGACTACGACATCAACGACTATCTGCCGCCGGACTCACCCTCCACCCTTGCACTGGAGCAGATGAACAGCGCCTTTACCGGCGGCATCCCCAACATGCGGGTCATGGTGCGGGACGTCACGGTGCCCGAGGCACTGGACTACAAAGAAAAACTTGCCGCCATCGACGGCGTGGAGGCCGTGACCTGGCTGGACGACAGCCTGGACGTGACCGTGCCGCTGCAGATGCAGGACACCGCCACGGTGGAGACCTATTATAAGGACAACTGCGCGCTGTTCACCGTGACGGTGGAGGATGCGAAACGTCTGGAGGCTGTGGCGGCCATCCAGGACCTGATCGGGGAGGACAATGCCCTGGCCGGGACCGCGGTGTCCACTGCTGTGGCTACCAATTCCACCGTCACCGAGGTGGCCAAGATCGCAGCCATTGCGGTGGTGTATGTGCTGTTCATCCTGATCCTGACCACCGACTCCTGGGTGGAGCCGCTGCTGGTGCTGGCGGGTCTGGGGGCGGCCATCCTCATCAACAACGGCACCAACCTGATGTTCGGCACCATTTCCTTTGTGACCAACGCCGCCGGCAGCATCCTGCAGCTGGCCGTGTCGCTGGATTACTCGGTGTTCCTCATCCACCGCTTTGCCGAGTGCCGGGCCGCGCGCCCGGACGCCAGCGCGGAGGACTGCATGGTGGAGGCCCTGTGCAAATCCACCGGGTCCATCCTGTCCAGCGGCCTGACCACGGTCATCGGCTTTCTGGCGCTGGTGCTCATGCAGTTCCAGATCGGCCCGGACCTGGGCCTTGCGCTGGCCAAGGGCGTGGTGCTGAGCCTTGTCACCGTGTTCACCTTCATGCCGGCGCTGACGCTGGTGTGTTACCCGTGGATGGACAAGACCCACCACAAGCCTCTGCTGCCCGGCTTTGACAAGTTCGGGCGGTTTGTGTCCCGCATCATGCTGCCGGCGGCGCTGGCGCTGGCCGTCATCATGGTGCCCAGCTATCTGGCCTCCAACAACAACGAATACTACTACGGTGCCGCCCATATGTTCGGCACCAACACCCGTCTGGGTGCCGACACCGCCGCCATCGAAGAGACATTCGGCAAGAGCGATACCTGGGTGGTGCTGGTGCCGGAGGGCGACACCGCCACCCAGGCCGAGCTTTCGGATGCGCTGCACGCCATCCCGGAGGTGACGGGCATCCTGTCCTATGTGGACAACGCGGGCGCGTCCATCCCGCCGGAGTTCGTGCCCCCGGACACCCTGAAACTGCTGGTGTCCGGCGGCTACACCCGCATGGTGCTCACCGTGAACGCCGACACCGAGGGCGACGCGGCCTTTGCACTGGTGGAAAAAGTGCGTGCCACGGTGCAGCAGTATTACCCGGATGCGTATGATCTGGCCGGGCAGGGCGTGAGCACCTACGACCTGATGGACACCATCACCGCCGACATGGTCAAGGTGAATCTGCTGGCCATCGGCGCGGTGTTCCTGATCCTGCTGCTCATGAAGCGTCAGCTGCTGCTGCCGGTCATTCTGGTGCTGAGCATCGAGACGGCCATCTGGATCAATCTGGCCATCCCGTATTTCCGGGGCCGCCATGTGTTCTACATTGCTTACCTCATCATCAGCACCATCCAGCTGGGTGCGACGGTAGACTACGCCATCCTGTTCTCGGACCGGTATCAGGAGTTCCGCGAGACGCTGGGCAAAAAACAGGCCATTGCCGCTACCGTGTCCACCGTGACCACCTCGGTGATCACCACGGGCAGTGCGCTGGCGGTGGTGGGCTTCCTGATGGGGGCCATCTCCACCAACCAGCTGCTGGGTCAGCTGGGCAACTTCCTGGGCGTGGGCGGTCTGGTGTCGCTGTCCATCGTGCTGCTGGCTCTGCCGGGCTATCTGTATCTGGCCGACCCGCTCATCATCAAACCGAAAAAACAGCCGAAGGAGGCTTGACGAGATGAAACAGAAGATTGTGCGCCGGGCATCGGCGCTGGTGCTGGCAGGCTGCCTGCTGGCCGGGGCGGCCCTGCCGGCCTTTGCGGCCTCCGCCAAGGAAGAGGTCATCTATGCCAATCTGGATGCGTCCGGCACCGTGACCGGCATGTATGCCGTGAACAGCTTTGCCGTGCAGGCGGGGGACACCGTCACCGACCACGGCAGCTACACCGCCGTGCGCAACATGACCACCACCGACCCGCTGAAGCACAGCGGCGACACCGTCACCGCTGCAGTTGCCGAGGACGGCAAGCTCTACTATGAGGGCACCATGGACACCGCCACCGCGCTGCCGTGGCTCGTGAAGCTGACCTACACGCTGGACGGGGCTGAGATCGCCCCGGAAGAGCTGGGCGGCAAAAGCGGCGCGCTGACCATCCGCCTGCAGGTGAGCCGCAACCCGGCCTGCACCGGAGATTTCTTTGACCAGTATGCCCTGCAGGTGACCATGACGCTGGACACCGACCGGGCACAGAACATCGTGGCTGATGGGGCCACCATGGCCAATGTGGGCAGCAACAAGCAGCTCTCCTACATCCTGCTGCCAGGTTCGGACAGCGACGTGACCGTGACCGCCGACGTGACCGACTTTGCCATGAACGCCATCTCGCTGAACGGCGTGAAGCTCCGGCTGAACCTCGACCTGGACGGGGCCGACCTGACCGGCATGCTGGACCGGCTGCAGAGCGGTTCGGTACAGCTGGACGACGGTGCCAACGCGCTGGCAGACGGCATTGCCCAGGTGCAGGCGGGTCTTGACACCCTGAACGGCAAGTCCGGCGCGCTGACCGGCGGGTCCGCCAAGGTCAAGGCGGCCCTGACCCAGATGCAGACCGCCCTGAACGGCGTGTCGGCCTCCACCGACCAGCTCACCACCCTGCTGGACGCCTCCACCCAGATCCAGAACGGCATTGCCCAGCTGGACGCCGGTGCCGCCCAGCTGGATGAGCAGGTGAGTTACGACGCTTACAAGGCCATCCTGAAGGAAAACGGGCTGGACCTGGACCAGCTGAAGGACGGCAACGCGAAAGCTATGGAGCAGCTGGAACAGCTGGCCAGGGTGATGCCCCAGCTCAAGGACGTCATTCTGCTGCTGAAGGGCTCCAGCGCCAACATCGACGCGATGGAAACCTACCTGAACACGGTGCACGACGGTGTGGCCCAGCTGCACGCGGGCAGCAGCACCCTGAACAGTCAGTACGGGCAGTTCGATGCCGGGGTGCGTCAGCTGGCCAATGCCCTGACCGGGATGCTGGGCAACCTTTCGGTGTTGACCGACGGCGTGAACCAGCTGGCCAGCCAGTACGGCCAGCTGGACAGCGGCCTGAACGCCTACACCAACGGCGTGGCCCAGCTGAAAGCCGGAGTGCAGCAGCTGACCGACGGTGCCGCCCAGCTGACCGCCGGCACCGGAGAGCTGCGCAGCAATGTTTCCGGGATCGACATGGGCGACCAGCTGGACAGCCTGCTGGCCGGCCTGAACGGCAGCAGCGAGGTGGAGAGCTTTACCTCTGCCGAGAACACCGATGTTTCCGCCGTGCAGTTCGCCCTGCAGACGGTGGCCATCGAGGCCCCGGCCCCGGCGGCAGAGCCGGAGGCCGCCCCCGTGGCGCTGACTTTCTGGCAGAAACTGCTGAAGCTCTTCGGGCTGTATAAGGGTTAAAGAATTTCATTATGATAAGAGCAGGATCGGACAGCCCGCGGGCTGTCC
>ERZ836877.5969-NODE-5969-length-11195-cov-4.185637_pt1 | contig 11195 bp, 7 predicted proteins | sample MGYA00519469_ERZ836877 | MGnify/ENA primary metagenome ERZ836877 (study PRJEB31850, sample SAMEA3708809) | human gut metagenome | biome: human gut; feature: human-associated habitat; material: faeces | place: China | collected 2014 ... | reverse complement strand
CCTTCCTCCTGACCCGCCCCTTTGAAGAGGAGGAGAAGGACTTCATCGCCAACCTGGACTTCCTGGCTGCTGTGGGCGCCAACCGCATCAACGTCAGCGAGCAGAGCTACTCCATCCAGGGCAAGATGGACGTACCCGTGCTCACCGGCGGCCACAAGCATGTGATGGACGACGCCGAGTGGAAGCTCCTGTGCGACGGCCTGAACAAGCTGGGCAAGATCGCTGCGGACCGGGGCTTCAAGCTGTGCTTCCACCACCACATGGGCACCGTGGTCCAGACCAGCGAGGAGACGGACCGCATGATGGCCAACACCGATCCCCGGTATGTGTTCCTGTGCTATGACACCGGCCACTTCACCTTCGCCGGCGAGGACCCCCTGGCTATGCTGAAGAAGTACGTGGACCGGGTGGGCCACGTCCACCTGAAGGATATGCGGCTGCCCGTGGTGGAAGAGGCCCGGAAGAATGACTGGTCCTTCCTGCAGGCCGTCCGCAATGGCGCCTTCACCGTCCCCGGTGACGGCGACGTGGACTTCGATCCTGTGTTCAAGGTGCTGGCGGATGCCGGCTACCAGGGCTGGCTGCTGGTGGAGGCGGAACAGGATCCTGCCAAGGCCAATCCGCTGGAGTATGCCATGAAGGCACGGAAGTACATCCGGGAGCATACGGGACTTTAATTCGAAGGGGGACTGCGTCCCCCCTCGACCGCCCCCCTCCCCAGTGACGTCGGTCACTGGGGACGCCGCCCAGGGCGGCTAAGTCAATGTATTTTCGGCAGGCGCATGTCCTGCCGAAAATGGTTGAAATGCATCGCGCCGCTGGCGCGAATGGAATTTGAGCAACAATCTTTATTTAGGAGATGACTCCAATGGCCTATATGAACAAGAACGCCGAGCTGAAGAACGGGTACAATGCCTATATTGACTCCTCTGTGGACGACATGGGTACCCAGATGGACGTGGGCCTGCTGCTGATGGAGGCGGGGGATACCTACGTCTATGAGGATGCCAAAAAAGAGGTGGCAATCCTCCTGTTTTCCGGCTCTGTCACCTATGAGTGGGACGGGAAGAAGGTGGAGGCCGACCGCCCTGACTGCTTCCACCACGATGCCTACTGCCTGCTGGCCGGCTGCGGCACGAAGGTGACCATCACCGCCAAGGCCCACAGTGAGCTGTATATCCAGGCCACTGTCAACGAGACGCCCTATGAGGCCGTCATGTACACCCCGGACAAGGTCCAGGTGGAGCACAAGGGCTTTGGCGGCGAGCTGATGGGCTGCATGTCCCGGGAGATCAAGACCTTCTTCGACCTGGACAACGCCCCCTTCTCCAAGATGGTCCTGGGCGAGGTGCTGAATCTGCCCGGCAAGTGGAGCTCCTATCCGCCCCACCACCATCCCCAGCCGGAGGTGTACTTCTACCGCTTCGACTATCCCGACGGCTTCGGCGCGGGCTTTGCCAACGGCGAGATCTTCAAGACGCAGCACAATGGCTGCGCCGTCATCAACCATGGCTTCCACTCCCAGACCGCCGCGCCGGGCTATGCCATGTGCTACGCCTGGGGCATCCGACACCTGGAGGGGGATCCCTGGGACAAGACCCGCATCGACGATCCGGAGCACGCCTGGCTGTGGAAGGCCGATGCCAACGACCACATCTATCCCAATCACTGACAGGAGGTAATCACCCCATGAAAACCGTTCGTTTGACCATGGCGCAGGCTTTGGTCCGTTTCCTTGAGAACCAGTATATCGAAGTGGACGGCGAACAGAGCCGCTTCGTCCGCGGTGTATTCATCATCCCCGGCCACGGCAACGTGGTGGGCCTGGGCCAGGCCCTGAGCCAGGAGGCCAAGCACCTGGAGATCTGGCACGGCCAGAATGAGCAGGGCATGGCCCAGGCCGCCGTGGCCTTCGCCAAGCAGATGAAGCGCAAGCAGATTTGCGTGGCCACCTCCTCCGTGGGCCCCGGCGCGGCCAACATGGTCACCGCCTGCGGCACCGCCACCGCCAACAACATCCCCCTGTTGGTGCTGCCCGGCGACGTGTACGCCTGCCGCCAGCCGGACCCCGTGCTCCAGCAGGTGGAGCAGACCAACAACCTCTCCATCTCCACCAACGACGCCTTCAAGGCCGTCTGCCGCTACTGGGACCGCATCGTCCGGCCGGAGCAGCTGATGAGCGCCATGATCTCCGCTTTCCGGGTGCTGACGGACCCCGCCAACACCGGCGCCGTCTGCATCGCCATGCCTCAGGACGTGGAGGGCGAGGCCTATGACTATCCCGAGAGCTTCTTCAAGAAGCGCGTCTGGCGTCTGGAGCGCCGTCCCGCCACCGAGGCCGCTCTGGCCGACGCGGCGGAGGTCATCAAGAAGGCCAAGCGGCCCATTCTGGTCTGCGGTGGCGGCGTCCGTTACTCTGAGGCCCACGAGGAGTTCCGGGCCTTCGCAGAGGCCACCGGCATCCCCTTCGGCGAAACCCAGGCCGGCAAGAGCGCCATCGAGTGGACCCACCCCCTGAACCTGGGCGGCCTGGGCGTCACCGGCTGCTCCGCCGCCAACGATATTGCCAAGAAGGCGGACGTGGTCATCGGCGTGGGCACCCGCTACACCGACTTCACCACCGCCTCCAAGTGGCTGTTCAAGGACACCTGCAAGTTCGTCAACATCAATGTGTCCGAGTTCCAGGCCCTGAAGATGGACGCCGTGCCCGTGGTGGCCGACGCCAAGGATGCCCTGCCCCGCCTGCTGGCGAAGCTGGACGGCTACAAGGCTCCCTACACCACTGAGGTGTCCGCCGCCCGCGAGAAGTGGGCCAAGGAGCTGGAGCGCCTGGACCATATCACCTTTGAGGACAAGAAGAGCTGGAAACCCATCATCAACGACGCCAACGCCGACTCCGCCAAGCGGTTCGCCAAGGACCTGGACGCAGGCCTGTGCCAGACCACCGTGCTGGGCGCCATCAACGCCATGATGAGCGAGGGCGACGTGGCTATCGGCGCCGCCGGCTCCCTGCCCGGCGACATGCAGCGGATGTGGCGGCCCACCGGCATCGACTGCTATAACATGGAGTACGGCTACTCCACCATGGGCTATGAGATCGCCGGTGCCCTGGGCGTGAAGCTGGCCATTGGCGACAAGCGGGAAGTCTACGCCATGTGCGGCGACGGCAGCTTCAACATGCTCCACGGCGAGCTGGTCACCGCTGTTATGGAGCGCAAGAAGATCAACATCTGCCTGTTCGATAACGCCTCCTTCGGCTGCATCAACAACCTGCAGGTGGGCCACGGCAACGTGACGCTCTGCACGGAGCTGCGGTACCGCAGCAAGGACGGTCTGTTCGGTGACTTCCTGAACATCGATTACGCCAAGGTAGCGGAGGGCTACGGCTGCAAGAGCTACTCCATCCGCACCATGGAGGAGCTGGCGGCGGCCTTCGAGGACGCCAAGAAGGTGAAGGACCGCCCGGTGCTGTTCGACATCAAGGTGCTGCCCAAGACCATGACCGACGGCTACGGCTCCTGGTGGCGCGTGGGCGACACGGAGGTGTCCGAGCGGCCGGAGAACCTAGCGGCCTATCAGGATCACCTGGACCACGTGAGGGACGCCCGGAAGTATTGATCCTCTCGAGGGGGAGCAAGCTCCCCCTCGACCTCTCCTACCACCAGTGACATCGGTCACTGGTGAACGGCGCCCCAGGCGCCTGGGGCGGGGAATTTTCGGCAGGCGCATGTCCTGCCGAAAATGATTGAAAGATCTTCTTTCGCCGCTGGCGAAAGAACTGGGAAAACACTTGGTTTCCCCAAGTCCCTTTCCTGCGGGTATCGAAAGAGGAGGAGATTCGTTTGAATTGTCCTTTTTGCGGCGCGGAAATGGGGAGCGGCGCTTTGCAAAGCAACTATGGAATCTATTGGCTGCCAAAGCCTCGGAAAGCCGGACCACCGGACTTGTCTAAGGATGCAGAGCATTTGAGCAGGCAGGATACCCCGCTTATTACGCCACCTTATATCCCAGCCTCCCGCTGTACCAAGTGCCGGAAGATTATTCTTGATTACTGAGCTGCCGCCCCGGTCGGCACGTCTATGACCGTCCGGGCCACGGTGCGGCGGGCGGTTGATAACCGCCCCTACAGGAAGATCTCCGGGCTTCCCCGAACTGCCAGGAGAGCGGCAGCGAAAAGCGGCGCAGGATGTATCCCTGACTTCCCCGGGCTGGTGGTTTCCCCAAGGGTAGCGCGTTTCCGTCCCTGACTGCCGCAAGGGACCGTCAACCATCCCCCGCCGGCGGCAGGAGGTCTGCGCAGGCGCAGACCGACCCGCCGAACATGTTTTCTTTTCCACCGGGCGCGGCGCATTTTCTTTTTGATGTCTCAAAAAGAAAATGGGGGGCGCATCCCGCATGGACAATGCCCCCCGGCGGGAGCCAGACCCCTGTGGCCGCCGTTCGGCGGCCTGCCCAGCCCAGCCATCCACATGGCTGATTTCCCGCGTCCCATGGGACGCACCCCCATAAAACGAATCCAAATCCTTTGATAGAAAGAGAATGAGGTGACCCTTTTGGCCGAACTCACCCCCATGATGAAGCAGTACCTGGAGATCAAGAAGGACAATCCGGACTCCATCCTGTTCTTCCGGCTGGGCGACTTCTATGAGATGTTCGCTGACGACGCGAAGCTGGCCTCCCGGGAGCTGGACCTGACCCTGACCTCCCGGGACCACGGCAAGCACGCCAAGCCCGAGGAGGAGCGGGTGCCCATGTGCGGCATCCCCTACCACGCCAGTGAGGCATACATCGCCCGGCTCATCGCCAAGGGCTACAAGGTGGCCATCTGTGAGCAGATGGAGGACCCGGCAACGGCCAAGGGGCTGGTGAAGCGGGATATCATCCGGGTGGTGACCCCCGGCACGGTGATCGACGCCGCCTGCCTGGAGGAGAAGGCCAGCAACTTCCTCTGCGGCATCTACATCGACAGCCAGAACGCCGGCGCGGCCTTCTGCGACATCTCCACCGGCAAGACCCACCTGACGGCCTTCTCCGGCCCGGACCGGGTGGAGCACGTCGTCAACGAGCTGGGCCGCTTTTCCCCGGCGGAGGCGGTGGTGAACGACGGGGCCGCCTCGGAAAAAGCCCTGACCGACGCCCTGACGGAGAAGTTCCGCTGCCGGGTGGAAAACGGCGGCGAGGGCCGCTTCCGCCTGGCGGAGGCGGAGCGAAACATCCGCCGCCAGTTCGGGGAGGAGGCGTTTGACCGCCTGCCCAGGACCAACCCGGCCGCGGCCATGGCCCTGGGGGGATTGCTGCACTACCTGTACGAGACCCAGAAGACGGACCTCTCTCACATCAACGACCTGGACTACTACGAGCAGGGCCGGTTTATGGAGTTGGACCTGACCGCCCGGCGGAACCTGGAGCTGACGGAGACCCTCCGGGACCGGGAGAAGAGAGGCTCCCTCCTGTGGGTGCTGGACAAGACCAGGACGCCCATGGGCGGGCGGCTGCTCCGCAGCTGGCTGGAGCGGCCGCTGCTGTCCGTCACCGCCATCGCCAAGCGCAATGCCGCCGTGGCCGCCCTGGTGGAGAGCACCATGGCGCGGGAGGAGCTCATCGCCGCCCTGACGGGCCTGGGAGATATGGAGCGGCTCATCGGCCGCATCGTCTACGGCACCGCCGGGGGACGGGACATGGTGTCCCTCCGCTCCGCCATCGAGCGGCTGCCCGCCCTCCTTCTCCGGCGGACGGCTGGCGGAGCTGGCCGGGGAGCTGGACGACCTGACGGAGATCGGGGCACACATCGGCGCGGCCATCTGCGACGAGCCGCCGTTCTCCGTCCGGGAGGGCGGCTTCATCCGGGACGGCTACCACGAGGAGGTGGACCGCCTGCGGCACATCATGAACGGCGGCAAGGGCGTCCTGGCGGAGATCGAGGCCAAGGAGAAGGAGCGCACCGGCATCCGGACCCTGAAGATCGGCTACAACAAGGTCTTCGGCTATTACATCGAGGTGTCCAACTCCTTCAAGGACCAGGTGCCGGACACCTACATCCGCAAGCAGACCCTGGTGAACGGGGAGCGGTACATCACCCAGGAGCTGAAGGACTTGGAACACGAGATCCTCACCGCCTCGGACCGGGTGGTGGCATTGGAGTATGAGCTCTTCACGGCGCTGCGGCAGGAGATCTCCGCCCAGAGCGCCCGCATCCAGCGGACTGCCGCCGCGGTGGCGGAGGTGGACGCCCTGGTGTCCTTCGCGGCGGTGGCGGTGCGGAACCACTACTGCCGCCCCACGGTGGACGAGTCTGGGGCCATCGAGATCCACGACGGCCGCCATCCGGTGGTGGAGCAGATGCTCAAGGACAGCCTCTTCGTCCCCAACGACACCTTCATGGGGGAGAAGGAGGACCGGGTGGCCATCATCACCGGCCCCAACATGGCGGGCAAGTCCACCTACATGCGCCAGGTGGCGCTGATCGTCCTCATGGCCCAGATGGGCTCCTTCGTCCCGGCGGCCAGCGCCCGCATCGGCGTGGTGGACCGGATCTTCACCCGCATCGGCGCCAGCGACGACCTGTCCGCCGGCCAGTCCACCTTCATGGTGGAGATGACGGAGGTGGCGGACATTCTGCGCCACGCCACGAAGCACTCCCTGCTGATTCTGGACGAGATCGGCCGGGGCACCAGCACCTTTGACGGCATGTCCATCGCCCGGGCGGTGCTGGAGTACTGCGCGGACAAGAAGCTGCTGGGGGCCAAGACCCTGTTCGCCACCCACTACCACGAGCTGACGGAGCTGGAGAACACCCTGCCCGGCACGGTCAACTACAACATCGCCGTCAAGACCCGGGGGGAGGACATCATCTTCCTGCGGAAGATCCTCCCCGGCGGGGCGGACCGCAGCTACGGCATCGAGGTGGCCAAGCTGGCGGGGCTGCCGGACAAGGTGGTCCAGCGGGCCAAAACGGTCCTGAAAGAGCTGGAGGAGGAGAACGGCGTCCAGTACGTAGCGGCCCGGAAAGAGGAGGACCAGGTGTCCCTCACCGCCATCGGCGAGGGGGAGGTGCTGGACGCCCTCCGCCGCTGCCAGCCGGACACGCTGACGCCCATTGAGGCGATGAGCCTGATCTACGAGTGGAAGCAGAAGCTCAACTGAGCACCCGGCCGGGCAGGCACGGCGGGATGCGCCCTCTGCCGCGGGGGACCGGACGCGCTGACGGCGCCCGGAGAGCGGCCTTCAGGCCGGGACAGGGGATTCCGCGGAAATGAGGGGCCTGGCGGCGAGCGGACACGCGCCGCCCAAGCCCAGCGGATCAAAAGAAGACCCCGACGGATCCGCCCGCCGGGGAAAACGAGTTGAAACAGAAGCCGGACGAAAACCGGGAGGGAACGAGATGCCAAGAAGAAAGAGCGCCGCCTATATGTCGGCGGGGGAACAGATCGCGGGCACGGTGCTCTTTGTGATCTACCTGCTGGTGCTGCCCTTTGTCACAGCCCCGCTGTTCCGCCTGATCGGCGGACTGCTGGGAGTGACCATCAGCACCGGATTGCAGAATATCCTGTATTACTACATCCTCTTCGCCGCCACGGTCATCATTTTCCACGGCTTTCTGGGTCGGACCTCCCGGCACTTTGCAGAGAACCTGGGCGGGGCCTGCAAGTTCATGGCCATCGGACTGGTGGCCCTGTACGGCCTGAACGAGCTGGTGTACCGCCTGACAAGACTGGTGGTGTCCAACCAGACCAACCTGAACGACACCACCATCTCCGCCCAGATCGAGGACGCGCCCCACATGACGCTGCTGATCGTCATTTTCCTGGCGCCCTTTGTGGAGGAGGTGCTCTTCCGGGGACTGGTGTTCGGGAATCTCCGGCGCAAGAGCGCGGCGGTGGGATACCTGGTCAGCTGCCTGCTGTTCGCCCTGCTGCATGTGTGGCAGTTCGCGGTGGTGAACCGGGACATCACGTATTTCCTGCTGATGCTCCAGTATCTGGTGCCCGGGCTGGTGCTGGCGTGGGTCTATGACCGCACCGGCACCCTGTGGACGTCCATCGGTCTCCATGCGGCGGCCAACGCCCTCTCCGCCTGGACCCTTGTGGCGTAAGAACCGAATTCCGGAATGATGAGGGGAGAAAGGGACAGATGAATTTTTGGGACGTATTTGGCGAGATGCTGGTCATCCTGTTCGCCATTGCGGCGGGCTATGCGGCCAACCGGCTGGGGTACCTGGGCGGGGAGGCGGACCAGAAGGTCTCCAAGCTGCTGCTGAACATCACCATGCCCGCCATGATCGTGGCGGCGGTGATCACCGGCGAGGAGCTGCCGGAGCTGGGGACCATCCTCTCCATCCTGGAGGTTGGCGTGGTGTTCTACCTGCTGGAGGCGGTCTTTGCCCTGGTGGTGCCCCGGTTCCTGCCGGGCACACAGGGGCAGAAGGGCGTGTGGCGGTATGCCCTGGCCTTCCCCAACGTGGGGTTCATTGGCTATCCCGTAGCGGTGGCCCTGTTTGGAGACGGCGCACTGTTCTATGCCGCCATTCTGGCGCTGCCCTTCAATCTCTTGTCTTACAGTCTGGGCCCGCTGCTGCTGGCAGGGGCCGCCCGCTTCCGCTGGAAGCAGCTGTTCACCCCCTGCATCGTGGCCTCTGTCCTGGGATTGGTGCTGGCGCTGACCCGGCTGCGGCCGCCGGCCCTGGTGGGCGAGATGCTGGACTTTGTGGGAGACATCACCGTGCCGCTGTCCCTGCTGGTGGTGGGCTCCCTGCTGGCGGGCATGTCAGCCGGACAGGTGCTGCGCTCTCCCAAGCTGTGGCTGCTGACGGCCATCCGCCTGCTGTTGCTGCCGGTGGCCCTGTGCCTGGTCCTCCGGGCGCTGGGGATCGACTCCCTGGTGCTGGGGATCGCTGTCACCCAGATGGCCATGCCCGTAGCAGTGAACGGGACGCTGCTGAGCATGGAGTACGGCGGAGACACCGAGTGCATGGCACAGATCACCTTCCTGACCACGGCGGCGTCCATCGTGACCATTCCCATCGTCGCCGTGCTGCTGCTCTGAGCTTAGAAAGGAAACCAATATGCCTCACATTCAACAACTGGAGTCCCACGTAGCGGACCTGATCGCCGCCGGTGAGGTCGTGGAGCGGCCCGCCAGCGTGGTGAAGGAGCTGGTGGAAAACGCCGTCGACGCCGGCAGCTCTGCCGTGGTGGTGGAGATCCGCCGGGGCGGCATGGGCATGATCCGGGTGACGGACAACGGCTGCGGCATCGCGCCGGAGGAACTCCCCACCGCCTTCCTGCGCCACGCCACCTCCAAGCTGCGGACGGAGGAGGACCTGGGGAAGATCGGTACTCTGGGGTTCCGGGGCGAGGCCCTGGCCGCCATCTCCGCCGTCAGCCGGGTGGACATCCTCACCCGCCAAACCGGCACGACGGAGGGAGCCGCCCTCCATCTGGAGGGCGGTGTGCCCGGCGCAGTGGAGCCCGCCGGTGCGCCGGAGGGCACCACCATCACGGTCCGGGACCTGTTTTACAACACCCCCGCCCGGCTGAAGTTTATGCGCAAGGACAGTGCGGAGACTGCGGCGGTGAACGGCCTCATGCAGCATCTGGCCCTGTCCCATCCGGACATCTCCTTCAAGTTCATCAAGGACGGGGTGGAGGCCCTGCTGACCCCCGGTGACGGAAAGCTGGACTCCGCCGTCTACGCTGCCCTGGGCCGGGACTTCGCCCGGGGGCTGGTGCCGGTGTCCGGCAGCGGAGGGGACATCACGGTCTCCGGTTTTGTCACCGCGCCGCTGATGGGCCGGGGCTCCCGGTCCATGCAGGTGTTCTTCGTCAACGGCCGGTTCATCAAGTCCCAGCTGCTGACGGCGGCGCTGGAGGAGGGCTACCGCAACCAGATCATGAAGGGTAAGTTCCCCGGCTGCGTCCTGTCCGTCACCCTGCCGGTGACGGCGGTGGACGTGAACGTCCACCCCGCGAAGACTCAAGTGAAGTTCGCCCGGGAGCACGATGTGTTCGACGCGGTCTACCACACGGTGCTAGATGCCCTGGGCAAGACCGGCGCTCCCGCCGCCGCTCCCGCGCAGGAGGCGCGGCTCCCGGCGGCCTCCCGGCAGGACTTCTTCCAGACCATGGACGCCAAGACGTTCCGGCAGGGCGGTGCAAAGCCCGCTCCCCAGCCCGCGGCTCCGGCCCGGCCCGCCTGGAACACCGAGCTGCGGGCGCCCGCCCGGGTGGCGGACAGCGGGCAGACCTCTTTTTACCAGACCAAGCGCTCAGAGTCCGCGGCCCAGGGCGCTCTGGGAAGGGCGCCCGCCTCTGTGACGTCGCCGCCAGACACGCAGCAAAGCAGCCCGCCTGCACCCTCCTGCAACAAAGGTGCGCTGGGCAGACCGCCTGTCTCCGTGACCGCCCCACGGGCGGAGCGGACGGCTCCCTCCGCCCCCTGGACCTCTGCCCCAGTGTCCGTCCCTGCAGAAAAGACGACCTCGCCGGAATCTGCTCCCCGCCCCTTTGTGCCCGCCATCCCGCCGGAGCGGCTGAAGCTGACGGAGGATCTACCGGGCCAGACGACTGTTCTGGAGACGAAAGAGGCACCCTGGCGGATTGCCGGAGAGGTGCTGCGGACCTATATCATCTGCGAGAGCGAGGACGGCAGCGTCTGGCTCATCGACAAGCACGCCGCCCACGAGCGGATGAATTTTGACAAGCTGAAAAATGCTCAGGAGCCCCCCATGCGACAGACGCTGCTGGCCCCCATCGCGGCGGAGTTAAGCCGGGAGGACGGGGCGCTGCTGCTGGAGAACCTGCCCCTGCTGGAGCAGTTCGGTTTTGCCTGCGAGGACTTCGGGGCCGGCGCCCTGCTGGTGCGGGAGGTGCCGGCGGACATCGACGCCGCCGACACGGTGCCCACTCTGGAGGAGTTTGCCGAGCGCCTGCGGACCGGAAGATCCCCGGATGAAAAGCGGGAGGCGCTGCTGCATACCATGGCCTGCAAGGCGGCCATCAAGGGCGGCTGGGTCAGCGATCCGGCGGAGCTGCGGGTGCTGGTGGACCGGGTACAGAGCGGAGAGATCAAATACTGCCCCCACGGCCGCCCGGTGGCGGTGAAGCTGACGAAGTACGAGCTGGAGAAGATGTTCAAGCGGGCGTGAGACTTCGAAGGGGGACTGCGTCCCCCCTCACCAGTGACGTCGGTCACTGGTG
>ERZ836877.5967-NODE-5967-length-11196-cov-17.884750_pt1 | contig 11196 bp, 8 predicted proteins | sample MGYA00519469_ERZ836877 | MGnify/ENA primary metagenome ERZ836877 (study PRJEB31850, sample SAMEA3708809) | human gut metagenome | biome: human gut; feature: human-associated habitat; material: faeces | place: China | collected 2014 ... | reverse complement strand
CCTGCGGGTACTTGACGTTCTCCGGCACGATCTCCACGCCGTACTGCGCGGGGTTTTTGGACAGGAGCAGGTCGATGGCGTCCTGCTTGTTCTTCTCGATGCCGTAGTAGGCCTTGTCGAGGCCGGACGCGATGCGCGCCAGCTCGATGCCCTTGAGCAGCTCCTCGGGGTGGTTCTTCATGGTCAGGTGGTCGCCGTTGAGGTACGGCTCGCACTCTGCGCCGTTGATGATGAGGGTATCGACTTTGCCGAGGCCGCCGCGGATCTTGAACGCGGTCGGGAACATGGCACCGCCGTGACCGACGATACCGGCCTCGCGGATGCGGTCAAGGATGGCTTCGGGATCCTTCAGCTGCTCGGGCGTCAGGGGCGCGAGATCCGTGCAGGGGGTGTCCTGGAAGTCATTTTCGATCACGATCGCGGGGATCATATCGCCCAGGGGGTGGGGTCTCGGCTCGATGGCGATCACCTTACCGGAGACCGTCGCGTGGATGGGAGCGGAGACGGGTGCCGGATTGTCAGCGATCTTCTGACCCATCTTCACATAATCGCCCACCGCGACCAGCGGTTTGCAGGGTGCGCCGATATGCTGCATCATCGGGAGCACGACCTGCGGCGGAGGAGCAATGACGGTCACCGGGACATCCGGCGCCTTCATGTAGTTGGGATGAACTCCGCCATGAAACTTAAAGGGCATTTGCATCACCTCTCTATTTTTTGACCCACATATATTAGCACGCCAACCTAATTTCGTCCACCAAAAATGGCGGAAAAACATCAAATTGTACTAATTTAAATATTAACGAACCTGCAAAAAAGCTGACAAATCCAACATTTCCGGAAACTTTGCAACATTTTGTGCATATTGGCGGGATTTTTCGCCGTCCCGGCGCGCGGGGCGGAAAAAATTCTGTGTTCGGGACTTAACAAGCGGGGAAAAATCCTGTAAAATAGATAGCAAATGCGCTGCCGGCACGCCGCCGGCAGAAAGGAGGCCACGTTATGCTGACACCCTGGGCGGATACGCTCGACCGCGCGCAGCCCCTGCCGGAGTATCCCCGGCCGCAGATGGTGCGCGACAGCTACCTGAATCTCAACGGCCCGTGGAGCTACGCGATCACGACGAGCGCGAACAAGCCCGCGCAGGCCGACGGCACGATCCTTGTGCCCTTCTCGCCCGAGAGCGAGCTGTCCGGCGTGGGACACGTCCTGCAGCCGGAGGAATACCTGTGGTACATCCGCACGGTCACGCTGCCGGACGGATTCAACGTCGGCCGCGTGCTGCTGCACTTCGGCGCGGTCGATCAGACCGCGACCGTGTGGTGCAACGGCGTGGAGCTGGCCACGCACACGGGCGGCTACCTGCCGTTCACGGTGGACATCACCGAGGTGCTGGCCAAGGAAAACACGATCCTTGTGTGCGTGCGCGACGCGACGAACAAGTCCCAGCTCCCGCGCGGCAAGCAGACGCTGCACCCGCACGGCATCTGGTACACGCCGCAGAGCGGCATCTGGCAGACGGTCTGGCTCGAGAGCGTGCCGCAGAACTACATCCGCTCCCTGCACGTGACGCCGCTGTTTGACGCGCATCAGGTGGAGATCACCGTCGAGGGCGAAGGTCAGTGCATGATCGACCTCGAGGGCAAGCGCTTCACGTTCCCCGCGGGCGTGCCGGCGCACGTGCCGGTGCAGTCGTTTCGCCCCTGGTCGCCGGAGCACCCGACGCTCTACCCCTTCAGCGTGACGCTCGGGGACGACACGGTCTACAGCTACTTTGCCATGCGCAAGTGCAGCATCGAGACGGACAAGGACGGCGTGCGCCGCCTGTTTCTCAACGGCAAACCGTATTTTCACAACGGCCTGCTCGACCAGGGCTACTGGCCGGACGGACTCTACACCGCGCCGAGCGACGACGCGCTCGTCTACGACATCCAACTGGCCAAGGACATGGGCTTCAACATGCTGCGCAAGCACATCAAGGTCGAGTGCGACCGCTGGTACTATCACTGCGACCGGCTGGGCATGCTCGTCTGGCAGGACATGCCCTGCGGCGGCAGGCGCTACGACCCGCTCATCGTCTCGACCCCGCTCGTGACGGGCTGGCACCTCGACGACAGCTGGTATCCCCTCTTCGGCCGCACGAACGTGACGGCGCGCAAGGCGTTTTTGAACGAGCTGCGCGACATGGTCACCACGCTCTACAACCACCCGTGCATCGCCGTGTGGGTGCCGTTCAACGAGGGCTGGGGTCAGTTTGACAGCCAGACGGCCGTGCAGGTCATCCGGTCCGTGGACAAGACGCGCACGATCGACCCGGCCAGCGGCTGGCACGATCAGGGCTTCGGCGATGTGCGCAGCCTGCACGTGTATTTCCAGAAGTACAGGTTCCAGCCCGATAAGCTCGGCCGCGCCACGCTGCTGTCGGAGTTCGGCGGCTATGTCCACCGCGTCGAGGGCCACGCCATCGGCGGCAAGAGCGTCGGCTACAAGACGTGCGACGCCCCGCTCTCGCTCGAGTATGCGCTCCAGGCACTCTATGACGAGCAGATCCGCCCCGCCATCGCGCAGGGCCTCAGCGCCGCGGTGTACACGCAGCTGAGCGACGTGGAGCACGAGCTCAACGGTCTCGTGACCTATGACCGCAGCATCGTGAAGCTCCCGGTAAAAACGCTGCACAAGATCTTTTACATCGAAAACGAGTGAAAAAACCGCCCGCTGCGATTGCAGCGGGCGGTTGGTTTTTCTGTTTTGGGAGCGCTCAGTACGCCACGCCCCAGTAGATCATGCACTTGGCGGGCTTGCCGCACACGGGGCACACATCGTCGAGGTGCTCCTGCTCAAACGGGATGCAGCGGCTGGACATGCCGGCCTTGTCCTTCATCTCGAGCTCGCAGGCGAGGTCGCCGCACCACATGGTCTTGATGAAGCCGCCGTTTTTCTCCTGCAGTTCCTTGGCCTCGGCCAGCGAGTGCGCGGCATAGGTGTGCTCGTCGAGGTTGCGCTTGGCCTTGTCGAACAGGCCCTGCTGCACGGTCTCGAGCAGCTCGGGGATGCGCGCCTCCAGCTCATCGAGCGCGACGGTGATCTTCTCGCCGTTGTCGCGGCGGACGGCGACGCAGTGGCCGGCCTCGATGTCCTTCGGGCCGATCTCGACGCGCAGCGGCACGCCCTTCATCTCCCAGTTGGCGAACTTCCAGCCGGGGCTGTTGTCGCTGAAGTCGCCCTGCGCGCGCAGGCCGGCGGCCTTCAGGCGCGCGACGAGCTCCTCGGCCTTCTCGGTCACGCCAGGCTTGTGCGCCGCGATGGGCAGCACGATGACCTGGATCGGCGCGATGTGCGGCGGCAGGACGAGGCCGCTGTTGTCGCCGTGGGTCATGATCAGGCCGCCGATGACGCGCGTGGACAGGCCCCACGATGTCTGGTGCGGGTAGACCTGCTGGTTGTTCTTGTCGGTGTAGGTGATGTCGAACGCGCGGGCGAACCCGTCGCCGAAGTAGTGGCTCGTGCCAGACTGGAGCGCCTTGTGGTCGTGCATCATGCACTCGATGGTGTAGGTGTTTTCGGCGCCGGCGAACTTCTCCTTGTCGGTCTTGTTGCCGCGGATGACGGGCATGGCCAGCTCCTGCTCGCAGGTCTCGGCATAAATTTCGAGCATCTGCAGCGTCTCCTTGCGGGCCTCGGCCTCAGTGGCGTGCAGGGTGTGGCCCTCCTGCCAGAGGAACTCACGCCCGCGCAGGAACGGGCGGGTGGTCTTTTCCCAGCGCATGACGCTGCACCACTGGTTATACAGGCACGGCAGATCGCGCCAGCTATGCACGATGTGGCTCCAGTGCTGGCAGAAGAGCGTCTCGGACGTCGGGCGCACGCACAGGCGCTCCGGCAGCTCCTCGCTGCCGCCCATCGTGACCCACGCGCACTCGGGCGCGAAGCCCTCGACGTGATCCTTCTCCTTCTGCAGCAGGCTCTCGGGGATCAGCATCGGCATGGCCACGTTCTGGTGACCGGTCGCCTTGAACTTGCCGTCGAGTATCTTCTGGATGTTCTCCCAGATGGCGTAGCCATACGGGCGCATGATGAACAGGCCCTTGACATCGGAATAGTCCACGAGCTCCGCCTTGATGCACACGTCGGTGAACCACTGGGCGAAGTCGACTTCCATATCGGTGATCTGCTCGACCTTCTTTTCTTTGGCCATAAGCGCAACACTCCTCTGTATGCCGCGCAGAGATCCCGCGCGGGCGTATTCATAATGTATGGGGTAACTTATATAGTGTATAGAATCCGCCGCCGCTTGTCAAGCGCCAAGCAGCTCCTGCACCGCGAAAATTCCGATCATGACGGCGATGAGAAAGTACATCACGACCGCGGCGATGGAGTGCCGCGCCGGCCGGCGGTCAAACAGCTGGCCCACGCACCAGAACACGAGCAAGCCGGTGCCGATCCAGTAGACCGGGTTGAGCGCGACGGCCATGACCGTCACCTCCACGATCAGCAGTGCGAACACCGCGATCTGCCACGTGCGGATGCGCCGCGCGCGGCTGTTGCAGTAGATCTCGCGCCAGGCATCTGAAAGCTCGCGGCGCTGGCGGCGGAAAAACGACTCGCGCGGCTGTTTCGGCGCGGCCGCCTCGGCCGGGGTCTCGGGCGTTTCGGCCGCCGTTTCGACGGTTTCGGCCACGGTTTCGACGGTTTCGGCCACGGTTTCGGGTTCCGTTTCGGTGTAGGGGCGCTCTTGTTCCATACCTTCCACTCCTTTCCGGTTTTTCGGAAAACCGGTCCTTTTTCCTCAGGATACCCCGCCGCAGAGCGCCTGTCAAGGGCCGGATCGCGGCCGAAAAGTGCATTTCGGGCTTGACCGCACACCATTCGTGCAATATAATGTGTAAATTAGAGATGCTATTTCAAGATGCAATTGAACCCCTTGGAGGTGACCATCTATCAACAGACAGAGTTACATGGCGGAAATCAGCAGCCTGCTTGGCCTGATTACCGACGACAATACCCGTCAGGCGCTCATCGCGCAGATGGAGAACATGTTTGACAACGCGCCCGATGAGGAGCGCCTCATTCAGGAGATCGGCAACCCGACGAAGGTGGCCGTCGCCCTCATCCGCTACGCCGACAGCGGCAAGATCACGCCGGCCGCCGCGCCCGTAGTCGCGCCCGAGCAGGTGCAGCCCAAGCGTGCGCCCCAGCCGCGCCCGCGTGCCGAGCAGTACCGCCCTGCCGCTGCAACCGCCGCGCAGACTCCCGCCTCGGCGATGTCGTTTCAGGGCATCCCGGAGGAGCCGGCCGCCGCGCCCGTGCTCGACGGTCAGTTCTCGTTTGACGAGCAGCCCGATGAAGGCTACTATGACGAGCAGCCCGCCGACGACGGCTACTATGACGAACAGCCCACGGACGACGGCTACTACGACGAGCAGCCCGCCGGTGACGACGGCTACTACGACGAGCAGCCTGCCGGTGACGACGGCTACTACGACGAGCAGCCTGCCGGCGACGACGGCTATGACGACCCGAACTACGCCACCGACGGCGAGGAAGGGTATTATGACGAGGCCTATTACGAGGACGAGCCGGCCTACAAGACGAACGTCTTTCTGGCCGTTCTCTACACGCTCGGCGCGATCGTGATCGGCGTGCCGGTGCTGGCCGTGCTGCTGGTGCTGGATCTGGCCGTGCTGGCCATCGGCGTCGCGTGCGGCGCCGGCGGCGTGGGCCTGATCGCAACGGCCTTCATCGGCCTGCCCATGGTGGCGGATATGCTCATCCTGCTCGGCGGCGGCACCGCCGTGATCGCCATCGCGCTGGTCGTGATCTGGCTGGCCATCTGGCTGTTCATCCGCATGGTCATCGGCTGGGTCCGGCTGCTTGTGCGCCTGGGTAAGCGCTGGTGCAGAAAGGAGATCGCCGCATGAAAAAAGCCTGGAAAACCATTCTCATCATCGCGCTGTGCATCCTGATCGTCGGCGAGATCGTGCTTGGCGTCGGTCTTGCGACCGGCGGCAGCCCCGACCGCATCTGGGAAGCGGCGTATGAGCACTACGACATCGGTGCGATCTTCGCCCTCATCAAGTCCTCCGGCATCGCGGACCTGCTGGCGAGCATCGGCCTGTAAGAAAAGCAAAACATGAGGCGGCGAGCATGGCTCGCCGCCTCATTTCATTTTATTTCATTTTAAAGAGCAGCACGCCGCCCGTCATCAGCGCGAGCCCCGCCCACTTGCTCCAGCCGAAGGCGAGCTTTTCCGTGCCCATGATGCCGAAGGCGTCGATGGCCGCAGCCGTGGCCAGCTGCGCGATGAGGATCGTCGCCACGGCGAGCGTCGGGCCGAGCCTGCCCATGCCGAGCATGACCGTGACCGTGATGGCCAGCGCCAGCACACCGCCGAACCAGCAGTATTTCGGCGCGGCGCCCAGCGCGGCAAAGCTGCCCGTGCGCCAGAACACCAGCACCAGCAGCGACAGCACCGCCGCCACGCACTGCACGAAGGCATTGGTCTCCATCGTGCCGATGTGTTCGCTCAGGCGCGTGTTCATCACGCCCTGAATGCTCATCGCCGCCCCGGCGAGGATGCACGCGAGAAATCCACCCAAAATTCATCGGCTCCTTCCGAATAATCCTTGCACTGCCGCGCGGAATGTGTTACACTGTGTCGTACCGAAAAACATTTGCCCACAGCACGCGAACAAAGGAGGGGCTGTTTATGGCCGCAGGCAGCAAACCGAAATACTATCTCGTGGAGGCGAGCGTCCTGCCCGAGATCTTTGCCAAGGTGATCGAGGCCAAGGAGCTGCTCGAGACCGGCCAAGTGCGCACGGTGGCGGACGCCGTGGCGCGCGTGGACATCAGCCGCAGCGCGTTTTATAAATACAAGGACTTCGTGTCCCCGTTTCAGGACATGTCGCGCGGCCATCTTGTGACGTTCAACCTCGAGCTGCTCGACCGGCAGGGCGTGCTGTCGTCCGTCCTTGCTATTTTTGCCGAAAACGGCGCAAATATACTCACCATCAACCAGAGCATTCCGACGAGCGGCGTCGCCCCGGTGACGATCACGGCCGCGACCGAGAACATGCAGACGACGATGGAGGCGTTCATGGCGGCGCTCAAAGCGGCCGAGGGCATCATCCGCGTGCACCTCATGGCCGGCTGACCACGAAAAACAAAAGCATCCCCGGACCGAAATGGTCCGGGGATGCTTTTTTACCTGTTTTTCACTCGAGCAGCTGCGCGCGGCCGCCGTGCAGGCGGATCTTCCCGGCGCAGAAGCGCTTGACCGCCTCAGGCAGCAGCTTCCACTCCGCGTCAGTGAGCACGCGGCGCTTGAGCGTCGTGAGATCGTCGTCCTCAAGCACGGGCACGGCCTTTTGCAGCAGCACCGGGCCGACGCCGCCGTTCTCGTCCACGAGGTACGCCGTCGCCCCCGTGACCTTCAGGCCGCGGGCGAGCACCGCCTCATGCACCGCGTCGCCGCGCAGCGTCTCAAACGCCGGGATGAGCGACGGCTGCACCGCGATGACCTTGTTGTGGAAGCTCCTGGCCGTCTCGCGGCCGACGCCGGGATAAAACCCCGCGTTGATGACGAGCTCGATGTCCATGTCCTTGAGCTTGTTGCGGATGGCCATGTCGTACGACGTGTCGTTCGGGAACATGGCCGGCTCGACGACGACGGTCTCGATGCCGGCGTTGCGCGCGCGCTTGAGCGCGTAGGCATTGGCGTCGGACGAGATGACGGCGACGAGCTGCAGCTCCGGGATCTCGCCGAAGAACACGGAGTCCAGCAGACTTTGCAATTTTGTTCCCTTGCCGGAAACCAGAACAGCACTGCGGATCATTTTGCTCGTTTACTCCTTCCCAAGCAGCCGTGCGGCCGTGGCGCGGTTATTGTCCTCCTGACGGTTGAGCAGCTCGGTGCGGCGGCGCAGCTCCTCGCCTCTGCCGGCGAGCGCGACGGCCGAATCGATCAGGTCGGACAGGTCCTTCTCGTTGAGCGCCTCGAACTGCATATAGTTATTCTGCTCGACATAGTCGAGAAACGCCGTGACCTTCGGGTCATAGGCAACGCCGATGAGCGGCACGCCCTGTCCGGCGGCAAAAATCAGTCCGTGCAGCCGCATGGACACGACCGTCGTCATGCGCGAGAGCACGCCGATGACCTCGCCGGTGGACATCTGCTCGTCGATCATATAATACGGGATGCTCAAATGCTCCGTGACGAGCCGGCTGGCCTCGCCGTCGGTGCGGAAATTGATGCTGAGGAACACCGGCGTCAGGCCGTATTTCAGGTAGGCGTACACAGCGCCGGCGGCGAACACGGTGGCCTTTTCCTCAATACCGGGCCACTTGCGCAGCACGAAGCCGATATACTTGCCCTCCGGATCCATATCATGCTCACGCAGAATGCGGTCGATGCGGCTGCGCTCTGCGGCCGGCAGCGTGAGCGCGGGGTCGGACGCGAGGATGACCTCCGGGTCCGTGACGCCGAAATCGCTGAGCGTCTCGCGGCTGTCCGGCTCGCGGAGGGTGATCTTGTCGACGCAGTCGTTGATGATGCGCGCGGCGAGCCGCCGGTCGCGCTCATAAACGATCGGGCCGATGCCGCAGCCGTACATCTGCACCTTGCAGCCGCAGCGGTGCGCCATGCGGATCGTGCCGAGATAATACCATAAGCTCAGCCGGCTCGTGACGTCCTGCATGAGGCTGCCGCCGCCGCTGATAAACAGCTGGCTGCGGCGCAGGATGCGCCGGATGGCAAAAAGATGAAACCGGTGGCAGGCGTTGACGCCGCAGGTGCTGCGCGTGTCCTGCGGCCGGCGGGAGAGCACGGTCACGGGCATATGCGGGTCGATGCGGCGCATCTCGCCGATGATAGCCTGCAAAATGGCGTCGTCGCCGGTGTTGCCGAAGCCGTAGGCGCCGCAGATGAGCACGCCGTCGCGCACACCGTCGCGCCGGTTGCGCTCCATGCGGAAGACCGCGTGGTAGATCTCCAGCTGGCGCAGGCCGGTGGCCTCCTCGGAAAAGTCGGCCTTGCCGCGCCGGTAGAGCGCCTCGCCCATCTCGCGGCGGTAGTTTTCGTCGAGCGCGTAGCGCGCGAGATAGGCCGCGAGCATGCGCACGTCGCCGGGTTCGATGAGCAGACCGGTCACGCCGTGCTCGATGATGGCCGGCACGCCGCCGACGTTCGAGGCAACGGTGGCCAGATGCGCGCGCGCGCCCTCTGGCAGCGCATAGGGAAACGCCTCCGACACAGACGAGAGCGTGTTGATATCGAGCGCGCCGTAGAAGCTGTCGAGGTCGTTGACCCAGCCGAGGAAGAACACGCTGTCCTCAAGGTCCAGCTCCTTTGTGAGCGCCTCGAGCTTTTTACGCTCCTTACCGTCGCCCGCGATGGCGAGGCGCAGCTGCGGGCAGGCCTTTTTGGCCAGCGCCACTGCGCGCAGGAGCGTCGGGATATCCTTCACGGGGTCGAGCCGGGCGGCAATGCCCGCGATGACGTCGCCCTCATGCACGGTATAGCCGAACTGCGCGAAATACGCCGCGCGGTCGGTCTTGGGCACGATGTGGGAAAAGTCGAGCCCGTTGTAGATGGAAAAGAGCCGGTTCGGCTCAAAGCCGCGGTCGATGAGCCGCTGGCGGATGGGGTCGGACACGCACACGCGGTAATCGAGTTGGTGCAGGGCCCAGGTATTGAGCGTACCGTAGACGGCGCGGGCGAACGGCCGGCCGAGATAGTCGAGCCGGTAGTCGCTGTGCACGGTGCTGATGACCGGCACGTGTACGCTGGGCCGCAGCATGGCACCCATGACGTTGGCCATGGAGCCGTGGCAGTGCACAATGTCATACTCCCCGTCGCGGATGATCCTTTTGAGTGCGCCGAGGTTTGCCAAAAAGCCCTTGCCAAGCACCATCGTCGGGATACCGAGCGCGGCCGCGCCGTCGGCAAAATCACCGCCGCGGAAGCACACGAGCTGCACGTCGATGATCTGACCGAGATATTTCAGCAGGGAGTAAACATGCGTCCTGGCGCCGCCGGTGTCGCCCCCGCTGATGAGGTGGATTACTTTCACTTTGCCCTCCAAAGCACTTGTGCGCGCCGCGAAAACACGGTATAATGCGCTCGTACAGGTGCTGATACATTCCCGCGCGAAATCAAAGCGCGGATTCAGATTATTATACTGTATGATTCCACTATGGTCAAGTTTTGGAGGCCCGCAATGACGAAAATTTATCTGATCCGGCACGCGGAAGCGGAGGGCAACCTCTACCGCCGCATTCAGGGGCACTGGGACGGGAGCATCACCCCGCTCGGCCTGCAGCAGATCGACGCGCTCGCGCAGCGGTTCCGCCGCGAACACATCGACGCGCTCTACTGCAGCGATTTGTCACGCGCACGCGCAACGGCCGAGGCGATCACGCGCTATCATGACATTCCGGCCGTGGTCACGCCGCGCCTGACGGAGATCTGCATGGGCGTGTGGGAGGGCCGCGCCTGGGGCGATATCGAGCACGATTTTCCGGAGCAGATGCGCTATTTCAACACCGACCCCGACCGCTGGTCCGTGCCCGGCTGCGAGCCGATCCGCGACGTGCAAAAGCGCATGAAGCGCGCCATAGAGGATCTCGCCGCGCGGCACGACGGGCAGACGATCGTCCTCGTGAGCCACGGCATGGCCATCCGCGCCTATCTGTGCACGGTGCTGGGCATCCCGAACAGCGAGATGGCCACCCTGCCCTACGGCGACAACACGTCCGTGAGCCTGCTGCTCGTCGACGGCGAGCGCACGACCGTGGAGTATTATAACGACAACCGCCACCTTCCGCCCGCACTGAGCACATTCGGCCGCCAGACCTGGTGGCGCGGCAGCGGCAGCGGCGTGGAGGATCTGCGCTATGAGCCGCTGCGCTTCCCGCGCGACGAGGCGTTTTACCTCCAGTGCTACCGGGACGCCTGGCGCAACGTGCACGAGACGGACGAGGGTTTCGTGCCCGAGCTCTATGCCCGCAGCGCCGCCCGGCACGCGCAGGAGCATCCCGGCTCCGTCGTGCGCGTCCTGAGCGGGGACCGCGTGGTCGGCCTCGTCGAGCTCGACCCCGGGCGCGACGAGCAATCCGGCTGCGGCTGGATCAGCCTGCTGTACATGCTGCCGGAATACCGCGGCCGCGGCTGGGCCATCCAGCTGCTGGGCTATGCGT
>ERZ836877.5965-NODE-5965-length-11202-cov-4.286804_pt1 | contig 11202 bp, 8 predicted proteins | sample MGYA00519469_ERZ836877 | MGnify/ENA primary metagenome ERZ836877 (study PRJEB31850, sample SAMEA3708809) | human gut metagenome | biome: human gut; feature: human-associated habitat; material: faeces | place: China | collected 2014 ... | reverse complement strand
ATTTCTGAGGGTAGGAGGTTTTGTCAGCTTAACTTACTGACATTGGCCGGAATCGGCAGGGGAATTTTATACGCTGTTCGTTTTGGCGGTAGTAGTATTTTAATTGATCGCTGACTTTTTGATCCGGCTTGAACGCAGCGGAGGCAACTGCCGGTTTAGATATCAAAATGAATGGCTGGATGGTTACTCACGTGCCCGTTACTATCTGGGATCGCATCTGTAACATACAACGCGCAGCCCTTCTCCCGCACCATCTGAAGGACGGAGGCAGCGGGACAATCATCGGTACGGGTGTTGGAGACAGAGATCACAACCGTCTTCGGGGCCAGCATATCCAGCAGATGTGGGGTGATGGAATCCCGGTGGCCATGATGCGGTAGCTTGACAAGTGTACAGGGCGGGATCTCATGCTTCTCCCAGCAGTCGGCATACATATCGCCGGGCAGCTCCACGGCAGTTTCCTTGCAGATCAGCCGCAGGCGGATGCTGGTGTTGTTGATAAAGCCGTCCAACTCTTCCAGCTCTCTGTTGTCGGCCCGGTCTTCCAGCACATTTTGCCAGATGGCGGCCTGACGCTCAAAAATAGGCTGCGCTTCCAAGAAGCATTCTGCCGTCAGTTCCGGTGTCAGCGGCCACGTGCCGGGGGACGCAAGAGAAACCTCTGTTCCCTGCTGTTCCATAATCGCAAGTGCGCTTAAGAATACATTCAGAGATTCCAGCAGGCATCTGGCTCCGGCGGAAAATCCCTCCGGTACCGGTACACGTTTCCCCCAGAAGATTCTGTCCGGAAGATAGTTGCACCGGAAGCTCCTGACCGCAACGCACTCCAGCAATTTCGTCAGACCGCCGCTGTGGTCTCTGTGAAGATGGGTCAGCACCAGCAGATCCAGAGTATCTATTCCCTCCTGCCGCAGGAAGTCCGCGGCAGAGATCCGCTGAGAATCAGGCCCCCCATCGCCGACGGTCCAATCGCCGCAGTCCACCAGCATGGTGAAGCTGCCGCTACGAATCAAAATGGCATCCCCATAGCCCACATTGATAAAATCAAGTGTCATGGCTCCCTCCATCCTTCAGGATGTGGAGCTTTCGGGTATCCAGACAGAGCTGCACGGCTCCACTTCTGGCTCCGCTCAGGTCCACATTGGCATCGTCGATAATAAACTGTTCCTCACCGACCCGCACCCAGTAGCGGATTATGCGGCCCAGAAAGCTGTAATTTTCGATCTGACCTTCCAGACTCTTCCCTTCCGGCACAGACTCCCCGGGTTCCGCCAGACGGATGCACTCCGGCCGCACCACCAGCGTCACGGTCTCGCCAGGTTCCACAGGGACCTCCGTGGGAATCTGGAGGAGCATCCCGTTGTGGTCAGCGGCAACAGTGCCGCCTTCAGCAGACACAATTCTGGCGGTCAGGAAATTGACCGTGCCCACGAAATCTGCCACAAAGCGGTTGGCAGGCCGGAAATAGATCTCCCAAGGAGAGCCGATCTGCTCGATGTGTCCGCTGCGCATGACCGCAATGATGTCGGACATGGAGAGTGCCTCATCCTGGTCATGGGTAACATAGATAGTGGTGATGCCCAGCTTCTGCTGGATCTGCCGCAGTTCCGTGCGGACGTCCACACGCAGCTTGGCATCCAGGTTGGAAAGGGGTTCGTCCAGAAGCAGGATCTCCTGGCCCATCACCAGTGCCCGGGCAAAGGCCACCCGCTGCTGCTGACCGCCGGACATCTCCTTGGGGAATCGCTTCTCCAGCCCTACCAGGTTAAACATCTTCAGCATTTCCTGAACCCGGCGGTCCATCTCTTCCTTAGGAGTTTTATTCAGCTTCAGGCCATAGGAAATATTCTCATAGACAGTCATATGGGGAAAAAGTGCGTACTCTTGGAACACCAGAGGGGTGTTGCGCTTAAAAGGCGGCAGTCCGTTCATCCGTTTGCCGTCTACCAGCACATCGCCCGATTCCGGCTCAGAAAAGCCGGCCAACTGGCGCATCAGGGTCGTTTTACCGCAGCCGGAGGGGCCCAGAAGCGTCACAAAAGCACCCTTTGGGATCTCAAGAGACACATGATCCAGTGCCGTAAAGTTTCCGAACTGCTTAACAACATTTTTAAATTCAATGTAAGGTCTCATATCTCTTCGCCTCCTGTTTACAATTCCAGCTCAATGCCCTGCTTACCCAAAACCCACTGCGCCAGCTTCAAAACGGTGAACGCAATGGTGATCAGTACGATGGTAAAGGCTGCCGCCTCACCGTACTGTCCACTCTGCACCAGCACCATAACCGAGATGGTACCCACAGTAGTAGAGGGCGCATACAGGAAGATCACCACGCTCAGGCAGGTGACGGACCGCAGGAAGGACAACACAAAGCTGGACATAAAGGGCGCTTTCAGCAAGGGAATGATGACGTCCTTAAAGGAACGGAAGCTGTTGGCTCCCAGATTCAGCGCCGCATCCTCCACAGATGCGCCGATCTGCTGCAGCCCCGCCGTGGCAGAGCTGTAACAGGTGGGAATATTCCAGAACAGCAGGGCCAGAACCATAATCACGGAGGTTCCCGTCAGCTCAAGGGGCGGCGCATTAAAGGCCATCACGAAGCCGATGCCGAGGAACATACCGGGAATGGCGCCGGGCAGAATACCCAGGAAATCCAACAGGCGGTTAATGCCCACCTGCTTCTTCTGTACGATGTAGGCCAGGACCATCGCCAGGAACGAAGCTCCCAGAGAAGCCAGGAAGCCATAGCGGATCGAGTTCCAGATCTGCTTTCCCTTCAGGAATACATACTGGATATTCTTCATGGTCAGCGACCAGTCATAGCCCCAGGTCTTGGTAAACGCGCCGTAGAAAAGCGTGCCGTAGACCAGCAGGATAAAGAGGGAGATCAGCATCGTCAGGCTGAACAGCCCCCATTTGACCCACTTGGGGACCGGGAAGGGGTTCAAGGAGATCTCCTTGCCGGTGATCGTCACATAAGACCGTTTGCCCACCCAGAAGTTCTTCACCAGGAATAACACCACCGCAGGGACCAGCAGTGCCACCGCCAGCACAGAGGCGGTCTTCATATCGTACCAACCGGAGATCTGCATATAGGCCTCTGTGGGTAACAGGGCCAGGTCTCCGCCAATCATCTGGGGATTGCCGAAGTCGGTGAGTACATTGATGGCAGCCACCAATGCGCCGCCAGCCACGCCGGGGCGGCACAGCGGCCAGAAGACATCCTTGAATACACGCCAGCGGGGAGCGCCCATGTTATAGGCCGCGTACTCCAAATTGGTGGAAATGGAGCGGATCACGCCGTAAATGACAGAATAGGCATACGGGAAAAACGTGACGGTCTGGACGATCCACAGGCCCAGGCGACCATAAATATCAACATGCAGCCCCAGAAGCTGTTTGGTGACGATACCCTGTACGCCGAAAAGCAGAATATAACTCAGTGCCACGATGAAAGGCGGGGACACGATGGGCAGCAGCGTCACAAATCTGAAAAGGCCTTTACAAGGAACATCCAGTCGGGCAATAACGTATGCAAAGAGGAATGCCACCGCCGTGCAGGACACCGTGGAGATCAGGGTCATGAACAGGCTGTTTTTCAGGGCTGTGAACCAGCGGGCTTTCTGGAACAACTGCATATAGTCCTGTCCGCTGGGGAACGTGATAACCCGGATCACCGGGTATACCACGAAGAATCCAACGAAAAGGATAATCGCGATAATGGCCAGCATTAAAAGCGGTTCGTTTTTCAGCCGCTTCATTTCTTTGACCGATTCCCGGAGCGCAACACCGGAGGCCATAAGGATCAGCTCCTTCCGATAAGGTGATGAAAGAGGTTCATTGAAAGCATAGGGTATCTCAAAGGTCTATCAAAAATAGCATGGGCCGCCTGCCCACAACGCAGGCAGGCGGCCCAAGGGTAAATGAGAAATGAAATCAGGCGCGGTTGGAAATGATCTCAGCGTCGAACTTCTCCAGAACGGCTTCCTTCATAGAAGCGGCCTGATCACGGTCATAGTCAACAAGGTCTACTTCCTCCAGAGTGGGCAGACCGGCAGGGGCTGCCACATCGGCGCGGACAGGATAGCGGTAGGAAGTAGCAACGCTCAGTTCCTGCGCTTCCTTCGTCAGCAGCCAGTCGATGAACACCTTGGCGTTCTCGGTGTTGGGGCCACCCTTAATGATGGCGGAGCCGCCGATCTCATAAGCAGTCTGCTTGGGGATGATGAGCTTCAGCGGATAGCCCTGCTGCTGGATCTTGAAGCTATCATGAGCCCAGGCGATGGAGGCGATGAACTCACCGGTAGCCACAGGGCTGATGACATCGCCGGCACCCTTATAATAATGATGTACGTTCTGATCCAGAGCCTTCAGATAATCCCACGCAGCGTCCTCGCCCAAGCGGAAGATCTGGCAGGCAGTGGCGATGTAAGCGCCGCCGGCCGTGGTGGGGTTGGCCCACACGAACACGTCCTTATAGTTGGGATCCAGCAGATCATCCCAGGTTTCCGGCATCTTGACACCCTTGGGAGTCAATTCCTTCTCAAAGCGCTCCTCGTTGATGATGATGCTCAGAACGCCCATGTACCAGCCCTGCCAGAAATGATTGGGATCGTTAAAGCGGGCATCCAGGCTGTCATTGTTGGGAGAGTCATATGCCTCAAAAGCACCTGCGGTGGCCAAAGAGCCATACAGGTCCACAGAGCCGCCTACCAGAATGTCTGCCTTTGGATTGGCCATCTCTGCCTGCACACGGGCCACGGCATCGCCGCCGCCCAGAGAGATGTACTCGATCTCAATGCCGGTATCCTTCTTGAACTGGTCTGCGATGGCGATGGTATTGTCCTCGTTCAGTGCGGAATAGACCACCAGCTTGCCGCCGGTCTGTCCTGCGGTGCTGCCGTCATTCGTGTCTGCGGGAGGGGTATCCGTTTTGCCGCCGCATGCGGCCAGAGTCAGCGCCATAGTCAGCGCCAGTGCTAAGCTCAAAAACTTCTTCATGGGACACAGCTCCTTTTCATCATATTGATTTTGAGGAAAACGCGGTGCGTTTCTGTATCTATACCGTACCAAATATTTTGGAACGTGTCAATTAGATTTTTGACATTTCGCAAAATCTGAATGAGCTTTCGTCGCTATGCATATATAATATGAACAACAATCGGCGCATTGCACAGTGCGCTCTTGCGCCCATTGACTTGAAGCAGCAGCAAAAACATAGTAAAATAAATGTATCACAAGCATAGGGGGAGGATGACGTATGCCCACCATCAAAGATATTGCCCGAGAGGCGGGTGTTTCCCACGGGACGGTCTCCAACGTTATCAACGGCCGGGGCAACGTCAGCGTGGAGAAGATACAACTGGTGTGGCAGGCTGCGGAGAAGCTGGGCTACAAGGTCAACAGCAAGGCACAAAGCCTCCGGCAGGGTCAGGACCGCAGCATTGCGGTGCTTCTGCCGAGCATTGAGGACCGCCGCTGGGCGGCCATGTATGAGGTATTCCAGAACGAGTTTATCCGGCACGGCTACTCAGTTCAGCTATATTCCACCCGCTCTATGGAGACCACCGAGAAAGAACTGCTGGCTGCCGCTCTGGCTGAGCGGGTCAGCGCGGTCATCAGCCGTTCGTGTCTGTTGGATGCCGCAGCGTATTATCGGGCAGAGGCCCCGGAGCTTCCAATTGTACTCCTTTCTCGGGAAAGCCGTGCACTCGAAAATGTTATGTATGCCGCGTTCGATCCCGAGCGAATGGGAACAGACATCGCCTGGCATCTGCGGCGGAAAGGACTGCGGCGGATTGGTATTTTTACAGAGCCCGCCGCATTTCCGGATACCGCGCTGTTTCTAAATGGATTCCGGACGGTCTGCGCGGATGAGACAAGTGTTCTGGATTGCCCAAATCATCAGGTGGATCTGCGGGCCTTTGAGCTTTTTGAAGAGGACGAACCGTTTGATGCCATCGTATGCACGGATCAGCGCCGGGAATCGGCTGTCCGGGCGGCCTGTGCTTATGCCAGCCGTCGGCCGCTGCCGCTGATCGTGTCTGCTGCCCCCCGGTCTGCTGTGACCGATCCGTTGGCGTTGGCATATGAGCTGGATTACAAGCGTCTGGCGCACCGGATCGTTAAGGCTCTGCTGGCACGTCTGGAAACGCGATCCCCCCTGCCGCCGACCCTTTTTATGGAGAACAATGGTTTTCGAAATCAGATGCCGGTGCCGCAGTTGACGGAATCAAACCTGCGGATGCTCACGATGGCGTCCCCTTCCACCACAGCGTTGAAACGCCTGCTGCCGCATCTGGAAAAAAGCACAGGGATTCATTTGGAACTGACGGTGCTCCCTTCCCTGAGAGATGTCTACGAGGTGATCCAATCCTCCGGCAGCGGACGGTATGATCTGATCCGGATGGATGTGGCCTGGATGGACGAGCTTGCTAAAAAGCTGTTTCGGCCGCTCCATCAAATTCCCTTTGACTGGGACCGTCTGCTGGCGCAGACGCTGCCGGAGTTCGGAGACAGCTATACCTCCGTCAACGGAGAGCGCATCTGCGTCCCCTACGATCCCAGCACACAGCTTATGTTTTACCGGCGGGATTTGTTTTGCGACCCCACCTACAAGCGAATGTATTTTGAAGCCTACCGGCGGGAACTGGAGGTTCCAAAGAGCTTTGAAGACTACAATCGGATCGCAGGCTTTTTCACCCGCAGCCTCAATCCGGCTTCCCCTGTGCAGTATGGTACGACGGTAGCCATCGGCAACGTGGTGGTAAGCCCCAGTGAATTTCTGCCCCGTTTGTTTGAGCAGGGTGGAAAGCTGTTCAACGCCAAAGGCCAGATCACTGTCGACACCCCGGAAGCCTTGGCAGCCCTGAAAAACTACCGGGAAACGTATGCCTGCTCCGACAGGACCGTGCATGACATCTGGAAAAACGTGCTGGAAGGCTTTGCGGATGGCTCCGCCGCCATGACAGTGGTGTTTATCAACTATGCCTCCCACATTTTAAACTCCAAGATGTCCAGCATCGCCGGCAAGCTTGGCTTTGCGCCGGTACCAGGCGGCAAGCCCCTGTCAGGCGGCGGCGTGGTGGGAATCACCCGAAGCTGCGCGCACCCGGAAACGGCTTGTGCGTTTTTGTCCTGGCTGTATTCCAACCAGACCGCACCGGCGTTCACCTTACTGGGCGGGTTGTCACCCTGCCGTTCGGCATACAGCAACCGGGACATCAAGGAGCGGTATCCTTGGCTGTCTGCGGCCCGCCGCAGCTTTCCCAGCGCCCAGCGCCGGAGTGGAAGTGCCTATTACAGCAACTTCAGCGAGCTGCAAATGGAGAATATCCTGGCAGCCTATGTGCAGCGGGCAGTCCTCGGCGTCTGTACGCCGGAGGAGGCCCTTGCGCAGGCGCAAGCGGAAATGGACGCACATTTTACCGCAAATTCGGAATTTCTCTGATAATGGCGCGGCTTAGAGTGAAAAAGCGCAAAGAAAAACACGGCAAGCATGCCGTGTTTTTCTTTTATGCCCCTTGTGCTTATACCGTTTTCATTCCCCAAAAACGTGCAGATACACCGAAATAAGGACCGAGAGGGCCTTGCAATTGCATCTAATCAGTTCAATGCTCCAGCTGGTCCACGAACTGCCGGGCCGTCCGTCCGGAACGGCTGCCGCTGCGGACCTGCCAGGTGGCGGCTGCGGCCCGGAGCTGTTCCGGCGAGAGGTCCGTCCCCGCCTTTTCTGAAAGTGCGGAGACGATCTGCTGGTATTCCTCGAAGGTGGGGGCCGGGTAGAAGATCTGCAAGCCGAAGCGGCTGGCCAGAGACAGCTTTTCCTCTACGGTGTCGGAGCGGTGAATGTCGCCGTTGTGCTCCACATCGCCGCGGTCGCTCCACACCTCCCGCACCAGATGGCGGCGGTTGGAGGTGGCGCAGATCCGCACGTTTTCCGGCGGCGCCTCCGCCCCGCCCTCCATGACGGCCTTCAGATATTTATAGGAGGTCTCATTTTCCTCAAAGGACAGATCATCCAGAAACAGAAGGAAGCGATAATTGCGGCCCTTTACCTGCCGCAGAATGTCGGGGATCAGGTCATACTGCTCCTTGTAAAGCTCAATGAGCCGCAATCCCTGATCGGCGTATTCGTTGACGAGGGCCTGAATACTGGTGGATTTTCCGGTACCGGCGTCACCGTAGAGCAGCACGTTGTTGCTGCCCTTCCCCCGCAGAAAGGCTTCCGTATTGCGGATCAGCAGATCCTTCTGCTGCCGGTAGCCCACCAGATCCGCCAGACGCACAGGAGGACGGTCCTCCACGGGGACCAGCTCCGCACCGTCCCCTGTCCTTCTGGCCCGGAACACCTGCCCCATGCCCAGCAGACCGACGCCCCGAGTCTGGTAGAACGCCGTCAGGCGTTCCAGCAGCCCCTCCGGGGAACCAGCGGCGGCCAGTTCTCCGCTGAACGCCATAAACGAGGCGCAGTCTGCGGTACGGCGGCTCTCGTGGCGAAAGTCCCGCAGCAGCGGCCACGCCCCGCCCTCCGGCGGCGCGTTCAACAGCTCAAAAAAGAGCTTCATATCTGCCAGTGCCAATGCTTCCAGTGTGTCCTGTCCGCCGGAATGCCGCTCCCACGCGAGGGAGAAGGGGTTTTCACTTGACACAAATTCCCGGGCGATGCAGCAGCGCCACAGGTCGCCCTGCCAGCCGTTTTCCACAGCCAGCGCCACCAGCTCCCCCTGAGCGGCCACGCGGACGGCTTCCTCCGACGACATAAGCCGACGGAGAAGGCTGTCCGGCTTCTGCCGGAACAAAATCAGGCTGTCTAATGCCTCAACTGTATGCATAAGTTCCGCCCTCATTGCAGAATAGCGCCCTTGTCGGCAGAGGACACCAGCTTGGCGTAGCGGGTCAGATAGCCGCTCTTGATCTTCGGCTCCGGGCAGACCCAGGTTTTCCGGCGCTCCGCCAGCTCCGCATCCTCCACGCACAGGTGGATGGACCGGCCGGGAATGTCGATCTCAATGAGATCCCCCTCCCGCACCAGACCGATCACGCCGCCGGAGGCAGCCTCCGGGCTGACGTGGCCGATGGAGGCTCCCCGGGTCGCGCCGGAGAACCGGCCGTCGGTGATGAGGGCCACGTCCTTGTCCAGTCCCATACCGGCGATGGCGGAGGTGGGGTTCAGCATCTCCCGCATACCGGGGCCGCCCTTGGGTCCCTCGTAGCGGATCACCACCACGTCGCCGGGGCGGATGCCCCCGGCGTAGATGACGGCGATGGCCTCCTCCTCGCTGTTGAACACCCGGGCGGGGCCCTTGTGCCGCAGCATTTCCGGGGCCACGGCGCTCTGCTTCACCACGCAGCCGTCCGGGGCCAGATTGCCAAACAGGGCGGCGATGCCGCCGGTCTTGGAATAAGGCTCCTCCAGCGGGCGGATGAGACTGGTGTCCAGATTCTCCGCCGTTTCCAGATTTTCCCCTACGGTCTTACCCGTCACGGTAGGCAGCGAGGTATCCAGCAGGCCGGCCTTGGTCAGTTCCTTCATCACGGCCCAGACGCCGCCGGCCCGGTCCAGATCCTCGATATAGGTGTCACCGGCAGGAGCCAGATGGCAGAGGTTGGGGGTCTTGTCGCTGATGCCGTTGACCATGCGCAGATCCAGCTCCACCCCGGCCTCGTGAGCGATGGCGGGCAGGTGCAGCATGGTGTTGGTGGAGCAGCCCAGCGCCATGTCCACGGTCTCGGCGTTGTGGAAGGCGGCTTCCGTCATAATATCCCGGGGCCGGACGTTTTTCTCCACCAGCTCCATGATCTTCATGCCGGTCTGCTTGGCCAGCCGCAGCCGGGCGGAGTACACGGCGGGAATGGTGCCGTTGCCCCGGAGGGCCATGCCGATGGCCTCCGTCAGGCAGTTCATGGAGTTGGCGGTGTACATCCCGGAGCAGGAGCCGCAGGTGGGGCAGGCATTTTCCGTGTAGTCCGCCACACCGGCCTCGTCCAGCTTGCCCGCCGCGTCCGCTTCCTGCATGGAGGCGAAGCCCGCGCGGGTCAGACGGCCGCCGGACAGGGGGCTGTAGGTCATGATGGCGATGCCCTGCTTCTTGGCGGCGGGCAGCACCTCCAGCTCCGCATACCGGGTCAGCAGATTATACAGATGCTGCTCCGCGGCAATGCCGAAGAAGTGGCGCGCATTGGCACGCTCCTGACCCATGGTGAAGTACCACGCGGGAGGGTTGCTGGTGCCCACGTAGTCGATCAGGCCGTCACGATACAGCTGCTCGAACACGTCCCACATTTCCTCCCAGCTGGTGGTGCGGTCAATGTGATGCATGAAATACAGCTCCACGTGGTCTGTCTGAAGTCGCTCCATGGACTCCCGCAGATGGCGGCGCACCTTGTAGGCGGACAGTCCGCCGGGGCTGTTGGGGCCGTCATAGGGATTGTGCATTTCCTCATGCACCTTGGTGGTCAGCACCACGCGCTCACGGCGGCCGCCGCCCTGCTTGAACCAGCGGCCGATGATCTTCTCGGTGATGCCCACGTTATTGGTGGCCTTGCCGTAGTTGTCCGCCGAGTCGAAGAAATTGATGCCCGCGTCCAGCGCCGCGTCCATGATGCGATGGGCTTCCTTCTCGTCGCAGCTGTTGCCGAAGGCCATGGTGCCCAGGCAGAGCTTGCTGACCAGCAGACCCGATCTTCCCAAATGCGTATACTCCATATGCACCCTTCCTTTCGTAGAAAAATCCGCTTCATTACCTAACGAGAGGTACGCTTGCCTTCACTCATTCTGCCCGTGAAGCGCCGCGCCTCTCTTCTTCGTTTTTTATTTTAGGCACACACAGCAGCCGATTGCACGCAAAAAATGCGCGAATAACAAGCAGATATGACCATTTTGGCAAACCGCTTCCGCGACTTGTAAATTTTCCCTTCTACGCTATAATAAATCATCAAACACCGACGGAGTGAGGTCTACATGAGCACATTTAGAGCGCAGCTGATCGCCGCACGCAAGGCGAAGGGCTACACGCAGGAAAAGCTGGCGGAGCTGATGAACGTGTCCCGACCGACGATCTCCCATTGGGAGAATGGACGCGCCCTGCCCGATCTGGAGCTGCTGGGGCAGCTTTCGCAGGTGCTGGAATATGATTTCCAGCTTATGCCCGGAACGAAGGAGGCCGCCAGCTTGCAACCGTACCTTCGCCGCCGTCCTGT
>ERZ836877.5961-NODE-5961-length-11216-cov-7.481767_pt1 | contig 11216 bp, 7 predicted proteins | sample MGYA00519469_ERZ836877 | MGnify/ENA primary metagenome ERZ836877 (study PRJEB31850, sample SAMEA3708809) | human gut metagenome | biome: human gut; feature: human-associated habitat; material: faeces | place: China | collected 2014 ... | reverse complement strand
GCAGCTGCCGGAGCGGTGCTTAAGCCGCTAGGCGGGAATTGTGCGGTGTTGCCTTTACATATCCGGCGTAACCATCACAGCGCCGTAATTGCGCACGCTCAGCACATGGCAGCTGCCCGCGCCAAACACAGCGTCAATGGCGTTCTTGTAGGTTTCCAGCAGTGCCAGCGGAACAAATGCCTGGATGGTACCGGCAAAGCCGCCGCCCTGCAAACGCCATGCGCCGCGGCCGTTCAGCACCTTCTGGCTGATGGCCAATGCCAAAGGCACGCCCTGCTCCTGCGGGTTCTTGATGCTGTAGGCGTTCTGGTTGAACTCAAAGCTGGAATGGCCGCCCTCAATGATCAGCTGCAGGAAGCGGTCAAAATCATCTGCCTTGATGGCTTCATAGATTTCCCCGGCGCGGCGGCTGTCATTATAAAAATGGATGGCACGCACCACGGCGCGGTCGCCGGTCACTTTGCGCACTTCGGGGATGGCTTTCAGGAAGGTTTCCTCGTCCACATCGCGCAGAACCTTTTTGCCAAAGAATTCGGCAACGCTCTCCATCTCGCGGCGCACAGCGGCATAATCATCAGTCAGGTCAGCGTGGCTGCCCTTGGTATCGCTGATGCAGAGTGCAAAGCCCTTGGCTGCCAGATCAAACGGAACTTCGCGCACGACCGGATGGCCCACTTCCTTAAAATCGATGGTGATGACCTTTCCCACGGCGCAGGCGGTCTGGTCCATCAGGCCGCAGGGCTTGCCAAAGAAAACATTCTCAGCATACTGGCTGATCATGGCGTTTTTGACCTGGTCGAAACGCTTCATGTCATTATCGTTGTACTCGCCGCGGAAGATAGCACCCATGCACACCTCAAAGGCAGCCGAGCTGGACAAACCGGAACCGCCCAGAACGTCAGAGGTGGTGTAGCAGTCAAAGCCGCCCACCTTGCCGCCGTCTTTCACAATGCCAGCAGCCACGCCGCGGATCAGGCTGGCGCTGTGCTCTGCTTCAACGGGCTGCGGGGTCAGGTCGCGCAGATTCACATCGTCGATCTTACCAAAGCCGTGGGAAATCACGCGTACAACGTTCTCGTCATTCTTGGCAACCACAGCAATGATATCCAGGTTTACGGCAGCTGCAATCACCACGCCGTTGTTATGGTCGGTATGGTTGCCGCCGATCTCGGTGCGGCCGGGTGCCGAGTACAAACACACTGTGCGGCCCGTGCCAAAGTTTTCTTCAAAATGGTCGATCATATCCACATAACGGACACGCTGGGCTGCCACAGTAGCAGTGTCTGCCCCATACAGCTTGGCAAAAGCCTGGTCGTAACCGCCGTTCAAGATATTTTGTTTCAGTTCCGCACTCGTTGCCATCGTTCATACACCTTTCTTCGTTTGGCTGTTCCTTGTAAAATATGCACAAAAACCGCGCGTTCTTTTTAGCTATGCAGCGCATTTTAGGCCAGTATCACGGCTTCTTGTACTCAGTATAACAAATTTTAGCAGGATGTAAACATCTTTTTTCAACGCGATTATGGACTTTTGATGAATCTTCTGATATAATGGTAAAAAATATGCTCCATCCTGTTCCGGCCTGCTGCGGTGGGCCCTGTTTTGGGAGCAGAATGGCGAACCACAACCAGATTTTGCAAGAGTGAGGGATTTGGTATGCCGACCATCGCAAAGCAATCTTATAAGCAGAACTATACCGATAATGTAGAGCTTTCCATTTTTAATTGTGGCCACGAATACTGCCAGCCGGGCCACACCTGGGGCCCCGGTGTGCGTGACCATTACCTGATCCATCTTGTTGTTGCGGGCAAAGGTGTGTATCAGGTCAACGGCGCTGCCTATAATTTGCAGGAGGGTGATCTCTTCCTCGCCAAACCCAATCAGCTCATCACCTATGCGGCAGATGAAACCGACCCGTGGGAATATTACTGGGTCGGCTTTAACGGTGCCTGCGCCAACAAGCTGGTGCAGCAGACCCCGTTCAGCGATGTGCAGCCCGTGCACCACTGCAAAGACCCCCAAAGCACCCGTGAAACCATTTATAATATCTACCTGGCCCGCGGCCCGGAACCGCAGTGCGAAGCCCTGATGACCGGCTACCTGTACCTGTTCATGGCCCAGCTGATGAAGGAAGCGCGCGAAGCCATGCCCAACACGCCGTCTTCCAGCAGCCAGTATGTGCTGGCCGCTATCAAGTATATTCAGTTCAACTATTCCCATGATATTTCGGTAGATGACATCGCCAAGGCGGTTGGGGTCAGCCGCAGCCATCTGTACCGCGTGTTCATGTCCAATGTAGGCCAAAGCCCGATTGACTATTTAACGGGCTACCGCATCAGCGAAGCGTGTTCCCTGCTGAAAAACACCGGGCTTTCCATCGCCGAAATCGCGGTCTCCGTCGGCTTTTTTGACCAGTTCTATTTTTCCCGCGTGTTCAAAAAGGTCAAAGGCGTTCCCCCCAGCAAGTACCTTGCCGCGCTGGAAAAAGACCCGCAGCTGGGGCTGGTATAAGCCATTTTCACACAATGTCCCACCATACGGCAGCACCTTGCTTTTTGGTGCTGCCGCTCAGTTTTTACCGGCAGACTGATATATTTGCCATAACATTAGAGCAAACGGAGCAAACCATGTCTTTGAAGAAAAATCAGATTTTTGAAACCACGATCGAAAACCTTTCCAGCGATGGCAGCGGCGTTGCCCATGTGGAAGGGCAGGCCGTTTTTGTGCCCGGCGCGGCACCGGGGGATGTGATCCGCTGCCGCATTGTAAAGGCATTGAAAAGCTATGCTTTCGGCCGCATTGACGCGATTTTAGCCCCCGGCCCCGGCCGCGTTGCACCGGATTGTGCCGTGTGCACTCCCTGCGGCGGCTGTGGCCTGCGCCATTTGAGCTATGCTACGGAATGCGAGGCGAAAACCGGCTTTGTGCGGGATGCTTTTGCCCGCCTTGGCGGCTTTGATGTAAGCAGCTTTGAGTTTTCGCCCGTTCTCGCCCTGACGGACCACACCGCACACTACCGCAATAAGGTCCAGCTGCCCGTTGGGCTGGATGCCGATGGCCATGTCGTGACCGGTTTTTACGCCGGGCGCACCCACCGTATCGTCCCCTGCCCCGATTGCAAATTGCAGCCGGAGTGGATGAACGCCCTGGCCCGCCGGGCTTGTGCGTTACTGGAAGCCAACGGCATTGCCCCCTATGACGAGGAAACCGGCAAGGGCCGCGTGCGCCATTTGTATATGCGCCAGGGCTGGCACAGCGGTCAGCGCCTGCTGTGCTTTGTGGTAAACGGCAACGGTCTGCCCAACGAAGCCGAGATCTGCCGCACCTTGCAGCAGGAGTTCCAGCTGACCACCGTGCTGATCAACCGCAATACCGCCCGCACCAACGTGATTTTAGGGCGGGATACCCGCACCGTGCTTGGCCCCGGCGTGATTGAGGATACTTTGGCCGGAGTGCCCATCCAGATGGGTGTGCACGAGTTTTATCAGGTCAACACCCCCGCTGCCGAGCTGCTGTACGCCAAGGCGAAAGAGTTTGCCCGGCTGCAGCCGGATGACTTTTTGCTGGACCTTTACTGCGGTATGGGCACCATTGGCCTTTCGATGAAGCCGCACTGCCGCCGCCTGGTCGGCGTTGAGGTTGTGCCGCAGGCAGTGGAAGGTGCCAAAACCGTTGCTGCGCATCTTGGCCTGCCCCCGGAGGAAGCCGATTTTTACTGCATGGACGCCGGCGAGGCCGCGACCCGCCTTGCCAGCGAGGGTGCCCACCCCGATGTGATCGTGGTGGACCCGCCGCGCAAAGGCTGCGATAACGCCACCCTGACTGCCATTGTCCAGATGGCCCCACGCACCCTCGTCATGGTCAGCTGCAACCCCTCCACCGCCGCCCGCGATGCTAAGTTCCTGTGTGAACAGGGGTATACGCTGGAAAAGGTTCAGCCCGTGGATTTGTTCCCAAGGACAAGGCACGTGGAATGTGTCATTGCACTTTCCAAGGGCGAGATCGACTCCAAAAAAGTCCGTGTAGAGTTCTCCTTGGAGGGCATGGACACCTCCGGATTGCAGAAAGGCGCGACTTATCCTGAAATCAAAGCCCGCGTGTTGGAACAGACTGGGCTGAAGGTATCTTCCCTGTATATCTCGCAGGTTAAGCAGAAATGCGGTCTGGAGGTACGGGAGAACCACCATAAGGCGAAGTCCGAAGATACAAAGCAGCCTCAGTGTCCACCGGAGAAGGAAGTGGCAATAAGGGATGCGCTGAAATATTTTAAGATGATTTAATTTATTTTAGGGTTTTGACAACTGATAAAGCAGCTCCTGATTTTGAAGTCAGAAGCTGCTTTATCAGTAGAAAGGACAAGGATGACAGAAGCCGAGGTATTTGCATCTTGTTTAGCACTCTCGCATTGCCACTTCTTGGATACGCCATATGAAGGTGACCCTTTTTCTGATGAGCTTAACAGTGGTGCATCAAACGTGTGTCATTACTGTACTATTGACACGCTTTTATCCATAATTGAAAAACAATGCCTTCGTTTTACTGATGTGAGATTTCTGAACGACTCTACTGAATTTCTCGAAATCATCCCATTGATAGAGCATGTACTTACCAACGGCAATTACTCGAGCTCATTCAAACAGTTCTTTTTGCAGCCATCTATAATAGAAGATTTGAAAAGTTATCGTCAATCATATTCTACCATATCTAATGTTGATCAAACATACAAAAATATGCCTTACCGCACTTATACCTGCTCGCTTTCCAAAAACTGTGATTCTCTTAATATGTGGAACTATTATGCAACTTCATCGGCAGGCGTCAATATTGGTTTTGACTTTGCATGGAATATGTTTGAGGGTAGCAACTCATACAAAACCAACACAGGAAAAAGATTATCAGGTGATATCTGGCTTTCTCGTGGATTGGTAATTTATAATAATTTCGACAAAGAAAAGTGTGTCATCAAATTTTTAGATCATCTATTCAATGTTTATTCCAACCTTCTTCAGTTAAATTTACTAGACAAGTATCGTGCTTTACTGGTTCAGTCTTTTAAGGAACCAATCAACAATATGCGCTGCTTTTTCAAAAACAGCCACTTTGACGGGGAACAAGAATACCGTATTGTTCTAAAAATTCCAGAAGAAACTTTACGTTCTCCAAAATCCAATTCGAATATCGCCGATGTATCTTTCTTCCGTCGCGGAAAAGCTTTGGTTCCCTATGTTGATTATAAATTCAAAAAATCTTCTATCAGTCAAATTGTCATGAACCCTTATAATTGTGAAGACAGCTCCATGATGGAATTGGGCATTCAAGAGCTTCTGACCATGAACAACCTTGACAATGTAAAGATCTACCATTCCAATATTCCTTTGAGAAGATACGACTAATCTATTATTCGCTATTCGATTTCGAGGCCAAGAAATGTATTTTTACAGTTCTTGGCTTTTTTCATACATACAGCCTGCCTGCCATTGTGCAGGCTTTTATTTTGCCACAAGGAGGTGTTAGATTGATGATTCACCAATCACATGGCAGAAATGCCGCAAACCAAAGGAGTAACATTTGGCTAATATCTATGGTTATATTCGTGTCAGCACCCGCGACCAGAACGAGGACCGGCAGTTGATTGCACTGCGAGAACTGAAGATTCCGGAGAAAAACATCTTCATGGATAAGCAGTCCGGCAAGGACTTCAACCGCCCGCAATACAAGCGGCTGGTGCGAAAACTGAAAAAAGACGATCTGCTCTATATCAAGAGTATTGACCGTCTTGGACGCAACTACGCAGAAATATTGGAGCAGTGGCGACTGCTCACCCAAACAAAAGGTATCGACATCGTAGTGCTGGACATGCCATTGCTGGACACCCGCCGTGGCAAAGATCTGATGGGCACTTTTCTAAGCGACATCGTGCTGCAGGTGCTTTCCTTTGTTGCCGAAAACGAGCGCACTAACATCCGGCAGCGGCAGGCAGAAGGTATTGCCGCCGCTAAAGCCCGGGGCGTGAAATTCGGCAGGCCGCCTCGCCCCTTGCCGGATAACTTTTATGAAGTCCACAAGGCATGGCGTGCCAAACGGTTGAGCCTAAAGCAGGCTGCGCAAGCCTGTGGCCTCCCCGTTGGAACCTTTTACAGCAAGTCTTTGAAATTCGAGAATACCACTTAATAAAAGACCCTGAGAATTCGGAAAAGCGTACTTTTTCAAATTGGTTAGAATACATGGCGCCTTTTGTGGAAGATGAATGGGATTTGGCTGAACTCTTGCCGGAAATTGTTGCGTTTGCTGGGGTTTCGCGGTATACTGTTACTATATGTAAAAAGCCCTGAGAATCCGAAAAAGTACAGATTCTCGGTGGGCAATTCGGAAAGGAGCTTCCATGGCACATCTGGAGGAGATCACGGTCGGCTGCCAGCTGAACGGCATTGCGGCAAGGGAAACTGTGACAGTTATTGCGGTGCAGTGGTATGGCAATGCAGCACTGGAAGTTACATTCAAGAACAGCCGAGGGCAGCTTGGCAGTCAGATCCTCTATCGTGGAGATGAGGCAACCGTGGATGTGCTGGGTGACAGTCTGCCGTGGAGTTTCGGCGCAGATGCTGATAAGATGCGCCTCGTATCCGAAGCGTACCGCATCCATCTGGCACACCTGTTTGACCCTTATCTGGCAGTACACACCTCGGCCATCCAGCCCCTGCCCCACCAGATCACGGCAGTTTATCAGGAGATGCTGCCACGCTTGCCGCTGCGGTACATCCTTGCGGACGACCCCGGTGCTGGTAAAACCATCATGACCGGTCTGTTCATCAAGGAGCTGATCGCCCGCGGCGATTTGAAGCGTTGTCTGATCGTGACGCCGGGCAATCTGGCGGAACAGTGGCAGGACGAGCTTTTTCGCAAATTTCATCTGCGGTTTGAGGTATTGACAAACGACCGCATTGAATCCGCCGTCAGCGGCAACATCTTCACCGAGATGCATTTCTGTATTGCACGGCTGGATAAGCTGTCACGCAGCGAAGCTTTGCAGGAAAAGCTCCGCATCACCGACTGGGATCTGATCGTTTGCGATGAGGCGCACAAAATGTCTGCCACCGTCTGGGGCGGTGAGATCAAATACACCAAGCGGTTTAATCTGGGACGGCTGCTGTCGGAAATCACCCGCAACTTTCTGTTGCTGACAGCCACCCCGCACAACGGCAAAAATGAGGACTTCCAGCTATTTTTATCGCTGGTGGACCCCGACCGTTTTGAAGGTGTCGCCCATTCTTCCAACCAGAGCATCGACGTTTCGGACGTGATGCGGCGGCTTGTGAAAGAGGAGTTGCTCAAATTCGACGGCACACCACTGTTCCCGGAGCGGCGTGCTTATACCGTCAACTATGACCTCTCCCCTGCCGAGGGGCAGCTTTATTCCGAGGTCACCAGCTATGTGCAGGAGGAGTTCAACCGGGCAGAGAACCTGAACAACGATCGCAAGGCAACCGTTGGCTTTGCGCTGACCATCCTGCAGCGGCGGCTTGCCTCCTCGCCGGAAGCCATCTACCAATCCCTGCACCGCAGGCGGGAACGGTTGGAGCACATTCTGGCGGAGGAAAAGCTGGGCAAGCCGGACACTGGCACACAGTTTACCATCGCAGATGATTTTGATGAGGATGATTTCAGCGCAGATGAGCTGGAACAGACCGAGGAAAACGTCACCGACCGGGCATCCGCTGCCAGCACCATCCGGGAGATGGAAGCGGAAATTTCCACGCTGAAAAGGCTGGAGCAGATGGCCAATGCCGTGCGGGTCAGCGGCGTAGACCGCAAGTGGGACGAGCTTTCTAAGCTGCTGCAGGACGACAGCAAAATGTTTGCCGCCGATGGGCAGCGGGAAAAACTCATTATCTTTACGGAGCACAGGGACACCCTGCGCTATCTGACCGACAAAATTCGCACCCTGTTCGGGCACGACGATGCCGTGGTGACCATCCACGGCGGCATGGTGCGGGACGAGCGGCGCAAGGTGGAGGAACTGTTCAAGCAGGACCCGGAAGTGCGCATCCTCATTGCCACCGATGCTGCCGGTGAAGGCATCAACCTACAAAGAGCGCACCTGATGATAAACTACGACCTGCCGTGGAATCCAAACCGTTTGGAGCAGCGTTTCGGCCGCATCCACCGCATCGGGCAGACCGAGGTGTGCCACCTGTGGAATCTGGTTTCGGCGCAGACCCGTGAGGGCATGGTGTTCCAGCGGCTGTTCCAGAAACTGGAAGAAGAACGGGGCGCACTGGGCGGCAAAGTGTTTGATATTCTGGGCAAGATGACCTTTGACAACAAACCCCTGCGGGAGCTGCTGATCGAGGCGGTCCGCTACGGCAACGACCCTGCCGTCCGTGCCCGGTTGCAACAGGTGGTGGACAACTCGCTGGACCAGCAAAAGCTCCGGGAGCTGTTGGATGAGCATGCCCTGACGGACGACACCATGGACGTACAGAAGGTTTCTGCCATCCGGGAAGAGATGGAGCGGATGGAGGCACACAAGCTGCAGCCCCACTTTATCGAGGCATTCTTTCTGGAAGCCTTCCGCTCTGTGGGCGGCAAGATACGCCCTCGCGAGACCGGACGCTACGAGATCACCTTTGTGCCCGCGGCGGTGCGCAGCCGGGATATGCAGATCGGCTTTGGGGAGCCAGTGTTGCAACGATACGAACGGGTGTGCTTTGAAAAAGAGCGCTGCAATGTGCAGGGCATGATCCCAGCCGAGTTGCTTTGCCCCGGACATCCGCTGCTGGAAGCCGTCATTGATCTGGTGCGGGAGCGCAACGCTGAGGTACTCAAGCAGGGCACGATTTTTGTGGACGACAGCGATGACAGCACCGTCCCCCGGCTGCTGTTTTACATCGAGGATGCCATTCAGGATGGCGTTCTGCTGCCGGGCGGCACCAAGCGGATTATCTCCCAGCACGTCCACTTTGTGGAGCTGAAGGAGGACGGCACCGCCAGCAGCGCCGGTTACGCGCCCTATCTGGATTACCGTGCCCCCACCGAGGCAGAACGCACCGCCGCCCTGCCCTACATTCAAACGCAGGACTGGCTGAAACACGATGTGGAGAACCGCGCCCGGGGCTATGCCATCGCGCAGCTATTGCCCCAGCATTTTGCCGAGGTGAAAGCCCGGAAGCAGAAGCTGCTGGATAAGACCGCCAAAGCCGTGAAAGAACGCCTGACCGCTGAGATCCAATACTGGGACTACCGGGCGGCAGACCTGAAGCAGAAGGAAGCCGCCGGTAAACCCAACGCCCGGCTCAACTCCCAGATGGCGGCCCGCCGGGCAGAAGAGCTTGCCTCCCGGATGCAGAAGCGGCTTGCAGAGTTGGAAACGGAAAAGCTCATCTCCCCTGCCCCGCCGGTGGTGGTGGGCGGTGCGCTGGTGCTGCCCGGTGGGCTGCTCCGACAGCTGATGGGCACTCCGCAGCCTGCATTGTTCTGCCAAGGTGACAAGCGTGCCATCGAGCTTGCCGCCATGAATGCGGTGATGCAGTTGGAGCAGGCGTTCGGTTACCTGCCCCGGGATGTGAGTGCCCAGAAGGTGGGCTACGATGTGGAATCCACCATTCCGCCGCGGCTGCGCAGCGGCGAAGCCTGTCTGCGGTTTATCGAGGTGAAGGGACGCGCCAAGGGTGCCCAGACCGTCACCGTCTCCAAAAACGAGATCCTGACGGGGCTGAACAAGCCAGAGGAGTTTCTTCTGGCTATTGTGGAGGTAGACGGTGCCCACACCCACACGGTCTACCTGAAACGCCCCTTCCGTAACCCGCCGGACTTTACCGCCACCAGTGTGAATTTTGATATTCGCGACCTTGTGCAGAATGCCGAGGTCGTTTACAAAACATAATGAAGGGATTTACTTATATGGAATACACCGTAGATGAAGTTTATGGTCTTTCTAGAAACATTCCGCTAAACTATGTTGAACGACATGACGTTGATGAACGTCTTCGTTGCAACCTAAACAGAGACAAACACATCACTATCTTTGGAAGTTCAAAACAGGGTAAAACCTGCTTGCGAAAGCACTGCCTAAATGAGAACGACTATATTTTGGTGCAGTGCAGCAATCGATGGTCATTATCAGATTTGAATGCCAACATCTTAAAGCGTGCCGGATATGAGTTAACTGAATCCACCAATGTAACCTATGAAGGCAAAGCCAAGGTTAGTGCGTCCGTTAAGATTCTAGATGCAACTCTTGGTGGTGAAGCCGGTGGTGGAGCAACCCAAAATGTCACGCATCGTCAGTTGGAACTGGACTTGTCAGATGTAAATGATATTATTGGTGCTTTGAACGAAGCCAACTTCCATCAATATATTGTACTCGAAGATTTTCATTATCTTAAAAGCGAAGTACAAAAAGATTTTGCTATTGAATTAAAAGCCTTCCATGAGAGTTCCAAGCTGTGTTTTATAATCGTTGGTGTTTGGTTGGATGAAAACAAACTCGTTATTTATAACGGCGATTTAACTGGACGAATTGTTCCCGTTAATGCCGATTTATGGAATGAAGAGGACCTTCAAAAAGTGATTCAAAAGGGAGAAGACCTTTTGAACATCCGATTCAAGGAGTCTTTTACAAGTGAAGCCATCGAAGCAAGTTCCGGAAATGTTTATATCGTCCAAGAAACTTGTCACCGCGCCTGTAATGAGTCTGGAATTCGTAAAACTGTTGCAGGTGAACGGCGGCTTATTGGTGATGGACTGAATGCCAGAAGTCTCGTTGCTGGAATTATTCAGGAGCAGTCCGGAAGATATAATGCCTTCATTACAAATTATGCAAATGGTTTTCAGGAAACCACCCTTGCCATGCACAAATGGTTATTATACCCCATTCTAACTTCAAGCGTTGAAGAACTTTCTAAAGGTCTCACTTACAGAAGTATTCAATTAAAAATCACGAGTGTACATCCACAAGGCAAAAATCTTAATCCGGGGAATATCACACAGGCATTAAAAGCAGTTTCTTCTTTACAGCTTTCTAAGTCGATACAGCCAATTATTCTTGACTACGACGAATCGAATTTAACTCTTCATATTGTAGATAAAGGTTTTTTAATTTGGTTGTCCATGCAAGACCGAAACGAACTTCTTTCAACCGTAGGTCTACCTGAAATGACTTAACTAAGGCAATACCGCATAATTCTAAGTGCCGATACGGCGAGCGAGGTGCGGCA
>ERZ836877.5942-NODE-5942-length-11256-cov-3.450406_pt1 | contig 11256 bp, 5 predicted proteins | sample MGYA00519469_ERZ836877 | MGnify/ENA primary metagenome ERZ836877 (study PRJEB31850, sample SAMEA3708809) | human gut metagenome | biome: human gut; feature: human-associated habitat; material: faeces | place: China | collected 2014 ... | reverse complement strand
CTCCTTCTTCCATCTCTTTCACCCACTGCCTCATTTCTTTGGCTGCCTGGTCCAGCACTGGTTCTTCTTTGGCTGCAATCATCACAGTCAGAAGCTGAAAAACCGGCGGATAATGAAGGATCTGGCGGTATGCCATCTCCTGGGTATAAAAGCTGTCATAATCCTGGTCTGCTGCACACGTAATACTATATTGATCCGGGCTATAGGTCTGGATGATCACTTCTCCCGGTTTTTCTCCTCTTCCAGCCCGCCCTGCTGCCTGGGTCAGAAGCTGGAATGTCCTCTCACCGCACCGGAAATCGGAGGAATATAAGGACAGATCTGCTGCCAGAATCCCAACCAGGGTCACATTGGGAAAATCATGTCCCTTGACGATCATCTGGGTTCCCACTAAGATGTCTGCCCCGCCCTCCGCAAATGCGGACAGGATCTCTTCATGACCTCCTTTTTGGGAAGTAGTATCCCGATCCATCCGCAGTACCCTTGCCTCTGGAAATACCTGCTTCACCATCGTTTCGATCTTCTGGGTTCCAGTTCCGAATCCGGCAATATAGGGGGAACCGCAAGATGGACATCTAGGTGGAACCGGAATCTCATAACCACAGTAATGGCATTTTAAATGCTGGTTTCTGTGAAGTGTCAAGGTCACATCACAATGAGGGCAGCGGATGGCCTCCCCACAGGAGCGGCAGGACACAAAGGTGGAATATCCTCTGCGGTTTAAAAATAACATGATCTGCTCATGATTTTTCAGCCGCTCCTCCATGGCCTCCCGAAGCTGCACACTGAAAATAGATTTATTGCCCCGCTTTAACTCTTCTCTCAGATCCACCACAGATACCTTCGCCATATGGCTGTCCTTCTTGGCACGCTCTGCCAGACGGTATAACCGGTATTGTCCGGTTTTTGCACGGGTATACGCTTCTAATGAGGGAGTTGCCGAACCAAGGACCACCGATGCACCATTCATCCTGGCTAGTTCTTCGGCGGTCTCCCTTGCATGATATCTGGGAGACAGTTCGCTTTTATAGGCACTCTCATGCTCCTCATCGATCACGATCAGTCCCAGTTTTGGAAATGGGGTAAATAATGCAGATCTTGGTCCGATCATCACCGTCACATCACCCTTTTCCGCCCGCTCAAACTGATCATACCGTTCTCCAGCGGACATGCGGGAATTGATCACTGACACCTGGCGGCCAAACTGACGATAAAACCGCAGGACCGTCTGGTAAGTCAGGGCGATTTCCGGGATCAGGACGATCACCTGACGGCCTTTTGCCAATACGTGTCGGATCATTTCCATATAGACCTCAGTTTTACCGCTTCCAGTTACCCCGTAAAGCAACGATGTCTCCCGGATCCCCTGGTCATAACGGTTTTTAAAATCTTCTGCCACCGCTTTCTGGGCCGGGTTTAAAGAAACCGCAGTTTTATATCCGTTTCCATTTATTTCCGGATTCCGATACATGGTTTCGACTTCCACGGAAATGATTCCTTTCTCCACCAGAGGTTTCATGGATGCGGCAGTCAGATTCATCTGCCCGGTCACCATCTCGTATGGAATCTCTTCCATCTCGGTAAATGCCCGTAAAAGCCGTTCTCTGGCTTTATAATGCTTTCTTGCTGCCTCCGCCACTGCCAGTTCCAGTTCTTCTCTGGAAAGCAGGCACTTTAAAACCTTTTTTTCTTTCTGGCGCACCTGCTGTTTTACCGGAAGGACCGTTTTTAACGCCTGGTTCATGGTGGAGCCATATCGTTCCTTCATCCACCATGCCAGACGGATCTGCTGAGATGCAAGGCTTACGCTTCCCCGTACCACATCTATAATTTCCTTTGTCTTTTCCGGATCAAACTCTGCTTTTTCCCTTACTTCTATCACATAACCTTTGCGCGGCACCTTACTGTTTCCAAATGGGATCAGTACCTGGACACCTGCAGTGATCTCTGCAATCAGCCGTTCCGGAATCCGGTACTGGAAGGTCCGGTCCAGCTTTTCATGGGAAATATCAATGATGACGTTGGCATACATGTTCTGCCACTTCTCCTAACTTCATACTGTTGGAACCCTTAAACAGGATGCAGTCCCCTTTTTTCTCCTCTGCCTGGATCCACTGTTCCATAGCAGCTTTCTCATTGTCCTGGAAATGAACAGCCACTAAAGCCGGATTCTGCTCCTTTGCTCCATTTTCAATCTCCATAGCCAGATCTCCATAAGTTACCAGTACATCTACCGGTGCTTTGCCAAGATAAACTCCCACTTCATGATGGAATTTTCTGGTCTCCGGCCCCAGTTCCTTCATATCTGCCAGGACTGCTATTTTTCTCTCTGCCTTTCTGGAAACCAGAATGTCAATGGCCGCACACATGGAGACCGGGCTGGCATTATAAGTATCATCAACCACCGTGATTCCATCCAGCTCATAGATCTGCTGACGATTTTTAAAGCCCCCAAACTCAGCCAGTTTTTCTGCAGCAGCCACTAATGGAACCCCATTTTTATCTGCCACGGCCAGAGCCGCCATGGCATTTAACACCTGATGAGCTCCCGGCACCTGTAAAGTCACCGGTATCTTCCGTCCATCACAGTTTGCAAGAAAGGACGCATACCCATTTTTCATACAGATCTCTTCTGCACGATACTGGGAATTTTCACCGGTTCCATAATAGATGGTCTCACAGCCTGATTTTGCACGGGAGACCTTCAGCATCGGGTCGTCACCGTTTAAGAACAGGATTCCGCCTTCTTTTAAACCATCCTGGATGGTCATTTTCTCTTTATAAATATTCTCCTGGGAGCCAAGCTGCTCGATATGGGTGATACCGATGTTTGTGATCACTGCCATATTGATCTGGGCGATCTGGGCAATGATGGTCAGTTCTCCAGGCTCACTCATCCCCAATTCAATCACACCGATCTGGTCCTGACTGCTGATCTCTGTCATGGTGATCGGCACACCGATCTGGCTGTTATGGTTGCCTGGTGTCTTAAATACCCGGAAGCCGCCGCTTAAGGCCGCCGCGATCATCTCTCTGGTGGTAGTCTTTCCCACACTTCCAGTCACACCAACCAGTGGAAGAGATAAGCGGTTCCGATAATAACGTCCGATCTGCTGAAGGGCCTTCTTCGTATCCTCCACATGGATCAGGGCTTTTCCACTACCCCACAATTCCCCCAGCAGTTCTTTCGCACCTTCCGCATCATGCTCACTGGTCAAAGAGACATTGGCTCCTGCCTCCAGGGCCATCTTCAGGAAACGATGAGCATCTACCTTTTCTCCGATCAACGGCACAAACAGATCACCCACCTGCGCTTCTTTAGAATTAATACAGATCCGTTCCACCGGAAGATCTTCTTTTCCACAAAGAAGGGTTCCTTTCGTTGCATCTAATAAATCTTTCACGAACATCTGTTCCATGGATGTTATACCTCCTTCTGGGATTTTTCCAGTTCTGTCACCACTTCTTCAATCACCTGTCGGTCCAGGAACGGATAGCGGACACCGTTGATCTCCTGGTAATCCTCATGGCCTTTTCCGATTACTGCGATCATATCCCCTGGCTGGGCATTGACAATGCTGTAACGGATCGCCTCTCTCCGGTCCGGGATCTCCACAAACTTACCGCCGGTCTTCTCAATACTTCCACGGATATCTGCAATGATATCTTCCACCTTCTCATAACGGGAATTGTCCGCAGTCAGGATACTTAAATCCGCAAGTCTTCCGCCGATCTCACCCATAGAATATCTCCGGTCCTTAGAACGGTTTCCGCCACATCCAAAGACGCATACCAGTCTCTTTGGATGATAATCTCTTAAGGTTTTTAACAGACTTTCCATGCTGATTGCATTATGGGCATAATCCACGATCACGGTACATCGTTTGGACGTGTGGACGATCTCCATGCGGCCATTCACATACAGATGCTCTAAGGCATGACAGATCCGGTCTTTTGGAAGATCAAAATAACTACATACCGCCACCGCTGCCAGTGCATTATATACATTAAACCTGCCTGGAATGTTGACCTTTACGTTTAACTCATACTGTCCGGTCACATCAAAATCCAGTCCTACAAAATCCGGTTCCGCCACATAATGGATATCCTTTGCCATAAAATCAGCGTCTTGTTCCAGGCTGTAGGTAAACACTTTCCGTCCGGCATTACGGCAGATTTCCTCAAAATGTTCATCATCCCGGTTTACAATAGCAACCCGACACTTCTTTAAAAGCTGACACTTCCAATATAAATACTCCGCAAAATCCGCATGTTCATTAGGGCCGATATGGTCGTTGGAAATATTGGTAAACATCCCATAATCAAAATCAATGCCATCTACCCGGTGCATCTTTAATCCCTGGGATGATACCTCCATCACCATGTACTCACAGCCTTCTTCCACCATCTGGGCAAAATAATGCTGAAGCTCATAAGATTCCGGTGTGGTGTTCATGGTCGGATAGGTGCAATCTCCAATCACTGCGCCTGCGGTTCCGATCAGACCTACTTTTTTGCCAGCAGCTTCTAAAATTGCCTTGATCATATAGGTCGTAGTAGTTTTGCCTTTGGTTCCTGTCACGCCAATGCAGGTCATCTTCTCCGCCGGGAAACCAAATCTGGCTGCGGAAAGATGGGCAAGAGCTTCTCTTGCACTGTCAACACGGACAACCGAAGTTCCTTCTGGCAATTTTTGTAACTGCTCCTCTGGAATTTCCTTTTCCACTACAAACAGGCGACAGCCTTTTTCTGCCACTTCCTGCATAAAATCATGAGAATCAATCCGGGCTCCCATCATGCAGACAAAAACAGTTTCTGGTTCTGCCTTTCTGGAATCGTAGATCACTTCCTTTACTTCCTGGTCTGCCTCTCCCCATATTATCTGATAAGAAAGGTCTTTTAATGCTGTCTGGATCTTCATCCTTCAACCTCCATATTGTTTTTTCGGCAGCCAAAATCTGGTTATTTTCAGCCGTCGATCCATTTCCTATGAAACCACAACAGGCCCGCAGCGGAGTCTTTTCCGTCCGCAGCGGACCCATCTTATCTGGTAACTATTCAGTCCCCTCCTAGTTACCTCGTCTGTTCCTTTTTAGAACAATCCTGTAATCACGCCATTCTCATCCACATCAATGTTGTCTGCTGCAGGTTTCTTCGGGAGTCCCGGCATGGTCATGATAGCTCCGGTCAGAACCACTACAAAACCTGCTCCTGCAGAAACATAAGTGTCTCTCACATTGATGGTAAATCCGGTCGGACGTCCCAGTTTTGTCTGATCATCTGACAGAGAATACTGTGTCTTTGCCATGCAGACAGGTAAATTGCCAAATCCCATCTCCTCAATCCGGGCAAGAGCCTTCGCCGCTGCCGGCGCATAAGTAACACCATCTGCTCCATAGATTTCTTTTGCAATGACAGAGATCTTATCTTTCAGGCTCATCTCATCTGGATACAGTGTGTGGTAATGGCTCTCCTTCTTCTCAAGAGTCTCCAGGACCTTTTTCGCCAGGGCTTCACCACCTTCACCACCTTTTGCCCATACCTCAGACAGGGCGAATTCACAGCCTCTGTTCTCACAGAATTCTTTGATAAATGCGTATTCCGCAGGTGTATCTGTCACAAAGGAGTTCAATGTCACGACTACCGGAACGCCAAACTTCTGCAGGTTTTCAATATGTTTCTCCAAGTTTACGATACCCTTTTTCAGTGCTTCCAGGTTCTCAGTTCCCAGTTCTGCTTTCGGCACTCCGCCATTGTACTTCAGTGCACGGACAGTCGCAACCAGTACGACTGCATCTGGATGAATATCTGCTTTCCGGCACTTGATATCCATAAATTTCTCAGCGCCAAGGTCTGCACCAAAGCCCGCTTCGGTGACCACAATATCTGCCAGCTTCAGGGCTGTCTTTGTGGCGCGGACACTATTGCAGCCATGTGCGATATTCGCAAATGGTCCGCCATGTACCAGAGCACCAGTATGCTCCAGAGTCTGGATCATGTTTGGCTTGATGGCATCTTTTAAGAGCGCCGCCATAGCACCTACTGCATTTAAGTCCTTGGCAGTCACAGGCTCACCTGCATAATTATAAGCAACAATGATCCGTCCCAGACGTTCTTTCAGATCTTTCATATCATTGGCAAGGCAGAGGATTGCCATGATCTCAGATGCAACTGTGATCACAAAATGGTCTTCCCTCACCACGCCGTCCATCTTGGAGCCCAATCCTACGACAATGTTACGAAGGACACGGTCATTCATATCCAGGCACCGTTTCCACAGGATCTGTCTGGTATCAATTCCTAACGCGTTGCCCTGCTGGATATGGTTGTCCATCAGCGCTGCCAGAAGGTTATTGGCAGAAGTGATGGCATGAAAATCACCGGTAAAATGCAGGTTTAAATCCTCCATCGGAACAACCTGGGCATATCCACCGCCGGCTGCACCACCCTTAATACCAAAGCATGGTCCTAAAGACGGCTCACGAAGAGCGATCAGAGTCTTTTTTCCAAGGCGGGTTAACGCATCTCCCAGTCCAACACTGGTCGTTGTCTTTCCTTCGCCTGCAGGTGTCGGATTGATCGCTGTTACCAATATCAGTTTTCCATCTGGGCGGTCCTTTACCTGACTCCACAGCTCGTCTGTCAGTTTTGCCTTATACTTGCCGTAAAGTTCCAGATCATCTTCCACAATTCCATAGGAAGCCGCAACCTCTTTGATTGGAAGCATGGCAGCTTCCTGTGCAATCTGAATGTCTGTTTTCATCTGTAACATCCTCCTTGACTTGAATTTATAAAAGGTTATTTCGATAGCATTTCTTCAAATTCTTCCAAAGTCATCAGCACTTTTCTAGGCTTCGTACCTTCTTCTTCGCCTACCACTCCGGCCTCCGCAAGCTGATCCATGATCCTGGCCGCCCGGTTAAAGCCAATTTTAAACATCCTCTGGAGCATTCCGATGGATCCTTTTTCCTTTTCGATGATAAATTTACCTGCCTGAGCAAAATATTCATCTCGTCCATCTGACTTTTGATCTGCTGCCGCACCCATGGACGGCGCTGCCATCTGTTTCTCTATGTCCGTATTATATTCCGGTGTCATATCCTGTTCAACCAGAAAATCCACAACCTTTGCCACTTCCTGGTCAGAAACAAAAGCACCCTGCACACGCTGAGGCTTCTGGAAACCTGCAGGATAAAAGAGCATGTCACCTTTACCGAGCAGCTTCTCCGCACCATTCATATCAATAATAGTTCTGGAATCCACACCGGAAGATACAGAGAAAGCAATACGAGAAGGCACATTCGCCTTGATCAGGCCTGTGATGACATTCACCGATGGTCTCTGGGTGGCGATCACCAGATGGATTCCTGCAGCACGGGCTAACTGCGCCAGACGGCAGATAGAATCCTCTACTTCTCCAGGAGATACCATCATCAGATCCGCCAGCTCATCGATGATGATCACGATCTGCGGCATCTTCTGTGGTTTCTTATCGTCCTCAATGTCCTTGATCGCCTCTACTTTCGCATTATATCCTTTCAGATCACGGACATTGTACTGTGCGAATTTCTTGTAACGATCCATCATCTCAGCTACTGCCCAGTTCAATGCAGCAGAAGCCTTCTTGGGATCTGTCACAACCGGAATCAGAAGATGCGGGATTCCATTATAGACGCTTAACTCTACAACCTTCGGATCCACCATGATCATCTTTACATCTTCCGGATCAGACTTATAGATCAAACTCATAATCAGGGTATTGATACAGACGGATTTACCTGATCCCGTAGCGCCTGCAATCAGAAGATGCGGCATCTTAGCCACATCGGTCACTACCACCTGGCCCCCGATATCTTTTCCTACGGCAAAAGCCAGCTTAGAGGAATGATGCCGGAACTCCTCAGATTCCAGGATATCCCTTAAATAAACTACTGTATTCTCTTTATTCGGTACTTCGATTCCCACGGCAGATTTCCCTGGAATCGGAGCCTCAATACGAATATCTGCCGCTGCCAGGCTTAACTTAATATCATCTGCCAGTCCAACAATCTTACTAACCTTCACACCCTGCTCCGGATGAAGCTCATAGCGGGTCACGGACGGCCCACAGCTGATATTGGTCACGGTTACGCCAACGCCAAAGTTCCTGAGTGTCTGCTGCAACTTAATGGCAGTTTCTTTATACTCCTGCTCCGAGAAACTGCCCACAGGCCTGCTTCCTCTCTTTAACAGATCGACCGGAGGAAAACGATACTCTTTCTTAACGATCTCGATCTCCTTTTCCTTAATCTGCTGGGAAACGCTTAAATCTCCGGACTCCTTTGCTTCTTCCCGGTGACGCTCGATTTTCTTTTTCAAAGCTTCCGTATCTGTCTCGATGATCTTCCCAGATGCTGTTACCACTCGTTTTGACTCTTCCGGAATGGTAAATTCATCCCGGCTATATCCAGAAGCTGCCACTGGCACCTGGTCAGCCTCCGGCTTCGGATCATAGACAGAACCACGTTCCGGTTCTGCTTCATACTCCGGTTCTGGATCGTATACCTGTTCTGTCTCATAATCGTCCATCGGCTCATACCGGGGTTCTGTCTCGTAAACTGGTTCTTTCCAATGGGATGATTCTGGTTCTCTTTGATCCCCCTGTACTGTACTGGTCCCAGGCGCATCGATCTCCTCAAATGGATCTTCATCCGGAATTATGGTTCCAGGAATCTCATCTTCCGGATCCTCTTCTAATAATCTCCGGTCAAGATCTGTCTCCACATAATCCTCATCCAAAAAGCTCATAGATGCCTCACCATCCGCTCTCTCTGCGTTTTCTCCCGTTCCCTGCCAACGTTCCACTGTCTCCTGAGATTTTGCAGCCTTACCGGGACGCAATACCTCCACAGGCTCTGACTCTTCAAATGGGACCGTATCATCCTGGGATTCTTTCCCCTCTGGTTCTTCTATGTACTGCGGAGGAAGATTGATACTTCCAGTAAATACATCCGCATTCTTCATGGCATCGCCACTGACAGCAGTCCCAGATGTTTCCGATGTTGCTGGTGTTCCAGTTATCTCGCCCGTCGCATCCTTCTCTGCCCCGGAACCAGACTTTCCACCAACCTGTAAATTTTCCGTATCCACATAAACCGCATGCTCCGGTGATGCAGGAATCGATCCTCCTGCTCTGTTTTCTACCGGATCCGGCTCTCTGGCCGTCAGTTTTGTGGAATCCAGGTTCACACCGCGTACCCGCCGTTCTTCCCTTAGCCGCTGACGTTCTTCCTTCCGTTCCTGATGCTCCACTCTTCTCCGGTCCACATCTTCCTTCGCGTACTGATAAGCTCTTCCGCTTCCTTTTTTTACAAAAGACACCAGAGATTTTTCCGTAATGCATACTGCACAGATGGCCAGCAGTACGATCAGTACCAGATATGCGCCGATCGTTCCAAACATAGAGCCAAGCGCCATCACAATGACCCCTCCGATCCATCCGCCACCTGCATTCCCCGCCGCACCTCTTGCGTAGGCATCCGCCAAAGTCCGCCCCTGCTGGTAACCTCCTGTAAAAAACATCTCCATCAGCGCACACATGACCAGAATTCCCACGATCACAGAAGCCAGCTTAAAAACAGCGATCGGATTTCCCTTGTTAGACAATGCAAAACAGGTTCCCACAAACAGTAAAACCGGAGCAATAAAGCCAATCGTTCCAAAAATGCCAAGCTGAAAACTTCTTAAATAGTCCCCAATGAATCCACACAGCTTAAAATTACTTAAAAAAAGAAGGACTGCCACAGCAAAGGAAGCGATCACAAATACTTCTGATCGCAAAAACTCCTCCTGCTCTGAAGGCTGGGCATATCCATTTTTCTTTGTTGTTTTTCTGGACGCTGTCCTGGAAGACGACGTCTTTCCTTGTGTTGTCTTTCTGCTGCCTGCACTCTTACCAGCCACTTGTCTTTCAGCCTCCTCTTCTTACCAATGAACTTAGTATACAAAAAATGGGAAAAAAAAGCAAGCAGTTTGACCAGAACAAACGTTCTTTTTTCTGTGGTCAGCCACTATTTTTCCATCATGGAATGCAGCTTACAGATCGCCTGGCGGATTCCGCCCACTTCATTGATCAGACCTTTGTTTACTGCCTCCTGTCCAACCAGGACTGTTCCCAGATCTCTGGTCAGCATCTCTGTATTCAGCATCAGGCGCTTTAACTGATCATACGCAATATCCGCATGAGAGGCCACAAAATTCAGAATCCGGTCCTGAATCATCTCAAAATACTCGTACGTCTGGGCCGCTCCGATAATCATACCGCTCATACGCACTGGATGGATCATCATCGTTCCAGTCGGAACAATAAACGAGTAATCCGCAGACACTGCCAACGGCACTCCGATCGAATGGCTGCCACCCAATACCAGAGATACGGTAGGGATCGATAAAGATGCGATCATCTCCGCAATTGCCAGTCCCGCATCCACATCTCCGCCAGATGTGTTGAGAAGCACCAGCATTCCTTCCACACGCTTATCCTCCTCCAATGCCGCAAGCATGGGAAGCACATGGTCATATTTGGTTGTTTTGCTGGTCCCAGGTGCATTCTCGTGACCCTCCACCTCTCCAATGATCGACAGCAGATGGATCATACGCCTGCCATTTTCATTTTCCAGGGTCATCTGTCCATATTCTTCGATGGAATTGTCCTTTTTTTCGTCCTGATTCATTGTTTTGTCCATCCTTTCTTTTAAACTGATTCTGTCATGTTACCATTCATAGACAGCATGGATGGTAACTCCGTCAGTTCTAGTCTGGACATTTTTCAAAAATCCATTCCAGATCAGCTTCGCTGATGGAATTTTTGCCTTCAGGTTCTAATAATCACCTTTTTTCAACAATACCCGGATTTCAGCAAACAGTGCTTCCTCTCCCTGCTCACTGAGCACGGTCAGCAGATGCACCAAAAGCGCCCTGGTTTCTGGATGGATCACAATAAAATCCTTCTCCCGATTGTAATACTCCATGGGACTGCTGTTGGTATAATCTTTCCCTTTATATACACTGCTGGCCGCAATACGGTCCATCATCATTTCTGCCACATAGTTGACCGGCATTTTATTTCCCACCAGTCCTTTCGATTTATCCATAGAAAAATCGATCCAGTATTCAAAATGGTGTTTATTGCGGCCTTTATGGTGTAGCCATGCTTTGGAAAAACCATATACCTCTCGTTCTGCCGCATTGGGGCTTCTGGTTCCCTGGTAGAATTTC
>ERZ836877.5940-NODE-5940-length-11261-cov-3.128860_pt1 | contig 11261 bp, 6 predicted proteins | sample MGYA00519469_ERZ836877 | MGnify/ENA primary metagenome ERZ836877 (study PRJEB31850, sample SAMEA3708809) | human gut metagenome | biome: human gut; feature: human-associated habitat; material: faeces | place: China | collected 2014 ... | reverse complement strand
ATCTTTCTGTGCGTCGAGGGGAGCGGATTTTATTTCCGTCACCACCGACAAACCCGTTGAAAGAATGCTGTTCGGCGAGCTTTTGAAGGCAGGTATTATGGAATGAGTATTTTGTTACCTTTGGGTTTGTTGGGATTGATTGGAATAGCCGTGCTTATTCTCATTTATATCCTCAAACCGAATTATCAACAGAAGCTTGTTTCCAGCACGTATATCTGGGAACTGAGCCTTAAATATCGAAAGAAAAAAATTCCCGTCAGCCGCCTGCGCAATCTAATCATACTTATTTGTCAGCTGCTTATTATTGCCGCCTGCGCCATGATTCTGGCGCAGCCGGTAATCCGCGCGGAGGAAATGGAAAGCAACGAAAGGATTGCCGTCATCGACGCTTCGGCGGGTATGCTGGCAAGCGACGGCGGGGCTTTTCGCTTTGTGCGCGCGGTTGAGCAGGTAAAGGAGCTTGCGGAGGAAACCTTTTCGCAGTCGGGCATCATCACGGTTATCCTTGCGGACACGGAGGCGTCGTTTGTCGCGCGCAGAGCGGACGCGACCATGCGCGACGAGGTTTTGGCGCAGCTTGACGAACTGGCGCGCTGCGAAAACGGCGTGCCCGTGCACTGCTCCTACGGAGTGGCGGATATAGACGCGGGCATGGAGCTTGCCGAACAGGTGCTCGAAGAAAATCCTTCCGCCGCCGTAAGGCTTTATACGGGAAAGGAATATATCGATTCGGGCATAGTGGACGTGGTTGACATAGGTTCGGAAAACGAGTGGAACGCCGCGATTGTCGACGCCTCGGCGACGCTGGACGAAAATTTCTACACCTTTTCCGTAGACGTTGCGAGCTACGGAATAGGAGCCAATCTGCGCGTCAACTGCGAGGTTTACGGCGTGAACGGTCAGGACGTTACGGAAATGCTCAGCCTGCCCGCCCGCTGCGACGTAGGAGAAACAGTCACGGTAGAATTCAATTCTGACAGCGTGGACATGATGATTTATATGTTCGACTACGTGCGCGTGTATATAGAAGCGGTGGATACGGCGGGCGCGGTGCTCACCGATTCGTTCGTTTGGGACGACACGTTTTATCTGTACGGCGGCACGCCTCAGAAAATCAACATTCAGTACGCAAGTCCCAAGCCCAATCCCTTTGTTAGCGGCATTCTGATAGGTCTGCGCGATTCGTTGTCTTCGCGCTGGGACATAGACCTGACGGAGGTCAGGGGGGAAAACGCCGTTCCGGAAATCGCGGGGTTTGACCTTTACATATTCGAGCATACCATGCCCGAAATTATGCCTACGGACGGAGTCGTGTTTCTGATAAATCCCGACGTATCGCCCGAGGGCGCGGGAATAACGCTTGCCGCCGGCGACGTCACGGGTGATTTTACGCTTTCCGCAGGGGATGCCCATCCCATTACCGAAAGGGTGAACGCCTCGGACATAACCGTCAGCAAATACAAACAGGTTAAAATGGCGGACGGCTTCGAAACATTGCTTTATGTGGAAAACGACCCCGCTTTCATGGTGAAAAACGAGCCGGGAGTGAAAATCGCGCTGATGCCTTTCAGTTTGAACAGCTCCAATTTTTCCGTTCTGATGAGCTTTCCCGCCCTTATGTACAACATGATGAACTACTTTTTTCCGGCGACAATAACCGATTCGCAGGAGACGGGCAGCGCCGCCGAATATATCTTTGAGGTCAACGATACCGTTATTCTCAACGGCAGGGGAGTGCAGCTTACCGTGACGGACTCTGCGGGAGCGGAGACGGAGCTCGACATTTTTCCCGCGGCAATCGAGGCGCTTTGCCCCGGTACTTACACCGTTTCGCAGATTCCGTTGTCGGGTGTGGAGACAATCGAGCGCTTTTACGTAAGGATTGCTCCGTCGGAAAGCGATTTGGGGCTGGTGGTCGACGAGCTTTACAGTCCGTATGCGGAGCTGCCCGAAAGATTCAACGATTTCGACCTTCTGCTTTATTTTGCAATCGCGCTGGTTGCGCTCGAATTTATCGAGTGGATTCTGCAAACGCGCGAGCACTTTTAACGGAGGCAATGCGACATGACGAATTTTCAGATAGAATTTACCCACCCGTGGCTGTTGCTGTTGCTTGTTCCCGCGTTGTTTTTCGCGTTGTTCCCATATTTTCGGCTTTCCAAAAAGTATCGAAAGACGCGGAACCGCATTACGTCGATAGTTTTGCATATGCTTGTCATGGTTTTGAGCATATCCGTGCTTTCGGGAATAAATTTCAAGTACGAGCTTCCCAATACGCGAAACGAGCTTATTCTGCTTGTGGACGGCTCGTTCAGCGGCAGCGAAACGGAGGAAGCGAAAAACAATTTCGTTCAGGCGGTTCTTAACGAATGCGAGCCGGAAATGCGCGTAGGCATTGTGACCTTCGGGTTTAATCAGGTTTACGCCGCGCCGCTGACGACGGACAAAAGCAGAGCGTACAGACAGTATCTCGAAGCGGAAAAGCCGGACGGCTCGGCTACCGACATAGCGTCGGCGCTGCAATACGCGGGCGGAATTTTTGAAAATCCCCAATCGGGCAAAATTGTCCTTTTGACGGACGGAGACGAAACCGACAGAAGCGCGTCTGCGGTTATACGGACAATAGCGGCTTCGGGAATCACGGTGGACACCGTGCATTTCCCCGCGGAGCGCAACGACAGCGAGGTTTTGATAACGGGCGTGACGCTGCCCGATTACAACGTGGTGGTGGAGGATTCCTTCAAAATAGGGCTTACTTTGCAAAGCTCTTTCGTCGGCGCCGCAAACGTAACCTTGCTTGACAACGGAGAGCCTGTGGGAGAGCCGCATGCAATCGAGCTGGTAAGCGGCACGCAGACGGTTGAGTTCGAGCACGTGTTTCACGAGCAGGGACTGCACGCGCTGAGCTTTGAAATCTCAAACGACAGGGATACCCTTACTCAAAACAATATATTCAACTCCTATATTTATTTGGAGGTTTTCGACGACCTGCTGATTATCGAGCGCAACGCCGACGAGTCCGCCGCCCTTGCGGAAATTCTCGGCGAACAGTTCAACGTCAGCGTGGTCAACGTGTTCAACGAGGAAGAAATGCCGACCGAGCTTGACGAGCTGAGGCAGTACGACGAAATCATACTCATGAACATTGCCAACGCGGATATGCCGGCAGGCTTTGACAGCATTCTGTATTCTTATGTAAACGAAATCGGCGGCGGTTTGTTCACCGTCGGCGGCAACAGGGAGGACGGAGAGGGCGGAACGATTGCAAACACCTACGACAGGCAGGATATGGCGGGCACGCTTTATCAGCAGATGCTGCCCGTGCAGGCGATAGACTATACTCCTCCCGTCGGCGTGGTAATAATCATCGACCGCTCGGGCAGCATGGATATGAGGGTAGAAGGCAGCGGCGGAAAAACCAAGCTAGATTTGGCAAAGGAAGGCGCAATGAGCAGTCTGCTGTCTCTGACCGAAAGAGATTATTGCAGCGTCATGACGCTTGAAGACGACTACAACGAGGATTTGGAGATGACTCCGCTTCCGCAGAGAGCCAAAATAGAAGCCGCGATAGAAAAAATAGAAATCGGCGGCGGCACGATTTTCACGGGAGCATTGGAGCGCGCGGGAGCTGCGCTGAGAGGACTTCGCAGCGTGGAAAGGAGGCACATAATTCTCGTCACGGACGGCGAACCCGGCGACAGCTTCTGGACCGACCCGATAAATCAGGTGGGCGGCTACGGCGGCGCGATAAAAAACAACGCTCTTTCGGGAATCACTCTCTCCATCGTGGCGATCGGCGTCGATTCAAAAGCGGCGCAGACCATGAAGGAGGCGACCGAGCTTGGCGGCGGCGAGTTTTACAACGTCTGGGACGCCACCACTCTTCCCGGCATCATGCGCGAGGATATGGACATTCCGCAGATAATAGCTTACAATCCCGAGCCTTTCACCCCCAAGGTGCGCGACCACAATTCGGTGCTCAACGGCGTGGACGATAGTCTTTTGCCCGAGCTTGGCGGTTTTTACGGCACAAAAGTTAAAAGCGGCGCAAGCGTGCCTCTTATGGCGGAGTATGTTCCCGTGCTGGCGCAGTGGAAGTTCGGCAACGGAATGGTGGCAAGCTTCATGTGCGACTTGAACGGCACGTGGTCGTCGGAGTTTTTGGAAAGCGAAACGGGGCGCAAAATACTCGACAATCTCGTAAACTGCCTGTTCCCCGTGAAAAATATAAAGCCGGGCGCCATTGACACGCGTATGACGGAGGAAAATTATATTACGTCTTTGAGCGTTTACGCTTCGTTGGAGGAAAGCGAAACTCTTGAAATAACCGTAACCGAGCAGACGGGCACGGCGCAGCCCTCCGTTCAGAAATTTACTCCGACGGTCACCGACGGTTTCGGCAAGGTAGAGTTTGTGATAACCAATCCCGGCGTGCACGAAATCGCCGTGCAAATAAAAAACGTCGACGGCTCGGTTGCGGAAAGCTACACAACCTACAAGAGCTTTTCTTACTCTCAGGAGTACAACGTGTTCACCGACGAAGAGGAAAACGCGCGGCTGTTGGAGCTTATTTCGGCGCGCGGCGACGGCGCGGTCGTGTCTTCCGCCCAACCGTGGAAAATTTTTGACGACTTTCAACATACGCTTGAACACGAGTTCGACCCGAGATGGGCGTTCATAATTGCCGCTCTGGCGTTGTTCCTTCTGGATATAGCGGTAAGAAAATTCAAGTTCAAATGGCTGCACGAAATCGTAAGAGACCGAAAGCTCAAAAAGGAGCTGGGTCAAAACAAAAAGTAGGCTCCAAGGAGGAAAAAATTGAGAAAATTCTTTAAACTTACCGTTACATTTACGTTGTTTCTCTTAACTCTTCTTGTTTTGACGGCTTGCGATTTTACGCCGAGACTGATTGCTCCTACGGGACTTTCGGTAAACGAGAACACTCTTGCGCTCGGCTGGTACAAAATCGGCGGCGCAACGAGGTATACGGTGGAAATAAACGGCGTCGAATATCCCGTCGTCGAAAACTCTTATCCGTTGGCAAATCTCGAAGCGGGCGAGTATCGAATACGCGTCAAAGCAATGGGCGACGAGGAAAATTATCGGGATTCCGATTGGTCGGAGCCGCTTGACTTTGTCAGGGAGCAAGAGTCCGGTTTGACCTACCGACTGATTGACGCAAACACGGCTTACGAGGTCACGGGCATAGGCTCGGCGTCGGGCAATGTGCAAATCGACAGTGTTTTTCGCGGCAAGCCGGTAACAAGCATAGGCGACGGCGCGTTTGCCAACAACAGCCGTCTCACGGGGGTGGTTGTGCCGGAGGGCGTCACGACAATCGGCAGGCGCGCGTTTTACAACTGCGCTTATCTTACGGAAGTGGCGTTGCCTCAAAGCGTAACGGGCATAGGCGAATACGCTTTTCAGAGCTGCCGCCGTCTGGAAAAAATAAATCTTCCGACAGAACTTAAAGAAATCCCCGCTTACGCCTTTTCCTATTGCCGCGCGCTTACGGAAATCAAAATCCCCGACGGAGTAGAGAGCATAGGCGAATATGCGTTTGCCAACTGCGAGGCGTTAATCTCCGTTTCCGTTCCCGACAGCGTAAGGACAATCGGCGCATACGCGTTTACCGTCTGCACGTCGGCAAAGACAATCGAACTCGGCGCGGAGCTTTCCGCAATCGGCGAATATTCCTTTTATCGCTGCTCGTCGGTAAAAAGCGTCGTGTTGGGCGAAAAATTGAAGGACGTGGGAGCGTATGCTTTTTCGGCGTGCTCGTCGCTTGAAGCGATAGAAATTCTCGGAACGGAGGTGTCAATCGGCGAATCGGCTTTTTACAACTGCACGCTTCTTTCGCGGGCGGACATAAAGGGCGATGTGCTTTCCGTCGGCGAGTATGCTTTTGCCGGCACCGCGTTCTGGACGGAGACCGACCCGCTCGTGTATGTTGACAATTGGCTGGTGGGCGTAAACAATATTGAGGTTGAAAGCGTTTCTCTGCGGCAGGATACAATCGGCATAGGCGCGAGAGCGTTTGCGGGCTGCGAGCAGTTGAGAGACATATTGATACCGTCAAGCGTCAAATCCGTAGGCGAGCGCGCTTTTTACAAGTGCACGGGACTGCGCGCGGTAGTGTTCGGCAACGGCGGAGTGGAAAGCATAGGGGAATATGCCTTTGCGGGCTGCACCGCGCTTCAAAGCTTTCAGTTGGGAGACAGTCTTAAAAATATCGACGGCTATGCGTTTTACGGCTGCACTTCCGTTACCTCAACCACATTTATCGGCGGGCTTCCCGCGTCGCTAGAAAGAATCGGCGTCTACGCTTTTTACGGCACGGGCGTGTGGAACAGAACAAGCGGCGTGGTGTATGTCGGCGACTGGGCTGTGGGCGTCAACGGCTCGGAGATGTACGTGACGCTGGACGCAAAGACGCGGGGGATAGCGGACTACGCGTTCTACGGCGCGACAGTGCTCGAAGTGAACATTCCGCAGACTGTGGAAATAATCGGCCGCGCCGCGTTTTACAACTGTATGTTTTTGCTGGAAGCGACCTTGCCTTCCTCAATAGAAAGCATAAACGACTATATGTTTTACGGTTGTATGTTTTTAAGCAGCGTCACCATTCCCGAAGGGATTACGGAAATCGGCCGCTCGGCGTTTTACGGCTGTCCGAGCTTGTCAAGCATAGTTATTCCCGACAGTGTGAGCAAGATTTCGGATTTTGCGTTTTACGGCAGCGGTCTGCGTTCCGTCGAAATCGGCGGCGGCGTGAGAGAGCTAGGCGAAAACATTTTCAGCGGCTGCGTCAACCTTCAAACCGTAACAATAAAAGACGGGCTTTTGACTTTGGGGACGCGTATGTTTTATCGCTGCGAGTCCTTGAAAGAGGTGGTTTTCGGCAACAGTCTGACAACTGTCGGCAATTACGCCTTTTACGGCTGCAAATCGCTTGACAACGTCACTCTTCCGTCTTCGGTGGAAAGAATAGGCAATTACGCCTTTTACGGCTGTTCGTCGCTTAAATCGCTCGTCCTCAACGAGGGACTTAAACAGATAGGAACAAGCGCGTTTCTCGACTGCAATTCAATCGAAACTCTCGTTTTGCCTTCAACGGTGACGGATATAGGCAATTACGCTTTCAGAGGCTGCTCGTCCCTTTTTGGCATAACGCTGAGTTTAAGCGTAACGACGTTGGGCAACCACGTGTTTTACGGCTGCAACACGCTCACGATTTACTGCGAGAGCAAGGCGGCGGGCGAAAATTGGGGAGCGCGTTGGAATTCGGGCTATCGTCCGGTAGTGTACGGCTGCGTTCTTTCATCAGACAAGTCTTTCGTGCAAGCCGTTGAAAAAAGCGCGGTGGAAAATTATCGGCTTGTTGACGGCGAACCGGTAAACACCGTTACCGCGCCCGTGCGCAGAGGGTATGAGTTTGTCGGTTGGACGACGACTGCGGGAGGAACGACGGCGGAGTACGCGGCGGAAAATTTTTGCGACGCGCCCGACGGCACGACGCTTTACGCCGTTTGGCAGGAAAAGCCCGAGCCTCAACCTCCTCTTGACGAGCAAGAAGAAAACTGATTTTTTCGGCATTGAAAAGCCCCCTTGAAAAGCGAGGGGGCTTTTATGTTATATAAATATTATATAGACTGCTTTTTTCGGCGTGGCTTTGTTGTTTTTTCAAGCCGCCTTTTGCTTAACGCGTTTGTTTTTTGTTTCAATTATATTTAATTGTTAGATATCCGAGCGCGGCGATTCTTTCATTTGAAAATTTTGTCCGCGTCGTCGAAAGGATCGTAGTTGTACTTAAAATACTTTCTTTCCGCTCCGAAGTAGCCGACAAAGCTGCCTTTTGCTCCCTCGTCGTCGGAATGCGCGCAGCTCATTTTATACACCGTTACGCCGTTTATTTCAATAGCAGTGCCGTCGATTGTCAACTGCGCTTTTTCTTCGAAAAGCGAGTTGTCTCCGCTTCGGCGTTGGTGGTACAAAGCGTAGTCCGAGTTGATTGTTTCTATGGTTTCGCCAAGACGGAAATGCAGCCAATGTCCCGTTTCCAGCAGTGCGACGAGGTCGGCTTCCGTGGGTTGGGTTTTGAATACCGCCGAGTCGATTATGTCTATATTTGTTTTGCTGCCTGCCTGATACACTCTCGAATACATACGCGTAAAAATAAATTTGCTTTCAGGATCGGTCTCGTCCGTTGTCGGCTGTCTGATGAAAATTTCCGTTTCGGTATCGGTATTGGCTTTGGTGAATTCGACGGAGGTGTCGAGAGCGTATTCGAGTTGGTTGCCCGTTGAGCTGATAAAATGTATGTGGGAACAGGTGTCGGCGGGAAACCATATTTGCGTGGCTTTCGTGCTTATTTTCAGTCCCGAAAAGGTATCGGCTGCGCCCGTGTCCAGCTTGCCGTCCTCCGTCAGCTTGGGAGTGATTGTGAGATTGCTTATATCAATGGATACGCATTCGGGAGCTAGACTGCCCATGCTTCCCCAATTGTAAAAATTGAGGCTGTAATCGTCGAAAATAAGCGTTTTGTCCTCGCCGAGGTTTGGCAGCACTATGCGCAGGGAAATGCCGCCGTCGGTTATGGTTTGTCCGTCAACCGTTATGGTTGTGCCGTCGGTGAAGGTAGCGGCAGTTTCTCTTGATTTCTTACCGGTCGCGGAGTCGTAAACGGGTATATTTTCAACCGTGTAGGATGGAAATTCGTACGCGCCGCCCAAAATGGCGTAATACATGAAGTCAAATGCCTGCGCCGTAAATTCTGTTATAAAAAAATTTGAAAAATCAAGTATTATTATCAGATTGTTGAGGTATTCGCACAGTGAGTTTTCGTATTTGGCATAGTGAAGGATGCCGTTTGTTCTCAGATTTTCGTTTATTTTATCGTTTCCGCCGTCGGGAAATGCACCCGAAACGGAAAGTCCGCCGTCGGTGATTTCCACGTCGAAGCCGCAGCCGCGGTCGTTGCTGCTTTCGCCCGCCAAAATTTTGCTTTGTTCTTCAAGAGAGGCTTGGTCGTGGTCGGGGACGGGCGTGACGTCGGGCTCCTCCGCAGAAGCGAAAGAGAGTGCGCCCTCTCCCGAGATACCCGTCGAGGGCGACGCAAGCAGCGCGAGGGGCGCGACGACTGCTGAAAGGAGCAAGGCGGCGAGCAGCAAAGCGCCCGCTATCCTTACCCTGCGGTTAAGCGTCTGTTTTTTCACCTTCGTCCTCCTTTGAATCCAACGGGACGTTTTGCGTTTTTTCCCCGTTCGCCGAGCTGAACGAAAACGCGCCCGTAGCTTTAATCTGTCTGTACACCTTGGCGACGCGCCCGATTTTTCTTCCGTTGTTCAAACTGCGGAGAGCCTTTTCGGACTCCGCCGCCTTTTTCGCGTCGCCTTCCGCCGTGCGGGATTTTTTGTTTGTAGAAAAAGCTTTATTTTCAATGCGCCTAATCAAACCGTCGGCAAGCAGTTGTTCAAAGCTTCTTGACGGGGGCGCAAAGTCCTGCGGGACCTTTTCGATTATTGTCAGGGAATGGGTTTGCGCCAAAAGCTTTATCAGCTCCGACGCGAATTTTACGCCGCGCTCGCTGTTTACGCGAAACAGAGAGGGCACGCCTCGATAAAATTTGCCGCGCTCGGAAACGTCGCAGATAAAATATTTGGCTTCCGTCGTCTGCGGCTCGATTGCAAGGCAGAGCAAAATCTTTCTGCCTCTTACGTTCAGCTTTGCGAGGAGCTTTCTGCCCTTTCTGAACGTTTCGCACCGTTTGCTTATGCGCGCTTTGACTCCCGAAATGGAAAGCAAAGCGTTTTTTATTGCGGAGTAGCGTCTTTTTACGTCGTCGTCCGCCAAAATCAGCCTTGCGCCGAATGTTTTTACAAAATATTCCTGTTTGTCCGTTAAAAAGAACGGAGGCTTCTGCGCGGCGGTTTCCGTTTTTTTATCCGTCGCGTCGTCAAAAGCGATTGCCGCCGAGCTGAGAGCGTCGTCAACCGTCGTCGCCGTCCGTTTGGCAGTATTGCCGCCGCCCTGCGTTTCCGCAGCCGCGTCGCGCGCCGTGAACAGAATGACAAGCTCCCAGACCAGATAAATCGTCATAGCCGCGCACGGGCAGATAATCAGACTGATTATTCCCGCTTTGGAGCCGACAAAGCCCACGGTTTTGTTGAGGAACGCGGGCAGTGGAGTGGCTTTGCCCAGCACAAAATCCTGCGGTACGTAATAACCGTCGTCGAATACGTTGCTCGTGCCCTTTGTCAGATAAGTTCTTCTTCCCTCTGCGTCGGTTGAAACGGCGACGACCTCGTGCACCCAAACGGGGCAGTCCTTTACAAGCTCCGCGGAAAAAGCGTTTTTGTATTGGGCTACCGCGCGATAAAAAACAATCACGTCGCCGACGTCGTATTGGTCTTCCCGATTGACGAAAACGACGTCGCCGACATAAAGTTCGCTTGCTTCCATGCTTTTTGACCTGATTACGCCAAACCTCAGTCCCGCAACGCCGTTTTCGCGCTGCGCGAGGGTGGACACGGTCATAAACAGGGAAAAAAGCAAAACAAGCGCAAACAGGACGTCGAGGACGACGCCGAGAGATTTTTCAATTTTTTCGCTTTTGAAAATACTCATGGTTTGCCTCCCGTTTGCGCTTGCGCTCGGTTAAGTGATTGCGAAATTAAGCTTGCGTCTGCGTCAGATTCAGCGAAAAATTCAGACTGTCGGTAAAGGCTTTTGCGGGAGCGCTGTCTTTGACGGAAACCGTGATTGTGTAAACCACGGGCGTGCCCTGCGTGACGACCTCTGTTGCTTGGGCGGCTTCTTCTCCTACCGTGATTTCGACTTTAAAATTGCTTTGTTCGGACACGGTTGCCGTGAGCTTGGAATCTATGGTTATGTTGGAATCGGCGGCAAATGTGTTGGTCACCGTCACGGTGAAAACCCACGTGTCAGTCTTTCTGTTTGCTTCCGCAAACGTGAAGGTCACGCTGTGGCTTTCGGCTGTTGTCGTTTCGTTAAAGCTGTAAGACTCCTGACCGAAACTCACCGTCTTGGTGCCGTCCGCGTCCGCAAAAGCTACCGTTGCGTTGACGTCGGTCGGGTTGAAGGTGAGCACGCCGTCCGTCGAGCTTAACGTGACGCTTGACGCCGCCCAGATGCCCACGCACATAACGGCGAGCACAAGCGCAAGCGAAACGATGGTTGAAAAAATCCTTACTTTTCTTCTCATAAAAAGGTCTCCTTTTTGTATTTATATCGCGTCGTCG
>ERZ836877.5938-NODE-5938-length-11262-cov-3.087088_pt1 | contig 11262 bp, 7 predicted proteins | sample MGYA00519469_ERZ836877 | MGnify/ENA primary metagenome ERZ836877 (study PRJEB31850, sample SAMEA3708809) | human gut metagenome | biome: human gut; feature: human-associated habitat; material: faeces | place: China | collected 2014 ... | reverse complement strand
ACGGAAGGAATTCAGCTCTTTCTCGATCGGATTCTCGATAAAGAGAACGGTGTTTTATCGGATCTGTCCGAGCTCACGCGCGTGGGCTTCAAGACAGTTCTCTCCAAAGACCATTACGGTATCCATGAGCTGACCCCGGAAGTTCTTCAGGGCATGGAGGACTACATGGTGGTAGCACCGGCCCACAATAAACCTTATCTGGAGGCTATCCTCCAGTTTCAGAAGCTGACACCCGACGCTATGCTGGTGGGTGCTTTTGAGACAGCTTTCCATCAGACCATCCCGCTAGAACGACGTATCTATGGCATTCCCTGGGAGTGGTATGAAGAATATGGCATCCAGCGCCTGGGATATCACGGCGCTTCCCATAGCTATGTGGCTGAGACGCTTACCGATATGTATGGCTCCACCGGCAAGGCTATCTCCTGTCACCTGGGTGGCAGCGGTTCGCTGTGTGCCATCGACGACGGCAAGAGCGTTGATACCAGCTTCGGTATCTCCCTGCAGGTGGGCGTAATTCAGTCCAACCGCTGCGGCGACATCGACCCATTTATCGTTCCGTTCCTGCAGAAGAAAGGGCTTTCTCTGGACCAGGTTCTGGATGGCCTGACGAAGCGTGGAGGACTCCTTGGTATCTCCGGCGTCAGCAATGATCTGAGAGACGTCCAGGAAGCTGCCGACGCCGGAAATGAGCGCGCCCGGCTCGCCATTGACGTCTTCTGCAACGGCATCGTCCGTCATATCGGCGCGTACTACGCGGAGCTTGGTGGTCTCGACCATCTGGTCTTCACCGGCGGCATCGGAGAACACGGTACCCGCATCCGCGAAGCAGTCTGTCATCAGTTAAAGCATATGGGTATCTTGCTGGATGATGAAAAAAATCAGAGCTGCACCGGAGCGAACACTGTGATTTCTCGTACAGATTCCCCGGTCACCATACACGTTATCCCAGCCAATGAAGAGCTGGGGGTAGCAAGAAAAACCTTCGCCTATCTCAGGGCCTAATACGGTCCGTTTACATTCCCCTCGAAAGGGCCCCGTCCAATGGACGGGGCCCTTTCTTTTTTATTCATTGTATTTCTGTATTTAGATGGAACTGATATTCATATCCACATTACCCGGTACGCCGTCTACGGAGCCCTTGGAGGTGTTCTGCCAGATATCGTAGCGTCCGCCGTAGCCGCACTTGTCTGCGTAGTGCGCTACCCAGATGCGGTAGCTGCCGAACTTGGATACATCCAGGTGAGAAGAGAACCAGCTCTTGCTTGCGTATACCATCGGTCTGTAACCGGAGTTGGCTACAGTGTTGCAGAATGCCACGGTAATCTTGGTTCTGTCGGCCTTGGAAAGTCCGTCCGCACGGCCACGTCCGCCTGCCGCGTACTCACTGTCGATGGCGATCGGCATATTAATGCCGTACTGATTCGCCAGCTTCACGGCCATACTTGCTTCCTCTACGGCCTCAGCCTCGGTGATAGCCTGGCTGAAGAAATAGATACCTACGCGCAGGCCTGCTGCCTTGGCGCCGGAGATATGGGACGCAAACTTCGGATCCTGTACCAGGACACCGGATCCGTAGCCACGATAACCACAGCGGATAATCGCGAAGTTGATGCCAGCGTTCTTTACCTTCTGCCAGTTGATGCTGCTCTGGTACTTGGATACGTCGATTCCGATGGTGCCGGAGCGGACGCCCTCGCTGCTGAAGGTGTACTGGATACCCTGGATAACCTGGGTTCCGGTAACTTTATTACCATTCTTATCAAAATAGTAGGTTGCGCCGTCGATGGTCTGCCAGCCGGTATATTTCACACCGTTTGCTCCGTCCTCATAGACCGGAGCGCTGCTGGTATCATAGACCGGAGCGCTACTGGTATCGTAGACAATCTTGTCTGTGGGCGCTGCTTTCAGGAACATCAGGCCGCGGACTACGACGCCTGCGGTCGGCGCTTCTATCTTTTGAGTCTCTGTGCTGCCCTCGCTGCCATTGTTATTACCGGTGTTCTCGCCGGAATTACCACTGTCGCCGGGATCCGGGGGGGTCGGCTTCTCTGTGAGCTGCGCGCCGCAACGGGTGCATTTTCCATCTGCATCCGGCTCTGTGTGGCCCAGCGCGTCGATCTCGCCCTCTTCCTTCACATCACCATCTGCCTTGCAAACCAGACGATAAGTACCCTTCTCGGTACAGGTCGGTTCTTTGGTAACTTCTTTTTCATATGTATGCGTATGCGCCGGAGTCATATCCGCGCCACAGCGATCACACTTATTATCGTTATTGTTGTCCACATGATCAGACGCCGGCTCTGAGATAATCTTCGCGTACATGGGTGTACCGTACTTATCCAGCTTCTGCTTGGAATATACCGGCTGTCCCCACTGATCTACCTTCTGCTTCGGCTCCGTCTTGGTGGAAGCCACGTATTCTACCGTATCCTTCAGGGTCTGGGCAGTACCTGCGCTGTCATTGCCGGAAGTATTACTATCCTCTTTTGCCACATTGATCTGGCTCTCACTCTTGATCTCCGCGCTGACATCCACGGCCTTATACTCGATATTGGCCTTAACGTCGGCTGTAATATCAGCCGGTGCCGCGTAACCTCCGGACGCCTTCATGGAAATCTTGCATTTTCCGGGAGTCATGGACTTCACGTAAATGATGCCGTCCTTATCCTTATCTGTATAGCTCTCTGTCTTATTTTCAGAATCCTTGACTGTCACCTCAAACGCAGTTCCTGTAATAACCTTTCCGGTCGCCTTGTTGACAATCTTTACCTTCAGATCCTTGTCAAGAGAGGTCGCCTTCAGCACAACCTGGATCTCCTTTGCGGATACCTTCGCCTTCTCGGTGTTATCTCCATCCAGACGGGTCAGCTCCGCCACATAGGACTTGTTCATGGAAAGTCCTATGACGCTGGCCTCTGCCACTTCTTCGCCGGAATCCTCCTGTAAATCTGTAACGGTCGGAATCATATCCTCGGTTACCTGACTTCTGGAGCTGCAGCCGCTAAGCAGCGACACAGTCAGAACTGCAGAGAGCAGTAATGCCCCCACTCGTTTCGCTTTCATAATGCCTCCTCATTCGTCTATGGCCCATTTCCCGGGCTATATTTCTGCTGCCCTCGACTGGCAGTCATTGTCTTCTATAATATAACACCTCTATCTGCGGTTTTCAACCGCCGCAGCTGAAATTTTTACAAAATTATTACAACAATTTCTGGTAATCCTCTTTCAGAAAGCGATGGTAAATGAGATGGCCCATCTCTTCTTTTACGCAGTAATAATACTCGTCTATGGACGGATCTTCAAAATGCAGGGCCTCGTCGAAATCAGAGCCCTCCGGCATCTCCTCGCAGATATAAGCTCCAAACTGTCCGAAGACCTTCTTCACATCCTCCACACTCTTGTCGTGGGGATTGGAAAACAGGTCGATAATGGCCTTTAAGAATGCCACATCACCCATATGCTCATGCACATAGCGGGCTCCCGCCGGCGGTACACTGACCTCGATACGTCCTGCACTTACCCGGAAGCTCATAGCCCCCAGCACGCCCGTTCCATCCGCAAATAAATCCGTAAGCTCCGCTGCCATTTCCTTCGCTGTCTCACAATTTGTTCCCAGTAAAAGATTCAAGGAGGCCACGGGGTAGTAAAGCCTCATGGTCTCCTCTTCAAACCCAAGCTTCAGCTGGGCCTCTTTCATCTGGTCAATGAGATTCTGTTCCAGTCTCTCTTTTCCCATAATGATTTTATTCCTCCGTACTTCCGGTGTTCAGTGTATAAATTCGATCAAAGGTCAGCTCTGCCAGTACGTCATCCTTGATATCAAAAGAATGCTGTTCTTCCAGATCCGCGCATTTTTCCTGATACAGGGTATTCTTACGCTCGGTTACGATGGAATCTTTCTTATTGGCGGTCGCTTCCTCATCAAAGGTGCTGACCATCTGTACCGCATAATATCCGGTATCTGTCTCGATAATCGGAGCCAGTTCGCCGTCCTTCAGCGCGTCTGCCGCTGTACGAACCTCTTCTGCCGGTGTGGTACTGTCCGCGCCGTAAGTGGTCTCGCTGGCTGAAAGCTGGGAATTCTCATCGCGATTCTCATTAGCTGCGTCTACTGCTGCCTTCAGATCTCCACTCTCTGCTGCCGCGTCCAGAATGTCCTGAAGCTCCTGCTTCTTTGCGGCCTTCTCCTCATCAGTCAGGTCAACCGTATTGCCATCCTCATCCGTCTCAGTACCTGCAGTAGACATGTATACATAGACAATGCGCTTCTGAGCCGCTTCCTCATCGGAAACCTCAGTATCCACATCTTCGGTCAACGGCGCGTACATCTTCTCCTGGATAGTCATCAGGGTCAGCACATGCTCCACATCCGCCTCGGTTACGCCCAGGGTCTTCTGCACGCCTGCGGAATTATCCTTCATGAACTGGGCAGCCGCATCGGAAATAGCGGTCTTCTCGTCGTCTGTCAGCTCTACGCCGTAATTTGCCGCCTCTGCTTCCAGTACATACATCTGGTTAAACTGCTCCATCAGGCTCTGCTTCGCTGTCTCGCCGTATACGGTTCCGGTACCGGACAGATCCTGTCCATACACATTGGTCATGCCAAGCATGGCCCCGTAGTAGGATTCCATCTGCGCCTGCTGATAACGAAGCAGAAAGCTTACCTCTGCCAGCGGCACATTGGTCGTCTCATCCATCACTGCCACAGTCTGCGTACCGTCCAGTGTATTGCCTTTTCCACATCCTGTCAGTGAGCCTGCAAGCATCAGACCTGCTGCCAGAACTGCGATTCCTTTTTTCATCATTTCCGTAAATCCTTTCCTGCCCGCTTCTTTTCTGAAAAACGGAGTATTCTAAAACTACTGTCCACTTACATCATTCCGCCAGGTGTTTCCGTATAAAATGTGCGGAAATCCCGAGCTCTTCAGCGCGAAATCGCATAAGATGCGATTTCTGTGCATCGCAAGCGTATTACTGTGAAGAAAGGGAACAGTAACATTCTGGGTTTATTATAGACGCTTTTTCCGCTGTGGGCAAGGCTTTCTTGCGTTTCCTGCGAGATTTCACGCTCTTTTCACAGCTGCGTATCATTCGTGGCTTCCGTCTCCGCCAATCTCGGTGATCAAGCCGTCGATTTGCACCGTCTCCCAGACATTTTCATCCACTTTTAGCGGCGTTTCCTTCGCCCAGGAATCTTCCAGATTCTGTAAATATTCCTGCTTTGCGGATTCTTTCAGTTCCTCCAGCCGATCCGACGTGGCGTCCGCATCCAGATCTGAAACATGCTGCACCACATACCAGCCCTCGTCGGTGGCAATCACACCGGACACGCCGCCCACCGGCAGCTCCCGGGCTTTCCCCGCCACATCCGGGTGGGCTCCTCCGTCAGTGTCCTCATTAAAATACACGTCGATAACCGTGTGGGGAAATTGTTCGCCTGCAGCGGAAATATCGCCCAAATCCGCCGCCAGCGCTGCGAAGTCATCCGCCTCCTGCTGAATTTTGGCTAACTCCTCCTCTGTAAATGGCGTGAAATTACCCTCCACATCATAAAGTCCCGTATTAGAAAACAGCGCGTAGGTCAATCTGCCCACCTGTGCCTCTTCTTCGCTTATCTCCGGCTCATAATCCGCCCGGATGGCTTCCGCCACCTTTTCGGCCAGTTCATTCCGGGCAAGATAACGCTCCACGCTTTCCCGATCCGCGCCTGCCGCCTCCAGCACCGCCTTTGTATTATTTTCCATAAAATTCTGTGCCCGGCGGGCGATCTCCTCCTGCTCCCCGTCGGTCAGGCTCACGCCGTATTCTCCCGCGTGGGCGCAGAGCAGATGGAGCTCCGTCAGGGTATCCAGCACGCTGCTTTTCAAAAGCTCCTCCAGGGTCTGACCACTGTCGTCCGCCTCCTGCTGCCACATAGTTTCCCCGAAGCTTTCATAGTAGACATATTCCCACTGCTCCTGCAGCATCCTGGTATAGAACAGGGCTTCCTCCAGGTAAATAGGTTCGTCGCCCAGAGTGGCCAGGGTGGTTCCGCTCTCCTGCTCAAGGACCCGGGGGACTCCCGCCTCCTTTTTGCCGCACCCGGCCAGAGCCACAGCTGCCAGCATCATAAGGATTCCCAGCTTCTTTAACCTTTTTCTCATGTACGCTCCTCCAGCAAATCCTGCATTTTGTCGAGGATGCTCTCCGCCAGCTTCAGGGGATCCGCCTCCTCGCCGCGGCTGTTCTTCTGACGGCGGTAGCAGAACGCCGGTTTCTCTCCCTTGATGAATTTCATCCGTCCGTTGAAGCGGGCGAGAAATTCTGGGAAAGCCGCCGGATTCAGCTTTGCCTTTTCATACAGAGCCAGCCGTATCTCATCAGGTTTCTCAACTATCTCCTTAACATATACGTTGTGAGCCCTGATTTTCAGACAGGCTACGGCAAGAAGATTCTGTACGGCCTTCGGAAGATCGCCGAAACGGTCCAGAAGCTCATCCTGCATGTCTTCACTCTCTTCGAAGGTCTCGATACCGGCGATACGCTTGTAGATATCCAACTTCTGGCTTTCGCTGCGAATATAGGTGGTTGGGATATAGGCGTCGATATCCATATCCACCAGAGTCTGGAATTCGTCCTCCTCCCAACTGAGACCCTTTTCCCGCTTGACGGCCTCGTTCAGCATCTTACAATACAGGTCGTAGCCGACAGCCTCCATATGGCCATGCTGCTGCTCACCCAGAAGATTACCCGCACCCCGGATCTCCAGATCCCGCATGGCGATTTTGAAGCCACTGCCCAGCTCGGTAAATTCCCGGATGGCGCCCAGACGTTTCTCCGCCACTTCTTTGAGCATCTTATCCCGCTTATACATCAGGAAAGCATAGGATGCACGATTGGAACGGCCCACGCGGCCACGGAGCTGATAGAGCTGGGACAGACCCAGATTATCCGCATCGTGGATAATCATGGTGTTGGCGTTGGAGATATCCAGCCCGGTCTCAATGATGGTGGTGGACACCAGTACGTCGATTTCCCCATTGATGAAATCAAACATGATACGCTCCAGCTCGTGCTCTTTCATCTGGCCGTGGGCAAAGGCCACGGTGGCCTCCGGTACCAGCTCGGCCACCTGGGCCGCCACCTCGGCAATGTTATTTACACGATTGTATACATAATATACCTGACCGCCCCGGGACAGCTCCCGGCTGATGGCAGCCCGAACCATTTCACTGTCATATTCCATCACATAGGTCTGGATGGGCAGACGATCCTGGGGCGCTTCCTCCAGCACGCTCATGTCCCGGATGCCGATGAGACTCATGTGCAGGGTACGCGGAATCGGCGTGGCGGTCAGGGTCAGGACGTCCACATTTTCCTTCAGCTTCTTGATTTTTTCTTTGTGGGCCACGCCGAAGCGCTGCTCCTCGTCGATAATCAGAAGTCCCAGATCCTTAAATTCCACGTCGGCGGACAGCACTCGATGGGTGCCGATGACGATATCCACCAGACCCTTTTTCAGGTCGGCAATGGATTTCTTAATCTCGCCCGGCGTCCGGAATCGGGACAACAGATCGATGCGCACCGGGAAATCCTTCATTCGCTGGATGAAGGTATTATAATGCTGCTGGGCCAATATTGTGGTCGGCACCAGATAAACCACCTGCTTATTCTCCTGCACGGCCTTGAAGGCGGCACGGATGGCGATCTCGGTTTTGCCGTAACCCACATCGCCGCAGATCAGGCGATCCATAATTTTCGTGCTTTCCATATCCCGCTTGGTGGCTTCGATCGCCAGCTGCTGATCCTCGGTCTCCTCAAAGGGAAACAGCTCTTCAAACTCGGTCTGCCAGACTGTATCCGGGCCGTAGACAAAGCCCTGCTTCTCCTGACGGGCCGCGTAGAGCAGCACCAGATCGCGGGCCACCTCCTGTACGGCTCCCCGGACCTTCGACTTGGTGCGGGTCCACTCGCTGCCGCCCAGACGGTTCAGCTTGGGTTTTTTGGCGTCGGATCCGGCGTATTTCTGAATCATTTCCAGCTGGGTTGCCAGAATATAGAGGTTGCCGCCCTTTGCATACTCGATTTTGATATAATCCTTCATAACCTTATCGACTTCTACCTTCTCAATGCCGCGGTAGATGCCGAGGCCGTGGTTTTCATGCACCACGTAATCGCCGGGTTTGATATCGGAGAAGCTCTGGATCTTCTGGCCCTCGTAGGTCTTCTGCTTTTTCCGTTTCTTCTTTTCCCGGCCAAAGATATCGGTCTCGGAGAGTACGGCAAAACGGAGCATGGGGTATTCGTAGCCTCTGTGAACGCTGCCATGCACCACCATAATCTCTGATGGCTGTACAACGCGCTCCGGATCTTCACTGTAAAAACTGTTCAGCTCCTCATCCTGAAGATCCGCAGCCAGCCGTTTGGCCCGGGTTCCGGACGCACACATGAGGATAATGGAATATTTTTCCTTTTTCCACCGTTTCAGATCTTTAACCAGAGTCGGGAAGCTGCTGTTGTAGGGATTGATGGAGCGAGCGTCGATCTGATAGCGGCCTGTCTGCTCCCATTCCGGTGCTTTCTGCTCCAGCAGGCTTAAGGCCACACAGTTTCTGCGGTTCAGGCGGACGGTGATCTCTTCGCTGCTGTACAGAAGCCGCGCCTCCTCCGGCAATGCTTCACCTTTAGCCGCGCGGTTGGCCATGCTTTCTTCAAATTCCTTTTCCACCGACCGGCCCTTTTCCAGAATCCGGGTGGGCTCATCCAGAAAAATCAGGGATTTCCCGGGTGCAAAATAATCCAGAAAGCTAACCGTCTCCTCCTTTTCATCGGGGATCGGTTCCGCCGCCGGATAAATGGTGATCTCTTCCAGATTTTCCATGGAGCGCTGACTTTCCACATCGAAGCTTCGGATGGAATCTATCTCGTCGTCCCAGAACTCGATGCGCCAGGGAGCGTCCTCCGTCAACGCAAAGATATCCACGATGCCGCCGCGCACCGCGAACTGGCCCGGCGCTTCCACCTGAATCTCCCGCTCGTAGCCCAGGCGGCTCAGCTTTTCCGCCAGGGCGTCGATCTGGACAATGCTGTCCTGGCTGATACATAAAATCGAATCTTCCACTTTTTTCAGAGGACGCAGACGATCCATCAGACCGTCAAAAGTAGTGATAACCGTCACTTCCTCCTGGGTCAATAAAGCCTGTAAGGCCCGGACTCTCTGCTGCACCAGCAGATTGCCCTGCATATCCGCATGAAAAAAGAGGAAATCCTTTGCCTGATAGAGCACGGCCTTCCGGTCAAAGTACCGGCAATCCTCATAGATTTCCTTTGCTTTCTGCTCGCTGTATGTGACGATCAGCCTCTGGGAATAGCCCTGCCACAGGGCGCAGGCTGCGTGTACCTTCTGGGAATCTACGCAGCCGGAGAGCCAGAGGACTCCCTTGTTTTTTTTCAGCTTTTCGGCTATCTGGTCGTACGCGCCGAGCTGCCAAAAGGGCTTGATGAATGCTTGCATGCCGCACCTCTGTTTTTGTTTCGCTGTTTCTCTCTGTTATGATCTATTCATGTTTTTTCTTATTATACAGGTTCATGGCCTCGTCGGCGCGATCCTGTACCATCAGTTCTACGGCGTCCGCAGCCTGGGCAATGGCTTCCTCGACTTTTTTGCGGTCTTCTGCTGCGAAATGACCCAGGACGTAGGCAGCCAGGTCGTAGTCTTTCGGCTTTTCGCCCACGCCCACGCGAATACGCTGAAATTCTTGGGTGCCCAGGTGAGCGATAATATCCTTGATGCCGTTATGGCCACCGGCGCTGCCTTTTTTGCGGACGCGGATGTAACCTGGCTCCAAGGCAATGTCATCGTAGATGACAATGACTTCAGTGGCGGGATCCAGTTTGTAGAAGTTCACAGCTTCGCCAATGCTGTTGCCGCTCAGGTTCATGTAGGTCTGGGGCTTCAGAAGCAGGACCTTCTGGCCCTCGATGACGCCGGTGCCGCAGATGGCCTGGAATTTTTTGGTGTTCATGGGGATGTGGTAGCGGTCGGCGAGATACGTGATCGTGTCAAAGCCGATGTTGTGGCGGGTGTGATCGTACTGCTGGGTGGGGTTGCCAAGGCCGGCGATGATATACATGGTGGGGTTCTCCTTTTTCTATGACGGACGCTCTGCAGGGTTCGGAAATCGTGTGTTCGGACGTTTCACGGACACCCTGATTTTCCGAATCCCACAGAGCTGATTGTTTGAGTCGATAGGGTTCTTTCCTATCATACAGGAGTTTTGCGGCGTTGGCAAGGGGCGAGGCACCTTATCTCGATGCACAGGGAAGCGAAAAAATAGGGGGGACGGGATGGTAGCGGATTTCCCGTAGGGAGGAGCAGGCTGGCAGCATCTGAAGGAGGCCCTGTCTGAGACCGCAGGCCGAGTTGGCCGGTCAGATGCGTATAAGCCGCCTGCGACGAGTAGGGAAATCCGCGTATCCCGTCCCCCCTATTTTATCGCTTCGCGTTCGTTCGCATCCGTTCGCGTCCGTTCCATCCCCAATAACATATAAAAAGGCGCCGCCCTTTCCGGACGACGCCTTCCCCCTACATTATATCGTTCTCTTTATCACCTAAGCCTCTTCTTCCGCCTCTACCAGCGCAGCCTCATACTTATCCAGAATGATCCCCTGAATATGATCTCTGGTTCCGGAATTGATGGGATGTGCAATATCCCGATACTCTCCGTCTGACGCTTTTCTGCTCGGCATCGCGATAAACAGGCCTTTCTCCCCTTCAATGACCTTGATATCGTGGATCACGAACTCGTTGTCCAGTGTGATGGACACGATCGCCTTCATTTTTCCCTCTTTCTCAATTCTTCTCACACGTACATCTGTTACCTGCATAATAACCTCCCCCATCTGCGCTCCCCGCAGATTTTATGTAATCACCGGCCAGTCAATATTTGAATGCCTGTCTTTCTGCCTTTGCCGCACCGTCCGGAATATCCCGTCTCCGAACTGCGGCACCCTTTTTACAGGGTATATCTCTCGTTCTTCTCGATCACGATCTTCACATCGTCCGGCTTTCCGATATACGTCGTATTCGCCCGGATCGTATCACGGCTCTCAACGATGCAGTTCTCGATAACGGTATTATCCCCAATATACACGTCATTTAAGATGATCGAATTCTTGATGATACAGTTGTTTCCGATATAGACCTTCTTAAACAGAACTGAATTCTCTACCGTTCCGTTTAAAATACAGCCGCTGGATACCAGGCTGTTCTTCACGGAC
>ERZ836877.5937-NODE-5937-length-11262-cov-3.128134_pt1 | contig 11262 bp, 9 predicted proteins | sample MGYA00519469_ERZ836877 | MGnify/ENA primary metagenome ERZ836877 (study PRJEB31850, sample SAMEA3708809) | human gut metagenome | biome: human gut; feature: human-associated habitat; material: faeces | place: China | collected 2014 ... | reverse complement strand
CTGCGATGGCCCCGCCGATGGCCGCCGTGATGTGGTCGTAGCCGGGAGCGATATCGGTCACAAGCGGGCCGAGCACGTAGAAGGGCGCCTCGTGGCACAGGCGCTTCTCCATCTTCATGTTGGCTGCAATCTCGTCGAGCGCCATGTGTCCCGGCCCCTCGACCATTACCTGCACGCCGGCATCCCACGCACGCTGCGTGAGCTTGCCGATTTCGATGAGCTCAGCAATCTGGGCGGCATCGCTTGCATCGTAGATGCTGCCGGGACGCATCGCATCGCCAAGGGAGATGGTCACGTCATGCTCGTGCAGGATGGCGAGCACGTCATCGTAGAACTCGTAGAACGGATTCTCGTTGCCGGTCGCCTCCATCCAGGCAAAGATCAGCGAGCCACCCCGGCTGACGATGTTCGTGAGGCGTCCCGTCTCCTTGAACGAGTCGATGACCCGGCGGTTCATGCCCGCGTGCACCGTCACGAAGTCGACGCCGTCTTCGGCATGCGCGCGTATGACCTCGAGAAAATCGTCCGGCGTGATGTCGATGAGCGCCTTTTCCAGATACCCGATGGCATCGTACATGGGCACCGTGCCCACCATTGCCGGCGAACGCTCGATGAGCGCACGGCGAAACGCACGCGTCTTTCCCGAGTTCGAAAGGTCCATGATCGCCTCGGCGCCCAGCTCAAGCGCGACATCGACCTTGCGCCACTCCTCCTCCTCGTCGGCCAGGTCGCCCGAAATGCCGAGGTTGACGTTGACCTTGGTGCGCAGTGGCACACCATCCAGACATGAGCCCACGCCCTCGGGATCGAGCGAAGCGTGGTGGATGTTCGCCGGAATGGCAATGCGTCCGGCAGCGACGGCCTCGCGCACGTTTTCCGCGCAGATGCCCTCCTTCGCGGCGACGGCGCGCATCTGCTCGGTCACGATTCCGGCACGCGCATAATCGATTTGCGTTATCTGATTGCCCATGGCATCCATGGCGCACTCCCTTCGTTGGCATTACCCACACAGGTTCATCGGGTCGGCATCGTAAGCGCCCTCTCAGCCTGAACCATCCAAGCTCCCCGGTCATGGTTTGGGATTATATGTCAGATACGGCACGATGATTCGCCAGAGCGAAAATCCCGCGCTAACTCTTGCACTGGAGCCTCTCGAGCTCGGCCTTGAGCGAGGCGTAGTGCTTGAACTCTTCTTCGGACCAGCTGCCAAAGAGCGCTTCCTCGAGCATTTGACTGGCCGTAACAGCAAGGCCCTCTTGCGGATAGAGGCGCTCACGACTGCGGTTGTAGAGGTATATCTGGTCAAACATACCCGAATCCTCGAGTACAGCGAGGTTGCGTACGATCTGGTCGACGATCTTGCGATGATGGGCGGGGTCGGTTGCTCGGGGCGTGATGCCGGCAAGACGCATTTGCTCATAGCGGAGTTGGCAGGAGACGAGCGATATCTCCGGCTTGACCGCCATGAGAGCGAGCGAGACATCATAACCGCGCTCACGCAGAAGGGTGGCAGTCGCAAGAGGCACCTCAGACGTGCGTAGCGTGCCTTCGATGATGAGGTTGTAGCCGGCCGAGGAAAGCGCATCGACGATAGCTTCCACCATCTTGCCTGCCCATTGCGCCGTATAATCGACAGCCTTATCGCCATAGGCGCTTTGCAGGGCAGGAAAACGCGGGTGAAGCTTTCGATACTCGTCACCGTTAACGATAATGACGTCTTTTTTGAACATCTCGAGAAACACGTGGTGAAGAGTGGTCTTGCCTGCCCCACTTTGACCACCAAGCAAGATTGCCTGAGGTCGATCATGCGGCGACAGGCGTGAAGACAGCACCATTGTCTCTAGCTGATCGGCTAGTTTCTCGGAAAACTCCTGTTCGGAGTATTCCGCAAGGCAATTTCCCATCTCAAGCCGCCTGCGGGATATAGCGGTCTGCGAGTTTATCGAATGCGTCAAGCTGGCCCTTAATTTCTGTCAGCTTACCCTTGTTGGAATTTTCGGAACTGACAATAGTAGGCTTAAGCAAGGCAATCTGATTGATGATGTCGGAAAACACCATTTCGCGCATTGCATCGCCCTGTTTCCGTGCGGTCGATCTCAGCGCAAATAGCTTGGCCAGAATCTCGGCAGCTTTCTCCGTAAGCACTTCTTGCGTGAGCGTAATCTGATAGATCTCCGTCATGTCCATATCTTCATCTCCTTCGCCAAAGTAGACCTCTGCGTAGACGATTTCCTCGACGCCATGACGTTCCTTCTCGGAAAGCTCCTTTCCGTCACGGTCAAGGCAGTCCATGATGAAGCGCGGCAAACGGGCGGCGCGGATGAGGTTGGCATTGGCGCGAGAAGGCTTCTGGCCCTTCTCGTAGCGCGCGAGGCTTGCCTCCCCCAGCCCGAGCAAACGCGCGAACGAGCGTTGCGAGAGGCCGTACTTGGCGCGGATGTCCTTGATGTCCTGCGGTGTGAGTTCGTGGGCCATGCCTACCTCCTCGAACGGGAATCACTCATGTGATGTCTTCATAAGCTTATAATACTATAATTTGATTGTAATTATAGTATTTCATTATCTTTTGATTATGTTTTTACTGATTTGCAATCATTTGATATGCATATACACAGTTTGATACATCCCGATCACGCATTTGGCGGCCCAGCACGAAGCGCAACATACATGTACAGTTTTATGCGCCCCGATCGCATGACGCTTTGACAGCATGCGTACCCTCCCGTACACTGGGCGAACCCGGATTCGATTTGAGGTGTATGTATGTGCGGAGAATTCGTCATCTAGTCCTTCTCGGCTAAGTGCCGAACACGAGCCATTTCCATTCCGCACACTCACATTCCGGGAGATTCCCATGTCAAAGAACAGCTCTCCAAACCCGCCTGTGCAGGCGGGAAAGACCGTCGAATCCGCCGACACGCCCCTCACGAGCGCCGTCGGCTTGCCCCTTCCCAAGAACTGGCTGGCAATCATCAGCTTCATATGGGCCGGTCAGGCCGTCTCGATGATAACCAGCTACGCCGCGGGGTATGCCGTCGTATGGTACGTGACCGAATCAACCGGCAGCGCGCTCGTGCTTGCCGTGATGAACATATGCGTGATGCTCCCCATCGGCCTTCTCTCCCCCTTTGGCGGCATCGTGGCAGACAAGCACAACCGCAAGATGATCATGATCGTGGCCGACGGCGCCATTGGCTTCATCTCGCTGATAGCGGGATTCATCATCCTCGCGGGCGATGTCTCGCTCGTGTTGCTTACCCTCGTCTGCGTAGCGCGTGCTGTCGGTCAGGCCTTCCACAACCCGGCGATGATGGCGACCATGCCCATGCTGGTGCCCGACAAGCACCTCCTGCGCATCAACACGCTCGACCAGCTTCTTGCTTCCGTTGCCGGCATAGGCGCCCCCGCCTTCGGCATCTTTCTCTACACCACCATGGGGTTTTCCTCGGTGATGTTCCTCGACTTCATCGGCGCCCTCTTCGCCATTGCGGGGCTTGCGCTTGCGAAGGTCCCCACCGTCATCGACGAGACGGCCACACAACAGCACGTCATTGCCAACCTGCGCGACGGCTTCCGCGCCGTCGCGGCCACGCGCGGACTTTTGCTGCTCATCATCATGGTCACCATCGGCATGATGATATTCGGCCCGCTCTCTGCCGTGTTCCCGCTGATGACGTACGAGCATTTCTCGGGTGATGGCTACATGGCCTCGCTTGTCGAGGCGGCATTCGGCATCGGCATGCTCGTGGGCTCGGGCATACTCATGGCATGGGGCGGCGGCAAGAGACTCGCGGGCCTCATCGCCGTGGCGGCCGTCATCGTGGGAGCGACGACAGCGGCATGTGGGCTTCTGCCCCCGACGGGCTTCGTCGCCTTCGTGGTGTTGGTCGCCGTGATGGCCATGGCCTGCGCGTGGTTCAACGGCCCCACGATGACCCTCACGCAACGCAACGTACCCGATGAGAAGATGGGACGCGCCATGGGTCTGCTCAACGCCGCCATGGGGCTCGCGACACCCATCGGCATCGCCATCGGCGGCGTGGCGGCCGAGCTCATGGGCGTGGCGGCCTTCTTCGTGGTGGACGGCATCGCGTGCCTCGTACTGGGCATCGTGGCCTACATCCCCAAGCCAATCCGCGCCCTCGACGAAGGCTAGGCAACTTAAAGGTTCCATTTTTTCGATTATGTGTGATTGCGCCGACGGGGGTGCAGCTTTTTTCGATTATGTGAGCCTAATTCCGTTATGTGCCTCGCAAAACCACGTTTTCTGCCCATTTCAATCGATTGGATCTCACATTATCGAAAAAAATTTACGAATCGTCCGTGAGCATCCCACATAATCGAAATATTCTTACATTCGACATGCTCGCCGAAGAATCCACGAAGGTTCGAATAGCAACATTTTACGTAGGTCATATTGTGTCTGTTGAAACTTGGATGTCCTTTTTGGCATGCGCCTTCCAAGCGTGTTCAGAATCGGACGAACAAAGCCTTCAAAGGCCATTTGGTTATAAAGCTGTGGCTTGGTCAGCAGGAATACCCTGTATCCCATGGCCTCAAGCGCCGCTCTACGTATCTCGTCATTTGCTTGCTTGCGATAGCCCGTATGATATTGCTCAGAGGTGTACTCCACGATGCATTTTGCGTCTCGCCAGAGTAAATCTCCGTAGCAATCCGCGTAACCAAGCGTCCGCGCAACCTCTGCGCGTAATTTGACATGACCGTTGAGCTCGGGTAACGGACATCCGTAGCCTCCGAGCACCACGGGCAGGCAAAGCAGCAAACACGCATCGATTTCTGGAGGAGATGCAGCGCCATCTGCTAAGAACCGCAAAGCACGACGCGCCACTTTGACGCCCGCGGAATTACCGGCTTTGCCGATGTACGTTGCCAATGACTTCGTGGATGTGAGAGGATCGCGACGCCCTACAAGACCGCGCTCCTCGTCAAACGAGAAGCTTGCGCTGAGCAGCATTCCCACCTTTGCGAGTTCGGGAACAGGGAGCTGACGCGCCAATCGCAAGAAACAACATTCGGGAGATACGAGCGGGACACCCCCGTCTGCACATGCAAACGAAGAGGTGGGAATTCCCGCTTTGGCAAGACGGCATCTGACACCTTTCCTCTGCACTCGTTCTCGGTCACTTGTCACAAGGACGTGAATGAAACCGTCAGGATCATATGCCCAATCAGGTAAATTGCCCACACGAATCCGCTCCATCAGCGTTTCATGAGAACGCCGCTTTTTCGATCCGACCTTTGTCGCACTAGACATCCAGTACATGAGCGCGCAATCTGCATCGATGTTCATAGACATGGGATCCCCGCTTTCTCATCAGTAGGATTCGGTTGCTGATGACTTGCGCTTCAAAGTATTCGATTGGAAGAAAGGGGAAGGTGGACCACATGAGGCGCTGATCAACAGCGTTATTATTAAGGGGAGGATGAGTTAATGGCCTCCGTGTAAGTGTGACGCATTATAGCAAGGCACAGTTTTCATGCATCATTTTCGATAGAAAATAGATTGCTATGAGTTCATGTGGTGCAGCCTTTGTGGTCCAGCTGTGTGCACGTTTTTGACGATTATGTGCAATCGGCTTCTGCAGCGTGAAGGTTTTATTCGATAATGTATAACTCTATTCCGACAATTCACGCATTATCGTAATTTCCTTGCATACAACGAATGAATGCTCACGCAAAATCGAAAAAAGTTTACGAATCGTCCGTGGGCATCCCACATAATCGAAATATTCTTACATTCGACATGTGTGTCATCGTTTCTTTGTGCTGTCCTTCTCCTATTGCCTGACCGCTCCGCACTTGCCATAGCCGTAGCGCCTCCTGAACGCGACCATAAAGTAAATCGAGAGGATGGCGGCCGCCAGCTCGCCCACCGTGACGGAAAGCCAGATGCCGTCGATGCCCAAAATCAGGGGAAGTAACAGCACCGCGCCGCATTCGAACACGATCGTGCGCAGAAAGGCGATGATGGCGGAGACGATACCGTTGCCAAGCGAGGTGAACAACGCCGAAGCATAGATGGGAATGCCCATGATGAGAAACGCAAAAGCGTAGATCTGGTACGCGTTGACCGTGAACTCGAGCAACGCCGCGTCGTAGCTCACGAATATAGCGGAGAGCGGCCCGGCAAGCCATTCGGCGGCCAGGAACATGAGAACGCTTCCGACACCGATGAAGCCGAGGCTCTTAAACAAGATGCTTCGCATTTCGGCATGGTTCTTCGCTCCGTATTGATAGCTCATGAGCGGCGAACTACCGAGCGCGTATCCCATGAAGATGGCACCGAAGATCATCGCCGTGTAGCCGATGACGCTGAACGCCGCGACGCCGTCTTCGCCGATGTAGCGCATGAGCTGGAAGTTGTAGAGCATGGTCACGAGGCTCATCGCGATGTTAGAGACGAGCTCGGAGCAACCGTTGAGACAAGCCCTGCCAATGGGACGCCACTCCAGGCGCGTCCTGACCAGGCGCAACAAACTCGAGTTGTGCTTGCGCAAGAAGTAGATGAGCGGGACAAGTCCGCCCACGACCTGGCCCAGTGCCGTGGCGATGGCGCCTCCGGCGATACCCCAGCCAAAGACGCAGATGAACAGCCAATCGAGCACGACGTTCACGACACCGGCGGCGACGATGACGAAGAAGCCGTAGTTGGGCTTGCCCGCTGTAGAGAAAAACGTCTGGAAGGCGAACTGCAATGCGAAGAACGGCAGGGCGAGCAGCGTCCACCGCCCGTAGATGACGCTTTCGTCAAGGAGCTCCCCTTGTGCCCCGAAGGCCGCGATGAGAGGTTCGATCAGCCACTGTCCCAGGACGGCGAGAATGATCGCGAAGCCTATCGTGAAGATGACGAGCATGCTGAAGTAGCGGTTGGCCCGCTCGTCATCGCCCTCGCCGCGGGTCTTGGCAACCAGGGCGCTGCCACCCGTGCCCGTCATGAGACCAATCGTCGCGAGGATCATGACCACCGGCCAGGCGAGGTTCACGGCCGCGAGCGCCGTCTTGCCGACGAAGTTCGAGACGAAGAAACCGTCCACCACCTCGTAGAGCGAGGTGAAGATCATCATGCATATGGTCGGGAACGTGTACTTCAAAAGGGCACTCATGGAGAAGTGCCTATTCATGTCCTGCGTCATAAGGAGTCTCTCGTATCCAATACAAAGCCGGGCGTAGCGCCAAAGGGTTCATACGAGAGAAACAGTGTACCTCATCGCCAACGCTAGTTATGTATGGGTGACGGCCGTATCCATCTCATCCGTGATGCTTGTGGTGTCTCCCACCCCGGGCATCACCATCTTGGGCCACGGCCGCATCGCCATGGCGCGATGCAATCTGATCGCGCAGCTCGCGCATCGAGAGCCCCGCGCAATCGTCAATCGTCAAATCAGGATCGAGCTCCGTCAGCTCAAGAGCGGCTATATAACGACCACAGCCCATTCCGTGAGCATGAGCCTCTTCGCGCACCTGCAAACTCACCGCATCACATGATCCCCGGCACGGCAAAGCCGCCAGCCGCTTCTCGCTGATGCCCACGAGCATCTGCTCCTGTTCCGCATTATCCGAGGCAACACTTACCTGTACGTAGGCATCGTCACGCAAGTATGGCGCAAGCGAGGGACTCTGGGTGAGCTTCTCGAGTGCCTCGCCATACGAAAGGCCGGTGAGTGACAAGTCTGCGACTACGGCCTGACCGTCATCGTTTATGCCCTCGACCCCCACCACCTGGTCGGCGCTATTGAGTTGCAATTCGATGGAGGGATTGATGTCGATATCCACATAGGCGCTGATGACGGTGTCGAAGGGCGCAGGCGCAACGGCATCGCCTGACGTGGCAGAATCGCCCGGCACGTGAGCAACGCGGAAAAAACCGAAGCAGGCCACGCCAAATACGAGACAAGCCGCCAAACCGGCAATGATGCGATTAAAGCGTGTCTTGCGGGAAGGCCGACGGCGCTTCGCCTCGGCAGCGCTGGCAATGGGAATGACCTGCGCCGTATCGGCACCCACATTGTTCGTCTCGGCCACAAGGCGATCATAGGCATCGAGGACCGATTGCCGAGCGCTCGCGGGCGGTTCGAGGGCATCGAAGGCATCGCGCATGCGCGTTTCGAGTTCGCGATCGTTCACGAGAGGGCCTCCTTCAGCGTTTTCTTGCCCCGAGCTATCCAGGAATAGACGGTGTTGACAGGAGCATCGAGCATCTCGGCAATCTCGGGTGCCGTGTATCCCTCGTACAGCGCGAGGTAGAGCGGCAAACGTGGCGGGTCATCGAGAGACCGGAACGCCTCCATGAGCTCCATACGGCCGCAATCGGGCTGTGCCTCGCTGTCACGGGAAATGAGCGCCTCTGACACGATTGCCTCGTCGAAAGGCCCGTCGTTGCGACGATACGCCCGCAGCATGTCCTTGCAGACGTTTGATGCAACCGTGATGAGCCACGCCTTGCGATGGGCATCATCGTTGAAGCTCGTCGCATCGGCAAGCGCATACTTGAGGAAGGTCTCCTGGAACGCATCCTGCGCGTCGTGTTCCGAACGGAAATACCCCATGCACACGTGCCAGACGGTCGCCCCGTGGGCATTCATGGCAGCTTCGATGTCGTCACGAGACAGCACGGGCGCGTCCAGGCTCGCTCGCTAGCAGTGAGCCCCGTGGTGACCACCGCCGTGATGGCCATGACCAGCACCGCCGCTACCAACACCGGCACCATAACCGTTGCCAGCGCCACCAGTGTAGTTGTCGCAGACACCATCACCATTGTCATCGGTATAGCGCGGACCGTTGCCGGTGCCATAACCATTGCCATTGCCGACATTGGAACCATCGCCGCGGTTGGCATAGTTGTCACAGACGCCATCGCCGTCATCATCGGTGTAGGACGGGCCATTGCCAGCACCAGGACCGTAACCATTGCCGTTGCCGGCGCCGTAGCCATCTGTGTAGTTGTCACAGATGCCATCACCGTTGTCATCAACATAGCAGCCGGCATTGCCAGGACAATCACCCGACGCGTTCACGCAGCTAAGCGTTGCGCAGACCCGTTGCGAAAGCGGATTTGCCTGCGCTTGCACCGGCGCGTTTCCGAGACCGAGCGCAAACGCGGGAATGGCAATGGCCGTGGCAAAGGCGATGCCGAGAATAGCGATCGTGGTTTTCTTCATGATGCACACCTCACTCATTCGTGCTTTGACTTCACTTATAACACGAACGAGCGAGCTGATTCCTTGCAGGAAATTTCAAAAAACTTATTCGTATTTCTCGACGGCAAGCTCAAGCTGGTTGATGATGTCGATTTGCTGGGGGCACATGCTCTCGCAGAGACCACACTTGATGCACTCGCTTGCCCTGCCTTCGGCCGTCTGCCAGCTGTAAAGCTCCTTCACGAACTCATGGTCATGCGTCATGGATTCGAGGTTCAGAAGCTCCATGACCGCGGGAATCTTCACGCCCGAAGGACAACCCTTGACGCAGTAGTTGCAAGCCGTGCAGGGGATCTCCGCCAGCGAGCGCAGCTTCGTGATTGCACGCTCGAGTGCCTCGTGCTCGACAGCCGTGAAGGGCTGGTTATTCGCGTAGGACGCGACGTTCTCACGCGCCTGGTCCATGTTCGACATGCCCGAGAGCACGGAGATGACATTGGGAAGGTTCCAGCAGAAGCGATAGGCCCATTCGGCCTGCGTCGAGCCGGGCTTTGCCTCCTCGAGAATGCCCGCCACGTCATCCGGCAGGTTGCAGAGGCGTCCACCGCGAGCCGGCTCCATGATGATGACCGGCTTGCCATGCTTCTCTGCCACCTCCATGAGACGCTGCGCGTCATTGTGAGGATCGCTCCAGTCGAGGTAGTTCACCTGGAGTTGCACGAAGTCCATCTCGGGGTGCTCCGTGAGGAGCTTGTCCAGGCAATCGGCATCATCGTGCATGGAGAAACCCACATAGCGAATCCTTCCGGCGGCCTTCTGCTCTTGCGCCCAATCCCACATGCCATACTCATCGAACTTGGCCGTACGCTTGCCGCCCACGTTGTGGTGCAGGAAGTAGTCCACGTAATCGGTACCAAGGCGCTTGAGCGAAATGTCAAGGCACTCCTTGGCAGCCTGCTCATTGGGCATTGCCCACGCCAGGCATTTGGTGGCAATGGTGAACGACTCGCGCGGATAGCGTGCGACGAGCGCCTTGCCGAGCGCCACCTCGGACTCGCCCTCGTGATAGACGAACGCAGTGTCGAAGTAGGTATTGCCGGCTTCCATGAAGGTATCGACCATCTGCTCGAACTGGGGGATGTCGATGCTCTTGACGTCGTTTTCGTCGAGAAGAGGGAGCCTCATGCAGCCGAAACCCATCTTGGAAGCGGGGAGAATAGCGTCATTCACGGTATGGTCCTTTCGTCAGCGGCAAACGCCTTGTTGGCATGACATCAAAATCCGTTGCGCATCATAGGCATTAAAGCGAGCTTTAAGTCAAGGAATCCACGCGGAATTCCCCTGGAAGGTCAAGGTTTGCGCGTCTAGAGTGCGGTGCTCTCCTTGAACCTGTAGACCCCCTCCCATCGATTTCACGTGACAGAATTGAAATGTAGTGGCATCTGGGCCGAGCCTTCTCACTCCATCTTCTACAATGACGACGTGACCATGCAAAAAAGGAGGCACCGTGAAGATTCTCGTCGTGGAAGACGACCCGCTCATCGTGCGAACCCTGGGCGAGCTTCTCGAAGCGGAAGGCTACGAAGTCGCCACGACCGCCCGTCAAGACGAGGCGACCTCGTTTCTGGCGCAATCCTCCTTCGACCTTCTCCTGCTCGACATCACCCTTGCGCAGGGAAACGGCTTTGCTGTTTGCGCGGCAGCCCGCCAGGCACATCCGGACATGCCGGTCATCTTCCTCACGGCATCCGACGACGAGTACTCGACCGTTGCCGGACTCGACATGGGGGCGGTAGATTACATTGCGAAGCCCTTTCGCGCACGCGAGCTGCTCTCGCGCATGAGGGTCGCACTGCGTCAGAACTCCAGGGGCGCTGGCACGCTGCGCATCGGAAACCTGTGTCTTGACCCGACGACGGCCGTGGTAAGCAAAGGCGGCGAGGAGATCGTGCTCTCGGCCCTCGAATACCGCCTGCTCCTCTACTTTCTCCAGAACCAGGGACGGCTCATCACGCGCGAGATGCTTCGCGATGCCATCTGGGACTACGTCGGCTTTATCTCACAGGATAGTTACGTTTTCGCCATGAGCATCTTCGATAACCTT
>ERZ836877.5931-NODE-5931-length-11271-cov-3.913249_pt1 | contig 11271 bp, 10 predicted proteins | sample MGYA00519469_ERZ836877 | MGnify/ENA primary metagenome ERZ836877 (study PRJEB31850, sample SAMEA3708809) | human gut metagenome | biome: human gut; feature: human-associated habitat; material: faeces | place: China | collected 2014 ... | reverse complement strand
AAATATAAGGAATCCTATTCCTTTTTGATGTAAAATTAAGTCACCACAACAAAACTGTACTAAACAAAAAAGAGGAGGATTCCCTGTGGTTAATTTTACATCAAATACTTATCAAATGAAACGGGAAATTTTATCTTTTTCAAATAAAATTTCAAAACACCTGTCCAAGCCGGACAAAAAGTTTTCTGCCGATATGACTTACGGTATGCTTGCTGCTGGAAGCTGTCTTTTAACCGATGTTGTGGAGCAGCTTCATGAAGATACTAAAAAGGTCAATTCTGTTGAACGGCTGACCAGACATTTAAACAATGGCACTTCCTTCACAGCACTTAAATCTTATCTTACTGCCATCCGTAAATGGGCTCCGCAGGAACCTGTCATATACATCGATGACAGCGACGTTGTAAAGCCTGACGGTTACAAATTTGAAGCTCTCGGACTTGTCAGGGATGGCTCGAAAAGTACTGCTTCCAAAACAGTTTATGAAAAAGGATATCATGTAACGGAAGCCTGTGTTCTCACTAAAAATAATCATCCTGTCAGTATCTTCTCGAAAATTCATTCCTCAAAGGAAAAGAACTTTACGTCCAACAATGATGTAACCTTTTCTGCAATGGAACGTGGTGCAGCTCTCTTTGGCAAAGCAACCTTTGCCATGGACAGAGGCTACGATGACAACAAGATGTTCCTGAAACTTGATGAACTGCAACAGGACTATGTCATCCGTCTTACTGCCAAAAGAAAACTCTTCTTCCACGGAAAATGGGTTCCTGCCACACAGCTTCGTAATCAGAGGAAGGGTAAGATCAAAACTACCCTGACATACAAGGGGCAAAAGCACGAAGCCTGTCTTTCCCATGTGAAGGTGCAGATCACTGCTTCAAAGAAAGATATTTATCTCGTACTGGTTTACGGCATTACGGAACATCCCATGATGCTTGCAACCAATAAGAAATCAAATCCAAAGAAGACGTGGTAAATATCGCCCTGACTTACTTTTCCAGATGGCGCATTGAGGAATATTTCCGTTGTAAAAAGCAGATGTTTCAGTTTGAAAACTTCCGTGTGAGGAAGCTCGCTGCAATCAATGCCCTGAATTTTTATATTACCCTGTGCATGGCATTTCTGGCACATATGTCCATGAAATCAGAAACGCATGCCCTGAAGGCTGCAATCATGCAGAAAGCAGATCCAATAAAAGAAAAAGTTCAGTTCAGCTATTACCGGTTAGCTAAAGGTATCTCCGGCATACTCTCGTATGCCAAAGAAGGCATCAGGCTGTGGTTTCGGACAAAACGTCCGTCATACCGTCAACTCTGCCTTAAGCTGACCGCTTAGATAGATAAAAGTATATTTCTCCCAAAGCCCGGCTCCGGTGGGGTTTATTAAAGTACCTCTATTCGTAAAACTGCTATTCCCAATGCTTCAAAAATCCGGCAGATTGGTGCTTTGGGAAGCTATGTTCATTTTAGAATTACATTCTGCGGAAACTCAAGGTATGCTATTATCAAATATTTGTAATGCAAAACCAGATTTGCCGCCTATATTTCACATCTGATCACAGCACGTATTTTCTTAACACCGGGATCTTGCGCAGCACCCACGCAGTAGCCGTTGCCAGTGCCAGCACTACCAGGCAGAATGCAGCCAGCAACAAAATCAATACCACTTGTCCCGCGGCTACAGACTGCACACCGCATTGTTCCAGCACTGTAAAGGGTGTGATCTTCACAAATTTATACAGTAGGTTCACATACACCGGATGTACCAGGTATACGGCAAAGCTCAAAGCTCCCGCCTCCTGCCAGGGGATCCGGTGTGTTTTCTCCCGGGCAGTAGAAGCCGCGCCGTCCCGTCTTCCATTCCATCCTGCAGCGAACAGAAGCACTGCAAGCAGTACTGTAAACGGATAATTGTATGCCATCTGGATGGAGAATCCGGCGAGTGTCCTGCTGAGGATCATTCCCATCATCAGCACTGCCGCTGCCATCAGCCACACGTTTCCTATCCGTTTCCCTCTGACCGGCTCCGTATCGAGCCCGGCTTCCATGCCTTTCCCGGACGTGCCGGAACTCTCTGCCTTGTCCACACATACTTCTCTCACCGCGAAGAAATATCCACACAGATAATACAGGAAATACACACCGCCATCCGGCAATACCGGAATACTGTTGACATCCAGTACCTTATTCAGAAACGGTGCCACACTGCTTCCTAAGAAGATCACTGCCATCACTGCCGCAACACCCCACACCGGCAGCACCCGCAGCACTTTTTTCAGAAGCGGCGTGATCAGATATAAAAACAAGATCAAATACAGATACCACATATGGGACCAGGTATGTCCCGTCAGAGTCATCTTCAGTGCCTCCGGGATCATCCTGATCCGGAAGGTCCGCTCCGCCACTACCAGCTCGGAAGCTGCATACGGAACGCCGAATAGGAGGATCGCCAGCGCAATCCTCCTGCAATATTTTTTAATCATGACCGGATAAGTCAATGTACGTTCCGGATTCAGGAACAAATATCCCGACATCAATAAAAATATAGGAACACACCAGGTCACCAAATCCATAACTGACAGCAATAATGACCGGTATTCCGGCACTATCGACGCATCTGTCACATCTGTCGCACCTGTCAGTACATGCATCAGCACCACTGCACAGGTTGCCAGTACCCGGAGCACGTCCAGGAACTGCTTCCTGGGTCCGGATAAGCCGTTTGTCATGTCTCTCCCATCTCCTCCATCAGGCGCATGCCTGCAGTATCTGTCACAGGAAGGGAGAATACGATGCTTTGTGCTTTACTCTCCAGTCCTGCTTTTTCCATTATAGCACGCATGATGGAATTTTTCTGCTCACTTTTTACCACAATGAACAACATTTCTTTTTCCGGCACCAGTGTCACGCCCAGAAACTGCTGTGCATTCTCTGTTCCGGTGCCCTTGGCATGGATGACTGTGCCGCCTGCCGCATGTACTTCTCTCGCTGCATCCATGACCAGTTCCGTATATCCATGATTGGCTATCACTACCAGAAGCTCATTCTTCGTCTCTTTCAATGTGGACTCCTCTCCTTTTACGAATTCCTGCCCGCAGGTCAGGTAATTCAATGCTTTCTTACCACCGACACTGCTCACGGGAATGATAAATGCGATTCCCATTCCCGGGAGATCGATCTGCATTTTCTTACGCAGAGCAGCCTTGATCTGCCGCCAGGAAGCATCTGTGACAAGATGGAACAATACGCTCTTCTCCATGCCGTCCAGTCCAAAATAATCTAAGATCTCATTCGCCGCGGTTCCCATGCCGACGGTAACACTGCCGACCTGTGCGCCGTTTTCTTTATAGCATTCCACGAATTTCCTCGTCAGCTGACGATTGGTGATGGTGACCATCATATATAATTCACTCATGGGCACACCTCCTACAGTTCAATGATGGCATTCTCATCCAAAGCACCAAATGCATCCGCCGCACCGGCAAATACGCCTGCACCGCTCTTCTGCTGCTTTAACTGATATACCATTCCCAATATCTGGATCGTGATCAGCGGTGTCATGGCTACCATTGCTACCACACCGAAAGCATCTGCGACTAAATTGCCGCCCACCGCCACACAGGCGCCCTGCGCTAACGGCAGTAAAAAGGTAGCTGTCATGGGACCGCTCGCCACACCGCCGGAGTCGAAGGCGATCGCTGTGAATATCTTCGGTACAAAAAAGGATAGTCCGATCGCCACACCGTAGCCCGGGATCAAAAACCATAGAATCGGGATTCCCGTCAGCACCCGGATCATCGCCAGTGCTACGGATAAGGAGACACCCACGGACAGGCTCACGCCCATGGAACGGGCCGAAATAGCGCCGTCCGTCAGCTCCTCTACCTGATGGTTCAGCACATAGACCGCCGGTTCCGCTTTGACAATAAAATATCCGATCAGCGCCCCCACCGGCACCAATACCCACCGGTAGGATCTGGCTGCCATGACCTGACCGAGGTAATTACCGGCTGGCATAAAGCCCACATTTGCGCCGGTCAGAAACAATACCAGACCGATATAAGTATACACCAGCCCGATCAGGATCTTCGCCAGTGTCTTCCCCGACAGCCGCAGGGCAAATATCTGGAACAGACCGAAAAACAATACAATGGGAAGTAATGCGAGTGCGATTTCTTTCATATAATCCGGCAGCCCATGGGCAAAAAGCTGCGCCAGTTCCACGGAATCAGAGATCTCCGGGATCGCCACCGGCTGGTAATCCGCATTGGTCGGCTTATAGATCAGCCCCAGCACCATGACCGCCAGGATCGGGCCGATGGAGCACAGTGCTACCAGACCGAAGCTGTCGTCTGCCGCATGATGGTCATTACGGATGGACGCAATACCGACACCTAGAGCCATGATAAAAGGAACGGTCATGGGTCCCGTGGTCACACCTCCGGAATCAAACGCCACTGCCCGGAAGTTCTCCGGTACGAGAAATGCAAGAACGAACACTGCTATGTAGAAAAAAGTTAACAACGGCGGCAGTGCCACACCGATCAGCATACGCAGAAGGGCAATGACCAGGAAGATTCCCACGCCCACTGCCACTGCCAGGATCAGCGTCATGTTCGGAACCGAAGGCACCTGTGTCGCCAGCACCTGCAAGTCAGGCTCGGAAATGGTGATCACCACTCCCAACAGAAAAGATAACACTACGATCAGCAGAATATTTTTACTCTGGGTCATTCTGGCACCCACTTTTTCTCCCATGGGGGTCATGGACATCTCCGCACCCAGGGTGAAAAACATCATACCGGCCATGACCATCACCGCCCCCACCAGAAAGCACAGCAGGATACTGGAGGTAATGGGGGCTATGGTAAAGCTTAATACGATCACGATCCCTACTACCGGCAGGACCGCCTTCAAGGATTCTGCAAATTTTTGCCGGATCTTTGGATTCAATAACTTCAATATTGGTCTTTCCTTTCTTTATGTTTTCTTTATCTTAACATGAAGCAAAGACCCGATCCTACCGTTTTTCGTGAATTTATAAAATTTTCACGGGTTCTTAACGCAATCTTTATGCAGACAGCTCCCGGTCCTGCCCAGACTGCTTTTTCACAAATTTATAGGCCCAGACATCCACCACGATCACAAACAGGAAAAAGAAAACGAAGATCCAGTCCGCATCCAGAGACAATGCGGAATCATAGATACCGTGTTCGATCATCGGCATGAACACGCTGAGCTTCAGGTAGCGTTTCCTGCGTTTTTTATCGCCTGCAAGTTCTGCCTCCTTCGCCACACCGAAGAAATATCCCATGATCACGCCATCGATGGCATGGGAAGGCACGGACAACAGGGCTCTGGTCACTGCCGTCCCAAAGTCACCGCCCAGACAATACAGAACATTTTCAATGGCTGCAAATCCCAATGCCGAAGTCACGCAGTACACGATGGCATCGAATTTATAATTGAATGCCGGATGCTTCCATGCCGCCCATTTGGCCGCCTTCATCTTGCAAAGTTCCTCGATCAGTGCCACCCCGATAAAATTATCCAGGATCACGTAGCACAGCGTATCTGCATCCATAAATACCAGAAATACTTCATCCAGAATGATTTCCAGTATCATGGCGGGGATCACAGACAATACACCGAACAGGAATATTTTCCACAATAATCCCCTCGGCTCCTTCTCCACCTTATCCTGTCTATAAATCCATACCACCAGTGCGATGGCCGGCAATAGTGCCAATCCTGTCAGAAACATAACCTATTCCTCTCCTGTCCACATAGACGGTCCGCCCTTTCAGGACCGCCGCCATACTACATTTTAATCTAATGTTTTTCCTGATGTCAACCTAACGAAAGTATATGTTTCTATTTTTTGTGTCTTGGCTTTTCCGGAGGATACCTGCCTGCCTTTTGCCTCCGCTTTAGGGGAAAATATACCGGCTTTCATATATCCTTAACTACTTCTTTACACCTTGCATTGCAAAGTAATGGTACTATAGTTATAATAAATTTACAAAACAACTAACAATATTTCATGGAGGATCACACCGTGTTCCGATCATTTTCCGATAAAAAATCACCGCGGAAAAGCTTCCGCTTAAAACCACCCTTTACCAGACATGCCATCAGTATCCTGATCTGTGCCGCCTGCATGCTGTTCGCCACTCTTGCCTCTTTTTTATATCAGCATATAGTACCGGACAACCATGCCAATGTAGCACTGTTCTACATTCTGGCACTGGTGATCATCGCCAGATGGACGGTGGGCTACGGCTACGGCATTGTCTGCACCCTTTTTTCCGTAATAGCGATCAATTATCTGTTCACCTATCCGTATTATAAGCTTAATTTCACACTGACCGGCTACCCTATCACCTTCCTGCTGATGAGTGGGATCACTCTGATCCTGTGTACCATGACCTCTCATATGACCATCCAGTCCGAGATGATCGCAGAGCGGGAAAAGCGGCTGGCAGAGGCCGAAATGGAAAAGATGCGTGCGAATCTTCTGCGCGCCATCTCCCACGATCTGCGCACGCCGCTCACCGGCATCATCGGCAACAGCTCCCTGTTTTTGGAAAGTCAGAACGATCTAAGCTCCACCGAGCAGCGTACGATCATGACCAATATCTACGAGGATTCCAACTGGCTGTTGAATATGGTGGAAAATCTGCTGTCCGTCACCCGTATCCAGGGAGACAGCTTAAGCATCAATACCACAGAGGAGCCGGTGGAGGAAGTGGTGGGAGAAGCTTTGGAGAAGCTGAAAAAACGCTATCCCGATGCCGCCATCCGGGTCAAGATCCCCGAGGAATTTCTGATGATACCCATGGATGCGGTGCTGATTGAGCAGGTCACCATCAATCTGCTGGAAAATGCCATCGTTCATTCCGGAAGTATCCTGCCCATTGATTTCATCGTGGAGGATCATCCGGAGCATGTCTCTTTTATTGTGAGAGACTACGGAAAAGGACTGTCGGAAGAAAAATTACAGAATCTGTTCGAGACGGGTACCTACAACAATTCCCGGAGCTCGGATTCCCGCAAAGGCATGGGTATCGGTCTGTCCATCTGCAAGACCATCATCACCGCCCATCACGGAACGCTGAGTGGCAGGAATCATGCGGATGGCGCGGAATTCTGTTTCACACTTCCCAAGGTTGGAGCTAGCGCTACGGAAAAATAAGTATACTCAGCCACATACGATAGAACTGTTGAAAATACCGGAAAGGATATGGATCACAGATATGAATAAGATCAAAGTTCTCTTAATCGAAGATGATAGAAGTATCAGTAATTTCATTACCGCTACCATGGACCGAGAAGGCTACAAGATCATGCACGCCTTAAACGGCAGAGAGGGACTGAGTCTCAGCACTTCTTTCTGCCCCAATGTGATCCTGTTAGATTTAGGGCTGCCGGACATGGACGGGCTGGAGGTATTACAGAAACTCCGTTCCTGGAGCGATGTTCCGGTGATCATCATATCTGCCCGCACCAAGGAGCAGGAGAAGGTCTCCGCTCTGGATCTGGGGGCGGATGATTATATCACAAAACCTTTCGGCACCGGCGAGCTCATGGCAAGGATCCGCACTTCTCTGCGGCACAGCCACGCCCAGACTCCCGGTCATGTATATAAGGCACTGGATCTGGAGATTGATTTCGAGAAACGACTGATCCGCCTGCGGGGTGAAGAGGTGCATCTGACCCAGATTGAGTACCAGCTGCTCACACTTTTAGCAGAGAATTCCGGCAGAGTCCTGACCTACAGTTACATCATGAATGCCATCTGGGGCCCCTACATGGACAATAACAACCAGATCCTTAGAGTCAACATGGCCAACATCCGCAGGAAGCTGGAACAGAATCCTGCCCAGCCCCAGTATGTCTTCACTGAGATTGGTGTGGGCTATCGGATGCGTGAGAACGAGAACGGTGGGACTGTATAAACAGAAATACAATTCCCAACACTGCCTCTAGCAAAATGAGTACCGTCCCTCTGTCCAGTGCCTTCCAGACGCTGTCCAGGGTATCCATCCGGCCCAGGATGTCTATGTAAAAGAAATCCAGATAGATGACCGCCGGTGAGATCACACATCCCGGATGCAGTACCGTCCGCTCCATGAGCAGACGGTACATTTCCACTGCCAGAAATATTACATTCAGGGCATAGCCCGCACAAAGCTGATTGTTCAAAAACGGTCCCAGGGAGCTGAGTTCCATACCAAGGGGAACACTTCCTGCCCGGACCATTCCGAAGCTTAAATACATGATTCCAACACTCCATAATAGCATCGCAAGGGATGCTATTCCAAGTCCTCTGCTTAATTGACTGGAGGGAATCATTTTCACATCCTCTTCCTTTCCGAAATACCGGTATACAAGCCCCAGCATCGTCAGCGTCCCCGCCATGGAGATTCCGGCCACCTGGCAGGCAATATCTCTTCCCCCAAACAACCCTCTTCCGGAAAATAAACGGATCCCGATGACACAGTGATAGATCAAAAGCCCCAGCACGATCAGATACAGGATCCTCTTTTCACGTTTCCGCTGCTCCTGGAGCTTTGCCAGTCTCACGACTTCCGTCACAGCCTCCTCCCGGTCTCCCGCCCGCTCTCCGGTCACAATGTCCTGAATCGGCAGTTCCAACAGATGAGACAGGGACTCCAATACGCCGATATCCGGAAAACTTTCTCCATTCTCCCACCGGGATACCGCTTTGTTGGTCACCCCTAACATCCTTCCCAGTTCACTCTGGGTATAATTTTTGCATTGTCTGGCTTCCCGGATCAGATTGCCCGTTTTCTTTTTATCCATACTAATCCCTATACCTTTCTGTACTCTGCAAACTCTAGGTGCTTTAGCACCTTTGCTTTAGCACCTTTGCTTTAGCACCTTTGCTTTAGCACCGTATGCCGGCCTATCTGTACCCTTATGGTAACAATCCTTTGGAAAATGCGCAATCCATTGTAACGAGACTGCCTGTTTTCTGTGATTTTTGCGCAAAAAATTCCCCTCGGCGAGGGGGGAGTGTACCGAGGGGGATAGAGAGAAAAGTATTTTTGAAAGAGGCGGGTTCCTTTTTCAGTTATTATAATAGCGTAATTTATTTATATTTACTGCTGTTTTTATAGCTTGTTTGTGTTGAAAACACTGTTTTTTTGTGGTATTCTGACTGTATCAATGTCAGTAGATTTAAAAAGTGAAGGAGCAGCTATGGATATCACAACGAAAAAAGGCAGACGCGGCAGAAAGGATATTGACCGGATCATCGTGGAAAAAGGCCGCAGAGGTGATTTTTCTCCCCTGCAGCCCGATCATTATCACAGCTTTTATGAAATTTTTTATCTCTGGTCGGGAAGCTGCCGTTTCCTGTTAAAAGATACGGTCTATCAGATGGAAGCCGGAGATCTGGTCTTCATCGCTCCGGGAGAACTGCATCACTCTCTGTATTCCGCCGGAGAGGTCTGCGAGATCGTAATGATCTATTTCAAAGAAGAATATCTGCATTTATCGGACCGGTCTGCCGACAGCCTCACTTCCATATCCGGGCAGGGGCTACAGCTGCATTCCTTCATGGGCAGCGTTCCTACGGTATACCAGGAATATCTGCACTCTCTGCTGACCCGGATGCTCACCGAGAATTCCCGCTTCGACCAATACTCCGAACATTTTGAGCGTTGCTATCTGGAAGAGCTTCTGCTCATGCTGATGCGGCATTCCGTCATGAATGAAAAGGAACCGGATCTGCTGAACTCCCGGGATGCGGACATCCTGCTTGCCACAAGATACATTTACAACAACTTCCGCAAGCCCCTGACACTGGAGGAAGTCTCCTCCGTGGCTTCCCTAAGCCCCACTTATTTCAGCAAGAAATTCAAATTGATCACCGGCATGGGCTTCAAGGAATATTTAAACTATGTACGGCTCAAACACGCCCAGACGGCGCTTCTTACCACCAACAGTTCCATCACGGATATTGCTCTGGAATACGGCTTCAACGACAGCAATTATTTCAAGGATCTGTTCAAAAAAGTTTACGGAAAGTCTCCTCGGGAATATCGGAAAAATCCGGATTGACATCGGGTTTCTTATCGGCAGTCTCCTCTAAGTCTTCCTCTTCGAAATGTTCTTCCGTCTGTTTTTCGATTTTCTCTTCCAGTGCCTCCCGGATTGCATCCTGTACGCTGTCGAACTTCTCCAGAAAACTGTCCCATTCTTTGATGCTGAATTCCTGATTGCCGATCATGAATTTCGTCTCTGTATCGCCGTTCTGAAGCTTGTCGTAGATCTCCTGCATTTTCTCGCGGATCTGCTCCATGAGACTCAGATCCTCTTTTTCCGGTTCTCCGGCGGTTCCGGCCGGGTCCGTTTCCGCTGCTTTGTCCGCATCGGGCGTCTCCGAAGTTTCCTCGTTGCTGTCTACATTGTCACCGTTCTCCATATCATCCAGTTCTTTCTCCATCTCCCGTATCTTCTTATCCTGTGCCAGTGCACGCAGGATCCGGTTCACATCCTCCGGACTGAACATACCGATGGCCTTGGACAGGGCATCGATGTTATTCCGGTTAACCAGCAGGCTTCCACCGCCGGACAGCGGAATGTTGATACAGTTTTTCTCATTCGAAGTATCCCCCAGAGTCAGACGGTTATGATCATAGTCACAGACAAAGACCACACCTTCATATTCGATAACACCGTTCTCCGCCATCTCCCCATAAGGCACCTTATCCTTGCCTTCGATACGACGGTTCAGCCGCACCCCCCGCGTCACCGGCGCCAGTGCCTTGTCATTTTCCTCCGCAGCCTCCAGGTTTTCCGCAAAACGATTTTCCGCATCTGACGTACTCTGCAAAACTCCCTCATTCACTCTCTTCTGTGTCTCATACACGAAAGTCCTTCCATAGCTGATTCCTGTAATTGCCATAATATCTCCCTCTCCGACAGCGATTACTGCCGCAAAAAGCGGATGGCTGCCTCTCTCAAGGCCGCCATCCGTAGCTTTTTCTCCATCCATGGTGTCTGTATTTTCTTATATGAATAATATCGACACAGCCCGGGGGAAACTTTATAGTACAAAACTCTTGTTTTTTGCTGTTTTTTGCATATTGCCACTTTATAATAGCAGTAGTAATACCTAAAGTCAGCTTTAGATAATTTTATGCAGGGAGACGAAATCCTCTCCTCGACATGAAGCTCGGATTTTTGCTTCGCAAAAACAAGGAGGATTATATATGTACAGCATCGGACAAGTTTCCGC
>ERZ836877.5920-NODE-5920-length-11285-cov-3.645770_pt1 | contig 11285 bp, 3 predicted proteins | sample MGYA00519469_ERZ836877 | MGnify/ENA primary metagenome ERZ836877 (study PRJEB31850, sample SAMEA3708809) | human gut metagenome | biome: human gut; feature: human-associated habitat; material: faeces | place: China | collected 2014 ... | reverse complement strand
CCAAGTTCGTCTTTATCGGTGAACCATATCGTATCACGGCGAATGAAATCCTCGTTGAGAAGATTGATGTCATGTGTGGTCAGGAGCATTTGGGATGTTCCATTACTGTTTGCCAGAAAGACTTTTAGGAAATAAGCCAACAGTTCATAATGAATACTTGTCTCCACTTCATCAATGGGTACAAACCGATTGGTCTTTAACAGGAAATTCAGTATCACCGCCATTCCCAAGAACCTCATGGTGCCATTGGACTCGTATTCTTCCGACAAATCATATACTTTATCGCCTGCCTTATGCTTGAAGGTCAGTTCCGTATTTGTAATTTTTCCCTTTCTAAGCATTTCAGCCTTTGCATCTTTATCAATAGGGGCATTCTGAATCAGTTGTTCCAATTCAGGTGTAATCAGCTCTTCCTCTTCATGTAATACCACATCTTCTATATTGAAATCGGACGCTTTCAAGAAATTTAAAATGAATTTCTTCAAATCTCCTGCCTCGTCTTTATCCAATCGTGATTTGACATATCCCGAAAGCAACATACCGGGAGCCAGTACATCTTTTACCTGCTTGGCAAAATAATCATACACATCATTTAGCCTGGTACGTTCCACATTGCTTTTGCCAAACGCGGCAAGCACACTACAATTATTGATAGTGTTTCCGGAAATTACATCCTGGCTTTTCTTTGTCATTTTCAGATTTACGCCAAAGTCAATAGTCGAGGAATCTGTCGTGGTATCATAATTTCGGTTATACAGCTTGGTCGGGCGAATGGAATCATAAACAATCAATGTCTCGGAATAGATATGCTTTGCATCCAATTCAAAACTGAGGATGTACTTCGACTGATTGATATAGAATATCATTGACATCTTTGTCTTTTCGTTTCTTGAAGTGTCATCCAACAAGAAAGGGACAACCCCAGTTTTCTCAGTCCTGTCTTTAGGCATTCTCAAAACCAGCATCTTGAAAAATTCAATGGCATTTAATATATTCGTTTTACCGGAAGCGTTGGCACCATAGATGATGCCCACTTTCAGCAATCTTACACCGTCCTTAACTTCATACGAATACTCATCAGACATAAAAGTATCTGCCGATGGCTCAAAACTGATTTTCTGAACCGATTTAATGGAGAAAAAATTCTCAATGCTGAACTCTGCTATCATAATCGTTGATTTTATCTATTGCATGGTGCAAAGGTATAAATAAAATCTCACACGGCAAACTATAAGCTCGATTATTGTAGAAAAACTACGTAATATAAATATAAAATCAGTGAATAGCTATTTGTTGGGACTGTAAATTAACCGTCTGATTATCTCCGGAAGGTGTTGACTGATTTGAGGACGGTAAACGAATGTGGATTATGCAGCCAAAGAAGTTAATTGTTCAATGTCATTTGCGTCATCTCTTGATTTATTTATGATGGCTAAATAGTGGTACTAAAATGGCGCTAAATTACAAAACTACTCTTTTATATACTTTATAAAATATAGTAAATCAGCTTGTTATAGAATTTTATATCTTGTCGCCCAATATAGTACACAGGATGGGTTGCCACAAAAAACAATCAATGCTATACAACAAGACCACAAAGGAAATATGTGGTTTGCTACGTGGAACGGAATAAGTCGCTTCGACGGGTATTCTTTTACCAATTACCGGGCACATCCGTCCGACTCGATAGACCTGACCAGTAATCGTTTTGATTTCCTTAAAGAGAATATCGACGGTTATTTCTGGATTCAGAATTATGATAAATACATTTATCGCTTCAATCCTCAGAACGGCACATTCCAACAAATACCCAACAATGATAATTATAAAGCCCAAAGAATAAATATTTTATCGAACGGAGATGTATGGGCACACATGGAGAATGGCGATATGTATAGAATCTATTCTCTTAACAAAAAACGAATTAAAGTACAGAAAATCACTCATATTTCCTCCTCTATAAAAACGATATTCATTGACCGAAAAGAGAATGTATGGATTCTGACAGAGAATGAATTATTGCAATATGGATTATCAAGCAATAAACTTACCTGTCACCTTCTCGGGAATAAGAAAGGCCATTTCTATTGCCTTCGAAAGTATCCGAATTACTATTTGATTGGCTCAGATGAAGGATATCTCTATAATTATGATATAGAAAAGAACTGCTATACAAAAGACAAATTACCCACAAACTCGAATATAAGGAATATAAAAGCCTTCTCGCCTACACAAATATTACTTATTACAGCTACCGACGGCTTTTTCATATATAATTTTAAGGATAAGACTTCGGTTCATTACTCTGCTCAAACAATCGGTCTTATCAACAACTCTGTAAAAAGTTTATATGTCGACCCTGATAAAAACATTTGGTTAACATATAACAACCTACTTAGTAACGTTTCTCATATTAAAACCAAAACGAATCACATATCGCATTACACACTCAAAGATAAGAATGGAAAAAACATCAATCAGTGTAAAAGCATACATATATTTGAGGATGTAAACAATTACTTATTATTTCACAGTAGTGGAAATATTCTGAACTACTACGATAAAGGCAAAGATGAATTAAAACCTTTCATTTTATCAGAGAATCCGGAAATCATCAGTTTCAATGAACCGACTAATGTTTATCTTGACAAGCAAAAAAACATGTGGCTTGGGAAATTAAACAGAGGTATTATCAAAGTATCTTTCAAAAAGAACCTGTTTAAATTAACTAGTCCTAATTCCGACGACATCTATTCACCTGAGAATGAACTACGAACGGTTTTTGAAGATAAAAATAACAATCTTTGGGTGAGTTCACAAGAAGGTACCATACAGCTTTATAATCATAAAAAGGAATTTATTGGTTTTCTATCTCCCTCCGGACAGATTTCTACCCAAAAAGTCTATGCAGGAACCGCTTATTCCATAATCCAGGATAGAGAAGGAATTATATGGATAGGAACCAAAAACAAAGGAATGATAAAATTAACTCCTAATGAGAAGTGTTCCTATCATGCTGAATATTTTTCTTTCGACCCGAACAACCCGTATAGTCTAAATTGCAATCAGGTTTATAGCTTACACGAGGATTCAAATGGACGCATCTGGGTGGGTACATTTGAAAAAGGGCTCAATTATATCGATAAAGACTCAAAAGGGAATATTATCTTCATCAACTCAAACAATGAGCTCAAACAATATCCCTCTACCGGAAATAAAATACGCTGTATCCAATCCGACGGACAGGGAAATCTATGGATTGGTACCACATCGGGCGTTGTACAATGCGGTTATCAATTTTCCCAGCCAAACCAAATAAAATTTCAAACCATCACCCGTGTAGCCGGTGATACCTCCAGCCTAAGTAATAATGACATCTATCATATCTATCTGGCACGCAACAATCAACTCTACTTTGCTACATTCGGAGGAGGATTATGTAAGCTGCAATCATTCCAAAATCAAAATGCTATCTTTAAACATTATTCCAAGGCTAACGGACTTCCTTCCGATGTATTACAAACCATACAAGAAGACAGCAAAGGATATTTATGGATAGCTACCGAAGAAGGACTATGTCGTTTCTCTCCTCAACAAGAAACTTTTGATTCATACGACAGCCGATTCTTCCCATCAGATATACAATTCACAGAAAGTAATGCAATCCAGACTTCAAACGATGAATTAATATTCAACACCGACCGTGGATTCTTATCATTTAACCCTGAGAATATCAAAAGAGATTCATACAAGCCTCAGATTATCTTTAATCATCTATTTATTAGAGAACACGAAATCATTGCCGGAAAAAGTCCGTTATTAGAAACAAACATCAATGAAACTTCAAACCTAATTCTCTCCCATTCCAATAATTCCTTTAGCATAAACTACGTGGCATTAGACATGAAATATCCTAATAAGATTCAGTATGCATACAGATTAAAAGGATTCGATAATTGGAATTATGTAGGGGATGACCGAACTGCTACCTACACAAATATTCCTAAAGGGACTTATACATTCCAGGTAAAATCGACAAATAGCGACGGGTTATGGGTAGAGAATGAAAAAGCCATCCTAATAACGATTAATCCCTCCTTCTGGGAATCAATATGGGGTATCCTTTTGCTTATTTCATTATTCATTATCATCCTCTTATTTACCACCTATATATTCTTATTATTCTATAAACTAAAGTCAAAAGTCATTTTCGAACAACGATTATCCGATGTTAAAACCAAGTTCTTCACCGATATTGTGCACGAGTTACGTACCCCTTTCACGCTGATTATTGCACCATTAGAGCATATATTATCCACCAAAGGAATACCCGAAACCATTCATCAGGATTTAAAGCTAATGCAACATAACACACAGCGTACCGTAAAACTAATTAATCAAATATTAGATTTCCAGAAGATACAAAACAATAAAATGAAACTTAGAGTACAGCATATCGAACTGTATTCGTTTATCAAGCATATAATTGATAGTTTTGAAAGTCTTGCCTTAAGCCAAGATACAGAGATAGAACTCAGTTCCACTTCCAAAGAGGTTTATTCATGGATTGACGCCGATAAAATAGAAATAGTTCTATTCAATCTCATATCCAATGCCATCAAATATTCCCCGAAAGGGAAAAAGATTCTCATTCATATCAGTGAAGAAAAGGAACACATCACTCTATCCGTCAGCGACCAAGGATTTGGTATTGCTCCGGAAAAACAAAAACTTATATTCGCCCGTTTTGAAAACTTAGTTCACAACCAAATATTAAAGCAACCCAGTACCGGCATTGGCCTTTCCCTTGTAAAAGAAATGGTAGAACTCCATAAAGGTGAAATAGAACTTCAAAGTCGTATCAATGAAGGAACAACCTTCAAAATCAAACTCCGTAAGGGTAAAGAACACTTTGAAAAAGAGACCGAATTTATTCTTACCGATTATCAATTTGATGATAACTACGAGAAGACATTCTTAGATGAGTCTTTAAACGAAACGATGGATGCAAAAAGAGACCTCTCAACAATCTTATTGGTTGAAGATAATAATGAATTACGCTATTTCCTACAAACAATCTTATCTGAATTCTTCCAAGTAATCACAGCAAAAAACGGAGAAGAGGGATTAAATAAAGCCGTTCAATTTAATCCGGATATGATTATCAGTGATGTCATGATGCCTGTTATGAATGGCATTGAGATGGTTAAAAGCATACGTGCCAATATTTCAATATGCCATATCCCCATTATATTGTTAACAAGCAAATCTAACGTAGAAAGTCAGATAGAAGGTTTTGAATTAGGTATTGACGATTACGTAACTAAACCTTTCAGTGCCAATTATCTAAAAGCACGCATATTTAATTTATTGGAACAAAGAAAAAGACTTCAAGCCTTATATTGTTCCCAATTAATGACTTCTGAAAAAGAAAAAGAAGAGATTAACGACGAGATAGATACGAATAAATTAACATTGATATCTCCATATGATAAGGAGCTGGTAGAAAAGATAGTGAAGCATATTAAAGAGAACATTGGGGACACTACTTTATCCGTTGAAAGTATAGCGCAAGAAATGGGACTCAGTCGCTCGGCATTATTCAAAAAAATAAAGACCCTAACAGGATTAGCTCCTATAGAACTAATTAAAAACATTCGAATTCAACAGGCAGTAGCACTTATTGAAGAAGGGAAGCAGAACCTAACACAGATTGCCTATACAACCGGATTTAATGATTCGCATTATTTCAGCAAATGCTTTAAACAGATGTATGGAATGACTCCTAGTGAGTATAAGAGAAACTATTTTCAAAAATAAATATCCCTATTAAACTTATAAACTTTAGTATCGGAATAAGCCCTCATTCAACTCCTCAATAGGCAATTCTTTACTTTATATCACTTTCTAAAGAATATTGCAAATTCATATACACATATATGAAAGAAGTGCTTGTTTTTCTTTATTATAGGCCTTCCCATAGCATACAAAAAAGAAGAAGATACATCGCTACTTCCTTAAAAAATGAAAAAAGAAGTAGAAAAATAATAGAAAGAAAATTTGGACTTTTACCCCCCCCCCGGTGTATATTTGTTGCTGTGAAATAACCTTAATATAAAACTACTATTTATGAAAAACATGAAAAGAACATTGTCTTATCATGGAGACAGAACGTTCCTGACGAAGCTCTTTACGCTTTGTTGCCTCTTGGGAATATCCATGTTTACTTATGCCCAACAAAAAATTACGGGAAATGTAGCCGAAGCTAACGGCGAACCGATAATCGGCGCCAGTGTTGTAGTAAAAGGTACAACAAACGGTACTATTACCGATTTTGACGGTAACTTTACCTTGAATGCACCAAGTAAATCAGTATTGGAAATTTCTTTTGTCGGGTATAAAACACAGACCGTAACGGCCGGAAATGCCCCACTCAAAATTGTTTTGAAAGAAGACACAGAATTATTAGACGAAGTCGTTGTAGTAGGTTACGGCTCGGTACGTAAACGCGATTTGACAGGCTCTGTCAGCACTGTAGGTGCAGACAAGCTGAAAGGACGTTCGTTCGGCAATGCACTGCAATCTATGGCTGGTCAAGTATCGGGCGTGCAAATTACACAAACCCAAGGTGCTCCAGGTATGGCTCCAACCATTAAAGTACGTGGTGCCACATCCATCAACGCCGGAACAACTCCGCTTTATGTTATCGATGGAGTTCCTTTAGAAGATGATACCGATTCAGGAGGTGGAACGAATGGAGGTAGTCTCCAATATTCCAATCACAACCCGATGAACAATATTAACCCAAACGATATCGAATCTATCGAAGTCTTGAAGGACGCAGCTTCTGCTGCCATCTACGGTTCTCGTGGAGCCAATGGAGTTGTATTGATTACCACCAAACAAGGTAAAGCCGGCAAAACGAAAGTAGACATTACCTATGAATTCGGACTATCCCGCGTTAACCGTCGCCTGAAAATGATGGACGCTACGCAATGGATTGAATATGAATCAGCTGCCCGTGAAAATCAATGGGCTACTGATTTCGCTAAAAACCCGGATACTAAAAAAAGTTATACCACACACATTGTTCCAACCGAATTTTCCGACCCTGAATGGCTAGAGCGCATTGGTAACGGCACCGATTGGCAAGATGTACTTTATCGTAATGGCACCAGTCACAACGTACAGGCCTCGGTTTCAGGAGGTAGCGAAAATACTCAATTCATGATTTCACTAGGTTACCTGAATCAGGAAGGAGTAGTGATTACCAACGATTACGACCGTATCTCTTTACGTTCTAATATCAACCACAAAATAAACGATAGACTGAACATAGCCGTTAAAGTAAACCTGACCCGTTCTAACGACTCTCCACAAGGATTGGCCGGAAAATCAGACGTTGTCAGCTTAGCCTGCCAAAGCGACCCGATTTTCCCATTATATGTAGAGACAGGCTCCTTAGGTTTCAAAGACCCAGAATCAATATGGAATACCTTTGTTAAATATGGATTCCAATTGTGGCATCCTTATTCATTAACTTACGAAAGTTCTAAGAAACTAAAAACCGACAATATCTTAGGTTCTGTTTCGGCTGATTATAAAATTATCGACGGGCTCACGTTCAAGACTGCTGCCAGCATCAATACTTCAGATTCTCACTACGAGTATTACTGGAACGAAGGCCAGAAATGGGGTTATTCCGGTTGGGTTGCCGCTACCGGAACGTATGCTACCCGCCGTGTAGATAACTGGGTATGGGAAAATACCTTGAACTATAATAAGACGTTCAACGAAGACCACAATGTGACGGCTTTGATTGGTTACACCATGCAAGACCAAAAGACCACATACGCTACCATGACCGGTAACGGATATCCCAATGATATGGTACATACCATCAATGCCAGTACATCGCAAACCGCATCTAGTACAAAATCCGAGTGGGCATTAATATCTTATTTAGCTCGTGCCACTTACTCTTACCAAGGCAAATATTTGGCCAGTGCTTCTATCCGTGCCGATGGTTGCTCTCGATTCGGTTCCAACAACCGTTGGGGTTACTTCCCTTCCGTATCAGCTGCATGGCGTATGTCGGAAGAAAACTTTATGCAAAATACAAAAAGTTGGTTAGACAATCTAAAGCTCCGCTTAAGTTACGGTGTTACAGGTAACAACCAAATTGACGACTACGCTTCCATTGGTTTACTCTCCACATCACAGTATGCGGTAAACGGCACATTAACCAACGGGCTATACACCAGCACCTTACCTTCCAAAGATTTGAAATGGGAAAAGACCGGACAATATGACTTGGGAATCGATGCTAGTTTCTTTGGTAGCCGCCTGAATATAGCGTTAGACCTTTACTACTCCAAAACAACAGACATGTTGCTGAATGTACCCGTTCCTGCATTAACCGGTTTCACTGAATCACAAACCAACGTTGGTTCGGTAAGAAACAAAGGTATTGAATTCAGTATCAACTCAGTTAACATCAAGAATAACAACTTTATATGGACCACCGATTTCAATATCTCCGCTAACCGTAACAAGGTTTTACATTTAGGCAATAATGATGCACCGATTGATGTAAATACAAACTCCTCTATCTCCCGTACCGAAGTAGGACAACCGGTGGGTAACTATTATGGTTACAAAGTTATCGGAGTTTATAGTACGGAAGACATCAATAATCCGAATGTACCCAAATATGCCGGAGCTGAAGCAGGAGACCCGAAAGTAGAAAACAGAGATGGAAATACTGTCATTGATGCAGGAGACCGCACCATCTTAGGAAACTATCAACCGGATTTCACTTGGGGCTTGACGAATAATTTCTCATTCAAAGGCATTGAATTCTCATTCATACTAACCGGTACACAAGGTAACGAAATCATGAATCAGAATGCCCGTTTCTTAGGCTTCTATAATGGTGCCCGTAACCTCTATGCTTCCAGAAGCAATTTCTGGAAAAGCGATGCGGAACCAGGCGACGGTATGACTCCTAAACCACGTACTACTCCCAATACAATTGAATCTAACTCTTCGTCAATGTGGGTTGAAGACGGTTCTTTTGTCCGTATCAAAAACATTCGTTTAGGTTATAGCTTCCCATCATCCATCACGAAGAAGTTACGTTTAGGCTCTATGAAAGTCTATGTAAATATGGAAAATGTACATGTATTCTCCGATTATTCCAATTACGACCCCGAAGGTTCTACTTTCCAAACCGGTTATCGCGTAGGTTACGACTATGGAGCATATCCTAATCCGTTTGCCTGCACATTTGGTCTTAATATTGGATTCTGATGTATAACTTTAGATAATTAAAAAATGAACATTATGAGAAAATTAAAATATTTGTTAGTATCCGCATTGGTCTTCTCCACCGTTGGATGTAATGATTTTCTAGAACTCAATCCTATTTCCAATGCGAATGAGAACGGGTTCTACAAAACGGCCAAAGATATGGAAACGGCTTTGGTTTCGGCTTATGCCACCTTGTATAATATCTGGGGGCCTGAAGGTCTTCCTTCTTTTTATGGAGAATTGATGTCCGACAATGTATACAGCGACAATACGGCTGGTACTGTGGCCGATTATGAAGCATTCGACACCCACATAGGCATGGCAACCTCCAATACCTTAGTAGAAGGTTATTGGGAGACCTATTACAAATCATTATTTATTATCAACCAATTGATTAGTAAAGGAACTCCATTAGGAGATGAAGCAGCCCAATATATTGCAGAAGCGAAATTCCTCCGTGCCATGTATTACTTTGATATGGTTCGCGCATGGGGTGATGTACCTTTGGTTTTAACTCCTGTAACCGTCAGCGAATCTTATAGCATAGCCCGCACCCCTGCCACAGAAGTCTATGGACAGATTGTACAAGACTTAAAAGATGCAGCCGGTACACTTCCTCCCAAAACAAGCGAACGATTTGTCGGCGCTGCCACTTGTGATGCTGCTAACGCACTATTAGGTAAGGTATATTTGACATTAGGAGACAAAAGTACTGCGGCTATCTATTTGAATAAAGTATATGGAAAATTTGAACTTGAGAACAAATATGAAGACCTTTGGAATTTGAACAATAAGAATTGCAAAGAATCAATCTTCGAAATTCAATATGCCACTACAACCTCTTCTTCGCAACCATACAGTAAATATTGGTCTTTATTCACCCCTATTGATAACCGTACAGTTACCGCTTGGGGTGCTGGAATAAACCAAGTCTCTACCGACCTTTGGGATGCTTATGAAACAAACGACCCACGTCGTGATGCTTCGATTGCCGACGGTTATTATACAGCCAATGGAAAATTCGTAGCAACTCGTTATTGCATCAAATGGAGAGATACAGAAGCAACCGTTAATAGTTTACGTGAATTGGCTCGTAACAACTTCATCGTCCTTCGTTATGCAGATGTGCTACTTATGTTATCTGAAGCCACCGGTGACGCCAAATACCTGAACGAAGTTCGCGGCCGTGTCCATATGCCTCTTTACGGAGAAGCCGGATATCCTTCAATATATAACACCGTAAACGAAGCCATTCAGCATGAACGTCAAGTAGAGTTAGCTATGGAGTTCCATCGTTGGTTCGATTTGCAACGCTTTGGCACTGGAGCTACAGTCATGAAAAACTGTTCTAAAAATGTCTCCAAACCCATTTATGTGTTGCCTATACCTCAAAAAGTAATTGACCAGAATCCAAATGTTATCAAGCAGAATGACCCTTATCAATAAGAAATAAAGTTCTCTAACCCAAAGGGGCTATTCAAATTGTTGGATAGCCCCTTCATTTCTGTACCTTTAATCCCTACACTTGACTACAGGCACTTATCAGGTACAGATTCGCTGACAGTTGTATAAAACGCTTCAAATTCCAACTATAGGGAGAGAAAAAGATAAGAAGGAGATACCTGAAATGCCTAAGGATTAGAAATGGAAAGCGACATCAGAAACGAAGACAAAAAAATCCCCACCTGCCTAAACGCAGAAAAACCACCGTGGAGACCTAATATATACGCACCCCTAATAATATCAGGTGAGCCAAGATACCCTACACATTCAACGGTTGGGGAATGAAAAGCCTTATCAAAGAGAGGACAGGAAGAGTATGAAGGGCTCACCCGATAATCTTCCTCTTTAAAACTGGCTAAGATTTATGTATATCCCCATTTTTCGGGTGAGCCGTATGAAGGCAGGAAGGCAGCTGCCCAAACGCAGAAAGTCCCCTGCAGGTTTTACGCTGCAGGGGACCCCTTCTTCAA
>ERZ836877.5911-NODE-5911-length-11311-cov-6.797353_pt1 | contig 11311 bp, 8 predicted proteins | sample MGYA00519469_ERZ836877 | MGnify/ENA primary metagenome ERZ836877 (study PRJEB31850, sample SAMEA3708809) | human gut metagenome | biome: human gut; feature: human-associated habitat; material: faeces | place: China | collected 2014 ... | reverse complement strand
GAGTATTCCGACAGGGGTCATTTTTATTTCGTCGCCGAGGGTCAATCTTATTTCGACGAAAAGGGTCACATTTTCCCGCCGACAGGGGTCAATCTGCACCGACTTTTCCACGAGGGATTCATGCACAAGACTGCCGAAGAGGTGAGGCAGGATTTTGACTATGCCATAGACCGGGGCATTAACTTTATCGACATATATTCTCCCAATCCGGAACTTCGCACCAATATCGGTACGGCCCTCAAAGGTCTCAGAGTGAATTTTATAAAAAATATGTTTGCAAAATGTCCCGCAGGTCGACCCGGCACTGCCGACGAGGTCGCCAATGTGGCGGAATTGCTTATGTCGTCGAGAGGCGCATTTATTACCGGTGCAGATTTTCTTGTCGATGGCGGAGCTACGGCATCATATTTTTACGGCCCTCTGAGGCAGAAATAGACGTGAAAAACATGCAGGGATGTACGGAGGCACGTCCCTGCATGTTTTTATGTATGGTAAGGCATTGTTTTATTCGACCGGTTCGAACTGGTCCTTGCCAACACCGCAGATTGGGCATACCCAGTCGTCGGGCAGGTCTGCAAACGCTGTTCCGGGTGCGATGCCGTTGTCGGGATCGCCTGTTGCGGGATCATAAACCCAGTCGCATACTGTGCATATATATTTGTCCATAGTCTGAAAATTTATTTGTTGTTGATAAGTGTTGCGATGTCTTCTTCTACGGTTGATATCGTGCCGATATTGAATTTTTCCTGAAGTACTTTCAATATATCCGGGGTGAAGAATGCCGGAAGGGTCGGGCCGGTATGTATATTCTGTACGCCCAGCGACAATAGGGCCAGGAGTACTATTACGGCCTTTTGTTCGTACCATGCGATATTATAGACAATCGGCAGATCATTGATGCTTTCGACGTTCAGGGCATCTTTAAGTGCGAGAGCTATGCGTACCAGCGAATAGGAATCGTTGCATTGGCCTGCGTCGAGCACGCGTGGCACACCTTCGATATCGCCCAGCGGAAGTTTGTTGTAGCGGTATTTCGCGCAGCCTGCGGTCAATATCACGCAGTCGTGCGGGAGTGCCTCTGCAAATTCCGTGTAGTATGCCCGGGAGGGAAAGCGGCCGTCGCATCCTGCCATGACGACAAACTTGCGTATCTTACCGCGATTGATGAGATCGATGATTTTCGGAGCCAGCTCCATCACCTGGTGATGTGCGAAACCACCTGTGATTTCACCATGCTCGATTTCGGTCGGTGGAGGGCAGTTTTGGGCATGGGCTATAAGTGCGGAAAAGTCTTTTCGTCCGTCGGCGCCTGTCTCGATGTGGTGGGTGCCGGGCATACCGACTACTCCCGTGGTATAGACACGGTCGAGATACGTGCAGTTTTTACGCGGAGGCACGATACAATTGGACGTGAACAGGAATACTCCGTTGAATTTTTCGAATTCGTCGGTCTGTTTCCACCACGCATTGCCGTAGTTGCCTGCGAAATGAGGATATTTCTTGAATGCCGGATAATATTGTCCGGGTAGCATTTCCGAATGGGTGTATATATCCACACCTTTGTCCTTGCTCTGTTCAAGAAGTTCCTCCAGATCTTTCAGATCGTGTCCGCTTATAAGGATTCCGGGGCGATTGCGGACTCCGATGTCGACTTTTGTGATTTCGGGATTGCCGTAGGTGCCCGTATTGGCGCGATCCAGAAGATCCATGACTTTAACACCGCCGTCGCCGACGTAAAGCACCAGTTTCAGAAGCTCGTCAGTCCCGATATCTGCGCGGGCGGTTTCTGCCATGGCATTTTCGATGACGGCATAGACTTCGTCGTCCTCGTATCCGAGATTGGCCGCATGCCGGGCATAGGCCGCCATGCCTTTGCAGCCGTAGATGGCGAGTTGTTTGAGAGCGCGGATGTCTTCATTGGCTTCGGCGAGAACTCCTGTCACGCTTTCATATTTCTCAGCCTCGTCGGGTGTAGCGGAAAAAGCGATCTGAGGAAGCTCGGGCAGCGCGATGCCATGTGCCGTAGCTGTCTGTATAAGACGTTTCTTGATTTCGAACGCACGCCGGATAAAATCGTCCAGAGAGGCATTGTCGAAGTTTGCGTTGGTAATGGTTGTGAACAGAGCATCGATCACTTCATGGCTTGCCTCGCGTGAAGCGAGACCTTTTTCCCGAAGTGCGCGGTTCAGTGCTGCCACACCTCTTACTGCGTATAGCAGCAGATCCATTCTTGCAGAGGTCTCGGAATGTTTTCCACAAACGCCGATCTTTTCGCAGCCTTTGCCTCGGGCGGTTTCCTGGCATTGATAGCAGAACATTTCAGGCCGGGTATCCATGACAGATCTGTTATTTTGACGATTTTACCTTTACAAGCATTATTTTTGAGTCGGCTTTGGCGACAACGCTGTGGGGAACGCCTTCTCCCATCAACATGAAATCACCGGCCTTTAAAGTATGAGGACGGTCGATCATCGTAAATTCGACTTCGCCTTCAAGTACATAGACCATCACTTCTGCCGGTGCGAGATGTTCGGCGAGCGACTGATTTGCCCTGAATGCGAGGAGAGATACGCCTCCGTTGTCATTCTCGAAGATGTGTCTGAACTGAACTTTGTCCGGGCCGTCGGTTACCTGCGGCGCGAGGGCATGGACTTCTCCGAATTTGTATTCTGTTTTAAACATAACGAAATTATTTAGAGGTTTTTATTGTCGTTTATATATAAAAACAATGCTCTCGGACTATTGTTCAGCAGGCTCCGGAGACCGGATTTCCCGTAGCGCCTGACATAAATGTAAGCGGAAAGCTTTCGTTTCACGATATACTGAAGTATCTTTTGGGCAAAAAAAGCAATGGCTTCGATTAAAGTAAAATTCCGTCCTTCGACAATCTCCGGCCAGGAAGGGACAATCTATTATCAGATCATACACGACCGGAAGGTGCGGCAGTTTCTGTCGGAATATCATGTGTTGCCGTCCGAATGGGACGAAAATCGTTCGATGGTTACAACGACACGGAAAAGTGAGCGTAAATCATTCATACTTTCTGTCAGAGAACGCATCCGGTGGGATGTGGAACGTCTTATGAGAATCGACCGCAAACTCGACGCCGACGGCCTGTCGTATATTGCCGACGACCTTATCGATGAGTTCAACCGCTATACCCGCGAATATTCCCTGTTCAGATTCATGGAGAGTATTATAGTGAAACTCAGGGGAAACGGTAAAATCCGTACAGCCGAGACATATCGGGCCACACTCAATAGTTTCAGGAATTTTCGCAAAGGCGAAGACTTAATGCTCGATTGTATTACGTCGGAAGTAATGGAGGATTACGAGGCTTGGCTCCGGAAGAGAGGGCTGGTGTCTAATACTATATCATTCTATATCCGTATCCTCAGGGCGGTCTATAACCGGGCTGTCGAAGACAATGTAATCGACGACCGCAATCCATTCAGGCATGTCTATACCGGAATCGACAAGACCGTGAAACGGGCCTTGCCTCTGTCGGTGATAAAGAAAATCAAGAATTTGGATCTATCCTGCAATCCTACGCTGGATTTTGCCCGCAATATGTTTCTGATGAGTTTCTATCTCAGAGGCATGAGTTTTATCGACATGGCTTACCTTAAAAAGACCGATCTCAAGAACGGCTATGTTGTATATCGCCGTCGTAAGACCGGTCAGATGCTTGTCATAGAATGGACGCGGGAAATGCAGACGATATGCGACAAATATCCCGAGAACCGGAGCGTCTATCTCTTGCCTATCATCAGGACGGCAGGAACAAACGAATGGTGTACATATCGTAATGTCGGTTACAATATAAATCATAACCTGAAAAAGATTGCTCTGATGCTTGGTGTCGATGTCAGACTGACAATGTATGTCGCCCGGCATAGCTGGGCCTCGGCCGCCAAGGCGAAAGGTATACCCCTCAGTGTCATAAGCGAGGGTATGGGGCACGATTCCGAGACTACGACAAGGATATATCTCGCCAGTCTCGATACTTCTGTTGTTGACCGGGCGAACAATCTGATTCTCAAGAGCCTTTAAGAGTCTGTTTTTCCGCCTCCGAGGGCGTGATATAGTTTTATCACACCCTGGATTTTGTCGAATGTCTCCTGCGTCGCGCTAAGGCGTGCCGAAAGTAGCGATTGTTGGGCTGTGAGGACTTCAAGATAACTGCTGGCGCTGCTGTGTGTCATCAGCAGCCGTGTGCTCCTGACTGCGTTTTCCAGAGCTTCTATCTGCCGGCGGCTGATGTCAAGACGCAGCTGGGCATTCTGCCATTGTGTGAGGGCATTGTTCACTTCCGCGCCGGCTTCGAGCAGTTTCTGCCGGAAGTTTATCAGGGCTTCTTCCTGCTGAGCCTTGGTGATTTTTAAATTAGCGATATTGCGCCCCTTGTTGAAAATAGGCTGTGTTAGCGATCCCAGTGCATTAAGCAGCCAGTTTCCAGGATTCACGATGGCGGCTCCGGTGTTGTTTGTCCATCCGAAAGTACCTCCGAGAGTCAGTGATGGATAAAATGCGCCTTTGGCCGCATTGGTGTTGTAAAAAGCTGCCTGCAGTGCGTATTCGGCTTCCTTTATATCCGGACGGTTTTCGAGCATCTGGAGCGGAATTCCAGTAGAGAGGCTGTCGGGAAATGTCTGAGACTCAAGTTTGCCTCTGTCGATGGGGCCTGGTGCTCTGCCGAGCAATGTGCACATGGAGTTTTCCAGAGTCTTTATCTGTAGCGACAATGACAGAATGGAACTTTCTACTTCGAGCCTGCTTGCTCTGGCCTGTGCGACGGCGGCCTCGTTTGTCTCACCTACTTTTTTGCGGACTTCAAGCGTACGGATGATTTCGTCCCATGCTCCAAGCGATAATTCGGAGATATAAAGCTGTTCATCCGCCATCAGCAGGCTGAAATATGTGTTTGCGATAGTTGATACAAGTCTGGTCAATACGGCCTGACGATAGTTTTCCTGTTGGCGGAGAGTGGCTAAGGCCCGTCGTTTTTCATTTGTCATGCGACCGGCTATGTCGATCTCCCAATCGGCCGACAGTCCCAGAGAATATGTTTTTGCGGCTTTTTCGCCGTTAAGACAGATGATGTTTCCCTGAGGATTGAGCGATATCCCTGGAAGATATGCGAGGCGTGCGGCTGACAATGTCGCTTCTGCCTGGTCTACGCGTAATGAGGCGATTTTCAGATCGGAGTTATTTGTGAGACCGCTGTCGATCAGAGCGCGGAGCTGACTGTCTCTGAAAAATTGCTGCCATGGAACGGAGGCGATGGTCGTGGTATCGGTCTGTATGATGTCGCCGAACAGATTGTCTGTTTTTATATCGTCAGGGCGGCTATATGACTTGTAGACCGAGCATCCGCAGGTGAAAAACATCACGGCAAGTGATAGGACTATATGTTTCATTCTCCTTTTTTCTTTTTTTGAATCTTTATTTCTTCCATTTCGGCTTCGATCTCAAGATCCGGAAATTTTTCCATACCGAACTGAACCGGATGAATTTTTTCCTGAAGGGACTGGAAGACTATGAACATCGCCGGTACAAAGAAGAGCAGTGCGAAAGCTCCGATAATAAGACCACCGACGATACCTGAACCGAGAGAACTGTTGCCGTTGGCTCCTGCTCCCGACGAGAACATGAGTGGCAGAAGACCGAAGATCATGGCAAGAACTGTCATCAATATCGGACGGAAGCGTGCTTTGGCAGCCTCGACAGCCGACTGCATCAGCGACATGCCGGCTTTACGCCTGTCGAGGGCATAGCCTGTGACGAGAATGGCGGTCTTGGCCAAGAGACCGATAAGCATGATGAGACCGGTCTGGAGATATATGTTGTTCTCGAGTCCCATGATTTTGGCGAACAGGAAGCTGCCCATGAGACCAAAGGGTACGGAAAGCAACACGGAGAAAGGCAGCAGGAAGCTTTCGTACAGACCGCAAAGGATGAGGTATACAAATACGAAGCAGAAGAGGAATATATATAACGTATTGTCTGATGTCTCGCTCTCTTCGCGCGATATGCCCGAGAATTCATAGCCATAGCCTTTCGGAAGCACTTTTTCAGCGGTTTCACGTACTGCGCGGATTGCATCGCCCGAGCTATAGCCCGGGGCAGCCTCTCCGTTGATTCCCATAGAGCTGTAGAGATTGAAGCGGCTCACGGATTCCGGGCCGTAGTCTTTTGTAATTGTCACGAAGTTGCTCAATGGCGCCATACCGTCGGCGGTCCGCGTCATTATACGGTCAAGCGATTCGACATCTACGCGATATTCCGGTGATGCCTGGATCATGACACGGTATAGTTTCGAGAAGCGGTTGAAATTGGACACATAGGCACCGCTGTAGTAACCCGACAGGGTTTCAAGCACGGCATCGGCTGTTATTCCGGCGCGTTCGCATTTCACCGGATCGACTTCGACTGTATATTGGGGAAAAGCAACGTTGAATGTCGTATAGGCGGCAGATATTTCCGGACATTTCTGTAGCGCCGCAACGAGTCTCTGGCCGACAGCAAACAGAGAGTCGGCACGTCCGCCGGCCTGGTCCTGAAGATTGATTTCGAAGCCGCTGCTCACGCCGTAGCCATCGATAAGAGGGGGAAGGAATGCGAAAATGGTGACATCGGGTATTTTCATGCCTATGGCGTTTATTTTGTCGACAACGCTTTGTGCATCGCTGCCCGGATTTTTGCGGTCTTTCCAGTTGCGTAGCTTGACTATGAGCATGCCGCTTGACGGTCCGGCTCCGCCGATGAGTCCATAGCCGACAGTCTCGCTGTAGAATTCGATTTCGGGTATGCTGTCGATGTCTTGTTCGATTTTCTTCATTATCTCGTTTGTACGGGCTACCGATGAACCCGGAGGAGTCGTGATGTTCACCATGATGGAGCCTGTGTCCTCGTCGGGCACAAGACCGGTTCTTGTTGTGTTCATGAGAATAACCAGAGTCGCCGACGCTGCGGCGAGGGCGATCCACATTATCGGTTTGTGGCGTACGATGAAAATTACTCCGCGGACATATCGCTGTGTCAGGTGATTGAAAGCGGCGTTGAAGCCGGTTCTGTATCTTTCGGTCAGGCCCGGATTCTGTTGACCTTTATTGTGCGGTTTCAGCATTATTGCGCACAGGGCCGGGGAGAGGGTAAGAGCGTTGATGGCCGAAATGCCGACCGCAGCTGCCATCGTGAGGCCGAACTGGGTATAAAATGTGCCCGATGTTCCACCCATCATGGATACAGGTAGAAAGACGGCCATGAATACCAGAGTGGTTGTGACAATGGCTGAAGTGATGCTTTTCATTGCATCGTTTGTAGCCATGAACGGGGATTTATACCCGATGTCAAATCTCGCTTCGACGGCTTCCACCACAATTATCGCATCGTCCACAACTATGCCGATAGCAAGTACCAGAGCGAAAAGTGTCAGCAGGTTGATGCTGAATCCGATCAGATACATGACAATAAATGTGCCGATAAGCGAAACGATGATGGAGATTGCCGGAATTATGACTGATTTTATATCCTGAAGGAATACGAACACAATGAGAACCACCAGAAAGGACGCTTCGAAAAGAGTCTTTATTACCTGGTGCATTGATGCGTCGAGAAAGTCTTTGGTCGAGAAGACATCACCGAATTCCACGCCGGCTGGCAGACCGGGCGCCATTCTTGCGATTTCGGTGTCTATCGCGTTGATTACTTCTGTTGCATTCGATCCGGCGGTCTGATATACCATGAACAATGCTCCCGGATGACCGTTTGTCTGGCTACGGTAGTTGTAGGCTTCGTCGCCAAGTTCGACTTCGGCTACATCGCCGAGCCGAAGCACTTCCCCGGTAGGAAGAGATCTTATAACTATATCGCCGAATTCTGCCGGAGTCGATAGGCGCCCCTTGTATTTCATCGTATACTGGAAGACTCCCTCATGGTTTTCTCCGAACGAACCCGTCGCCGACTCGATGTTCTGTGCGGCGAGTGCCCCCGTGATATCTGCCGGAACGAGTCCGTACTGTCCCATTATGTCGGGCTTGAGCCAGATACGCATGCTGTAGTTGGAGCCGAGAAGGGTGACGGCTCCGACCCCCGATATACGTTTGAGCCTTGGAATTACATTGATCGACAGATAGTTGTTGAGAAACTGTGTGTCGTAGCTATCGTCAGGGCTATAAAGCGTTATTGCCTTCAGCATCGATTTCTGCTGTTTGTTGGTCGTTACGCCTATTTTAGTGACTTCGGCAGGCAGCAGACCCGCTGCTGTCGATACTCGGTTCTGTACGTTGACGGCAGCCATGTCCGGATCGGTACCCTGTTTGAAATAAATGGTGAGATAAGCATCACCGGCGTTCGATGATGTCGACGATATATATGTATATATGTCATGTTTTCGACACCGTTGATGGCCTCTTCAAGAGGCACGATGACACTTTTCTCAACCGTCTCCGCGTTTGCTCCCGGATATGATGTAGTCACCTCCACTGTCGGAGGTGCTATATTCGGAAATTGTTCGACAGGCAGCCTCATGAGGGCGATAAATCCCAGCAATAATATTCCTGCCGATATGACTATCGACAGAACCGGCCGTTCAATAAATGTCTTTACTGTCATACTTTACTGTCTGCTGTTTTTCAATTTGATTTCGGCACCGTCCTGAAGATTACCCACGCCTTCGGTGACAATCACGTCGCCTGCCTCAAGGCCGGAAAGGACAATGTAGCTGTTGTTTTCCTTTATAGGGTCGGCTGTGATTCTTACGGCATGTGCGTGCCCGTCGGTGACACGGAATACATATATTTTGTCCTGAATCTCATATGTGGCCGATTGTGGTATCTGTATTGCGGCTGCTTTGTTTTTCAGCAGTCCCACGTTGCCTGCGCCTCCGCTGTGGAGAAGTCCGGCAGGATTGCTGAAGACAGCTCTGACAGACGCTGCACCTGTTGATTTGTCGAGGACACCGCTTATACTTTCGATATATCCTTCTGTTCCGTAGGAAGAACCGTCATTAAGATAAAGTTCTACCGCAGGCATGGCCTTAAGCATATTTTCGGCCGAACCGTATGTGCGGATAAGATCTATGATTCTGTTCTCAGGCATGGAGAAGTAGACATACATTTCGGAGTTGTCGGAAATGGTTGTCAGTGGAGATGTCAGGTTTGGCCCGACAAGGTAGCCTTCGCGGAACGGAATGGTTCCGGCCACTCCATCGCATGGACTTGTGATGACAGTGTACGACAGATTGTTGCGTGCGTCTGTGACCTGTGCTTCGGCTTGCGACTGGACTGCCTGTGCTGTCAGGAGAGCATTTTCGGCTTTCTGTAGTTCGAATGCGGATATCACTTTTTCGTCGAACAGCTCTTTTTTCCCGTCGCGGTCAAGCTTGGCCGAGGCTACCGATGCCTTGGCGGAACAAAGATTTGCTTCGGCTGTCTGCAAAGCGGCTTCGTAAGGTACGCGATCGATTATGAAAAGCGTCTGGCCTTTTTTCACGCGCTGTCCTTCCTTTATATGTATGGAGGTAAGTTTGCCCGATACCTGCGGGTATATATCTATGTCCTGTCGTCCTTTTATGGCAGCCGGAAATTTTTCGACTGTCGACACGTCAGACAAAGATATTGTCATGGAATTATATTCGGTACCGGGTATCTGAGTCTGCTCGTCCTTGCATCCTGTCAGTAACACGAGCGCTAAAGCTGCAATCCCCGTCAATGATGTGTTCTTTGGAAAGAAATATGTTTTTTTCATAACTGATCGGTTTCTTTTTTTTCGGCTGCAAAATTAATTCCGCCGATTCGTAAGGATGCAACCAAAAAACAAACAATAAGGAGACTTTTCGAAACTGCAAGGGGCGAGATAAGCTGTATATTCGTATTTTTGCAGTCAAAATACCAAATAGATGGAACTGCAACCGAATCAAAAGTCTTATATAACGGATTTTTCCGATTTTATCGGACGTCCTTTACGAACTTCAGGATGTATATTACTATATTGTACCGAGGGATGCTCGGTGGTCGAATGCAATTTCAGAACTATGCCTTTCAGGAAAGGTGACATTATCATAGTGTTTTCGGATACTCTTTTTTCTATGAAGAGGATAAGTCCGGGATTCATGACACGATATTTCGAGCTCTCCGTCGCTCTCACCGATGAGACGACATATACCTCAGGTGGTGCCTTTTTCGATTGGCTTTATGAATACCCCGTATTCAGAATTCCTGATGATAGAAAAAAGGATATGGAAATATGGCTGATGATGATGGACTGGATCGAGGTGAATACCATAGGAAAATATCGGAATCAGATGTTGCGCAACTTGTGGCAGAATTTTTTCCTTGGGCTGGAATCGGTGCTGAGCCATCGGCTGACGGACCATGGTATAAAAACGATCAGTTCGGCACGGAAACTTTTTGACGGATTCTGTCGTTTGCTCAGCGAGAACTGCCGGCGTTATCATGATGTGAAGTTTTATGCTGACAAACTGTGTATCACTCCTTATTACCTTTCCTGCATCACGCAGCGCATTTTTGCCGTCTCGCCCAAAGAGTTGATCGACCGCCAGATTGTTATGGAAATCAAAGCATTGCTGACCTCGACCGAGATGACAGTAAAGGAAATAGCCGAAGAGTATAATTTTGAATCATCGTCTTATCTCGGACGATATTTCCGGCGACATACCGGTATGACGCCATCCGAATACCGCGGTCTGCACTGACTCCGGTTACCGCGGCTTTGACCGCTCGGTTTGATAAGACCTGTAAATTTCAAAACTGCATGGCCGAACGCGGCATGGATCGCGCCTATGACAAATCCGCCTAATATGTCGCCGGGGTAGTGTACGCCCAGATACATACGTGAATACGCGATCAGGAAAGACCAGGCTATCAATGCCGATGAAACATATCTATTCTTGAATTGCAATGATATGAAAACAGCGAGGACGAAAGTATTTGCCGCGTGGCACGAAGGGAAACATAGTTCTCATAATCACATGGGGGCTTGTACTGGCGAGCGGCAGAATGCAGTCCTTTAAATCAATCGGAGCGAATACATGGATATTCCTGGCTCTGTCGGGGATTACAACGGGGCTTTCATGACTGTTTTATTTCAAGGCTCTTCAGATAGGAGAGGCATCCAAGGTGGTGCCATTTGATAAACTTAGCGTTGTATTCACAATTTTGTTGTCTTTTCTGATTCTGAAAGAACCACTGTCTCCGAAGGTCATTGCCGGAGGCTTGCTTATAACGCTGACCCTGATCAAGCTGATCCCAGTCGCGGTAAGCACTTATCTTCTCCTTGTACTGTTTAC